>Ga0209608_1002957_pt1 | contig 11312 bp, 7 predicted proteins | sample AD_UKC130_MetaG_FD_184428 | JGI IMG/M metagenome (GOLD analysis project Ga0209608, IMG submission 184428) | Active sludge microbial communities of municipal wastewater-treating anaerobic digesters from Canada - AD_UKC130_MetaG (SPAdes) (version 2) | ecosystem: Engineered > Bioreactor > Anaerobic... | reverse complement strand
TCTTATGGCTGAGAAACCACCAAACCCGAAGTACATCCCAAAGCCATACGAACAGATGCAATACCCGGGTCAAAGAGTCCAGATCGATGTAAAGCATGTCCCTTCCAGTTGTATTGTCGGGAGTGCCTCCGGGACGAAATTTTACCAATACACTGCCCTGGACGAATATTCACGCTTCAGATATGTTGAGGCTTTTGAGGAAGCATCCACTTACTCGTCAACACTTTTCCTCAGGAACATGCTTAAAGCATTCAAATTCAAAGTGGAGTGCGTCCAGACAGATAACGGTCCGGAATTCACGAACCGTTTTTCCCGGAAGAACACCCCAACATTATTTGAGGCTGAACTCAAAAAGCTGGGTATCCAGCACAGACTGATCCGTCCGTTCACACCTCGACACAACGGTAAAGTAGAACGCAGCCATCGCAAGGATAATGAGCGGTTCTATGCAGTACATAAGTTCCACTCATTTGAAGATTTCAAGAAGCAACTTTACATACATAATTGGAAATACAATAACTCCCCGATGCGTCCTCTTGGCTGGATTTCACCCAAGCAGGCGCTGCAGAATTTTTTTCAGCAAGGTGTAACACATGTTTGACAAACCTACAATTATACACTTGTACGCAGTATGTTCCAGCCATCATGGCGCTCTTTAACCATTTTGAAAGATATTTGTAACAGTATCATAACTTGCCCCCCTTTACTCCACTGCCTTATAATTAAATCATGGGGAAGATAGAAGATCTTGTTATGGCAGTTGGAAACAGAAACTTTGAGAAGCGCGGGCTGAAACGGATATTAGGACTGACGAGGCGTGCCATCCAGGATTACGGCATGATCCAGGAGGGCGACAGGATAGCCGTCGGCGTTTCAGGCGGAAAAGATTCGCTGACTCTGCTTATTGCGCTCAGGAAGCTCATGGACTTTTATCCTGTCAGGTTCGAAATCAAAGCGATCACGCTTTCCATGGGGATCGGCGAGCCGGATTTTTCGCCCGTACAGCAGCTTTGCGACGACATCGGAGTGGAGTATATAGTTGAAGATACATACATCGGGAAAATAGTGTTCGAAGCACGGCAGGAAAGCAACCCATGTTCCCTGTGCGCGAACCTGCGGAGAGGCGCGCTGAACAACGCCGCGCTCAGGCACAGCTGCAACAAGGTGGCCCTTGCGCATAACCGGGACGACGCTATTGAGACCCTGCTTCTGAGTACTTTTTATGAAGGCCGGATACATACTTTTTCACCTGTTACATACCTGGACAGGAAAGGGATCCACGTCATCAGACCGCTCCTGTACGTGGATGAGAAGCAGATAAGGTCTTTCGTAAAGGAAAACGGAATACAGGTCGTCCATAACCCCTGCCCGGCCAACGGCCATACGAAACGTCAATATATAAAGGATCTTCTGACCGATCTTTCATCTGACAACAGAGAGATCAAAAATAACATTTTCGGTGCCATAAAACGCTCAGGTCTGGACGGCTGGCACGATTAACGGAGGTCAAAATGATCAGGAACAAAGGAAGAATCAGGCGATTGGCTGCTTTCATACTTGCGGTTTTAACTCTCATACCTTTCACCGCGACGGCTACATATGCAGCTGATCCCACAGCTGCCAATGTCATTTATGAGGAGATTACCACCCAGACGATCACGCAGGGTGTCACCCTGGACAACATAGTCAGGTTCACTAAAGCCGGGTGGTACAACCTGCACGTCCTCAAGATCGATCTGAGGCAGAAGTACATAAGCGTTGACACTCTCACGAATCCCGAGTCCTTTGCATTGCGCACTTCCACATTGAAACTTGCCCAGCAGTCAGGTGCAGTGGCTGCCGTCAACGGAAGTTTCTTCACACCTGCCGGCACAGGATATGGCTTCCCTGTCGGCGGTATAGTCAAATCATCGGAACTGCAAAGCGTGTCCGACAATATCAACAAGTACGGCAACTCGATGGCTTCATTCTCCATCACGACCGACAACATAGCAGTGCTTGATTTCTGGAAAGCCGACCTGAAGCTGGTTGCGGAAAAAAGCGGAGCATCGGTTGCGTTCCAGCATTACAATAAGAAAAGCTGGAACGATTTCAGCGAAATATACGTTTTCGACAGGAAATGGGGCGAGAAGGCCTTCGGCGCAACTGCCGACATGCCGGACATGTTCCAGATGGTAGTGGATGACGGGGTCATAACACAAATGGCAACAGGCCAGCCTGCCCTGACGATACCTGAGAACGGCTTTATCGTGGTGACCCGCAGCGAAGGTGCAAAAAAGCTCAAAAGCGTTTTCTCCGTTGGCGACACGGTCCGCATGGATATAACCACGACCCCCGACTGGAAAAAGCTCAAAATGTCCGTCTCAGGGAGTGCCATCCTGGTCGAGAACGGAGTCATCCCGTCGAAATTTTCCTTTGAGGCGTCTGACATAAAAGTCAGAAGCCCCAAGACTGCACTGGGCATATCGAAAGACGGCAAAACGCTGTATTTCGTCACAGTAGACGGAAGGCAAACGGCGAGTCTCGGCCTGACATTGAGGGAAATGGCCGAGTTCATGCAGAGCATCGGAGCATACCATGCGATAAACATGGACGGAGGCGGCTCGACCACCATGGTGGCAAGGCCACTGGGCGAAACCGCCGTCAAGGTCATGAACAAACCCTCCGACGGTGTCGTCAGGACTGTGATCAACGGCATAGGCGTGTTCACGTCAGCGCCGCCTGCCGAACTTGCAGGCCTGATCATCGAAACCGACGACAGGTACATGTTTACGAATACCACGAGGGCATTCAGGGTAAAAGGTTATGACAAGCATCTCAACCCGATCGAAGTAGACCAGTCCCTTGTCGAATGGAGCGTTTCCGGGGTTAAGGGAACGTTCGAAGGCAACGTTTTCAGGCCGAGTACATACGGTGAAGGGACAATAAAGGCAAGTATCGGCAAAATAAGCACGACAATAAGGATCAGCGTGCTGTCGAGACCTGTGACGCTCACCCTCGACACAAAGAGCCTGAAACTTCCGGTAGGGAAATCGAAAACCTTCAAAGTTATCGGGACAAATCCAAGGGGATACAAAGCTTCCATAAACCTGGAAGACCTGGACTGGAAAGTCAGCGGTGATTTCGGATCCATCAGCAACGGCGTATTCAGGGCAGAGAAGAAAGGCGCCGGTTATATCGAGGTTTCATTCGGAGATGCCAAAGCCTACTGCACGGTTTCAGTAGCGGCTGAAACCAGGGAGATAGTGGATAAATTTGAAGAACCCAAGGGCTCATTCCAGTCATACCCGGCAACTATAGAAGGCAATTACGGAATCAGCAGCGAGCAGAAAGTATCCGGCAAGTCTTCCGGTAAGCTGGTATACGACTTTTCCACGAATACCGACGTGACACGCGCGGCATACTGGGTCCTGCCCGAGAAGGGATATGTCCTCGATACCGATACCCATAAGATCGGGCTCCATGTCTACAATGACCACGAAAACTCCGGGTGGCTGCGTGCAGAACTGGTGGATGCCAACGGCAAAAGGCAGGTAGTGGATTTTGCAAAGGTCATGGATTGGGTCGGCTGGAAGTATGTAGAGGCTTCCCTGGACGGCATCAAGAAGCCTGCAAGGCTCAGCCGGATCTATATAGTGCAGGTCAATCCTGATATGGACGCAGGTTCCCTGTATTTTGACGACCTGACCTTCATATCCGACGGTTATCCGTCGCTGGACGGCATCGAGGTGCCTGAGGATACGCCGTTTGTCGACGAGGCCAACAGAGCCGTGAGCTTCCAGAAAGCGACTGCTGATTCCTTCCGGTTTGGTGTCATGGGCCAGTCGCGGGCTCCGGAGAATGACGTCGAGAAAAGGCTCACCAAAGTTTTTGCCGACAAGGTGACCAAATACCTGGAGGTTGGCGCGGTAGTCGGCAGCGGTTCCCATGAGTCGATCACCGGCAGTGTCAAAAGCAAACCTGTGATCGCGACACATACAGTTGACCTGAAGAGTACCAAGGCGACCGATTATGCATACTCGGTAACTGATTTCAAAAACAGCAGGTTCATAAAACTCGACACGAGAAAGAACAGCCTGAGGCTGAGCGATCCTTACCAGTGGGACAAATTCCTGAAAGATCTGCAGTCCTTCAAGGGCAAAAACGTATTCATCTTTATGGAGAATTCTCCGGAAACATTCACAGACAAGCTCGAAATGGAGTTGTTCAAGAAGACACTGAAAGACTACCGTTTCGATACGCTGAAGAACGTATGCGTGTTCTATAAAGGCAGCGAAAACAAATGCACCCTGGAAGACGGTGTGAGGTACTTTGAAACGGCCGGATACGAAGTGTCGGGCATTACGTCAAAAAATACGTCCAATGCACAGTATGTGCTTGTCACGGTCAAAGGTTCCGAAGTGACATACGTATACAAGCCGATCGAATCCTCCTGATGATTCCGGGGCGAAACCAGGTACTGTAAATTTTCAGATAATACGATAATCTGTGTATAAAAAGGGCAATACTTAAAGGCATCAGTTCATCGGGGGACCCCTCCCCCTTTGTCCTGATGCCTGGTATTTTTAGTTTTATTCTGCAGTGCTGTTATTACATGGACCGGTTTTATAAACCAATTTCATAAAAAGGAGGACTTTTTCAAAATGCCTTCAAAAGTATTGTTTTCTTCTGTCGAGTATGACAAGTATGATGCCGATGCAACACTGCCGGCCAAATTCGGCCGCCTTATCGACCGCATTGGCATGCAGGATGTGGTGAAAGACAAGTGGACAGCGATAAAAATGCACCTGGGCAGGTACATAGGATACTCCACTATACCGCCGATTTTCGTGAAAATACTGGTGGACAAGCTTAAGAGTTATGGAGCGAAAGTTTACATAACCGACCAGATCGTCTCCGAGGCCAGGCCGCGCGGATACAGCGAAGAATATCTCGGCGCGCCGATTGTAGCCGCCGCCGGGGTCACAGGCAGATACTTCTACGAAAAGCACGTTGATTTCAAGGGTCTGAAAAATATCGACATCGCAGGAAATATACATGACGCCGATGTCATGATAGACCTGTCTCACGTGAAAGGACACGGGGTCTGCGGTTACGGCGGAGCCTGCAAGAATATTGCGATGGGCTGTGTCACGGACAGGACACGCCAGCAGATACACGGCCTTGAAGGCGGTATCGAATGGGACGAGAACCTGTGCACCCACTGCGAACTCTGCGTCAGCAGCTGCAACCATTATGCCAACAGGTTCGACGAGAACGGCAGGTATGAGGTCAACTACCATCACTGCACACTATGCCAGCACTGCGTGAAAGTTTGCCCGGTATCAGCCATGAAGATGCTGGACAATCAGTATGAGGATTTCCAGAAAGGTATGGCCCTGTGCACCCGCAAGGTCCTTGAAACATTTGAGCCGGGACATGTTTTCTATATTAACTTCCTGATCAACATTACTGCGCTGTGCGACTGCTGGGGGCTTACGACACCATCCCTCGTTCCGGATATAGGAATCATGGCATCAACAGATATCGTAGCCATCGAGAAGGCCAGCCTTGATGCCATAAAAACAGAAAACCTGATTCCTGCAGGAGTCCCGAAAGGACATGAGCTTGGAACGAAAGGCCATCTGTTTGAAAGGCTGCATGGCAAGGATCCGTTCGTTCAGCTAAGAGAACTTGAGAAACTTGGACTTGGCACCATGGAATATGAAACGGAGATCGTCGGGTAGTGCCGGTGGCCCCGGAAATGCGGCAAATAACAGGACGATAAGGCAGGGAAGCTGATCCTCATCACTTTCCTGCCTCTGCGTATATATGCCCGTATCTAGCAATCATGTCTTCAAGCCTTGCTGCATCTGCAGGCTTCAGAAAACTGCTGACATACGATTTTATCCGGTCGATCTCATCGGCAGTGATGCCGTCCTGTACCATATTAAGGATCTCATCGAGTCCGCTGCCGCCGATTTTTGCAAAAATGCGGTACAGGAAAATTTTGTCCCCAATGCTTATATTTTTTATCACTTCCAGGATGTCAGCTTGGATTTCCGGACTGTCATCCCTGGCCTCTTCAACTGGAGAACCGTCCCCGGTTTCCACAGAACCGTCCCTTTCTGTGATCCGTTCTTTTGCAGAACTGTCCCCGACTCCGGCCTGCCCGTCCGATCCTTCCGCCAGGCCGTCACCCGGCCTGTCGTCGCCATTCCTTTCATGGACCGGCATTTCTTGAGAACTGTCCCCCGATTTACCGGGACCGTCCCAGTCAAAATGGGCGATGAAATCCGCCAGGTCAGAAATATGGATGCCGAAACCGAAATGCAGTACCGCAGCATTCACGGCAAGCATCAGTATGGCAAGAGCTGCGAATAATTTTAAAAGATACCCGTTATTTCTCATAAAATAATACCTGTAATACTTTTACAGGTATTATTTGCTATATGTACGATATTCTATTCATGAGCGGCGGTATATTTGGCGCGGCGTTTTTCCGTTACAGGGAATTCAGCCTGTTTTTCAGGTAAGCAGCGAATTCGTCCCTGAGTTCATCTCTTTTCAGTGCAAATTCGACGGTAGCTTCGAGGAAACCCAGCTTGTTCCCTACGTCATAGCGTTTGCCAATGAAATCATATGCGAAGACCGGACTGGTCGCCAGCATCGCCCTGAGCGCGTCCGTAAGCTGTATCTCCCCTCCCTTGCCCGGAGCCGCATTCTCCAGGTAGGTGAACAAATCCGGCGTGACTATATACCTTCCAAGTATGGCTACATTCGAAGGAGCGCTTTCAATGTCGGGCTTCTCTACCATATCCTCCACTCTGTAAACGCGGTCACCTATCAGTTCGCCTTTGATGATGCCGTATTTCGATACTTCAGAATCAGGGACCTGCTGCACCCCGAGCACGGTGGCGCCGTATTCCTCGTATACATCTATCATCTGCTTCAGGCATGGTACTGATGAATCCACGATATCATCACCCAGCAGGATCGCGAACGGCTCATCGCCTATGAACGACCGGGCGCAGTATATGGCATGTCCAAGCCCTTTCGGTTCCTTCTGCCTTACATAGTTCACATTGGCGAGGTTTGAGATGCTTTGGACAAGCTCCAGGAGTTCTGCCTCACCTTTTCGTCTCAGGATGTCCTCAAGTTCATATGATTTGTCGAAATGGTCCTCGATAGCCCTCTTGCCACGTCCGGAGACTATCAGTATATCCTCGACCCCTGACGCGACAGCTTCCTCTATTATGTACTGGATCGTGGGCTTGTCCACTATGGGAAGCATCTCCTTCGGCTGGGCCTTTGTGGCAGGCAGGAACCTGGTACCCATTCCGGCTGCCGGTATCACGGCTTTGCGTACCTTCAATCCCATCTCCCCTTCCTGTGTGAATTATCCGAACAAGCTCTGCCGTTCATAACAGCCGAACGGTTTGTACATAAGCACTCTATAATTATACACTATTTTTGGAATATATGGCAACATTGTTGTACTATAAATACCTGATAATTGGTATGGAGCCAGGTTTTTATGATATTATAATAGAGGATACCATTCACAGGTCAATATTTCAACAGTACGCATCCAGGCAGCAGGAACATGTCTGCCGCTTTCCGGCGATGAGAACTTCTCGCTGCGGAGAAGAATACTGCAGTTAAATGCGTCAGCCGGATATATCCTGGATACATGGGAGGTGTTTATGAAGCATTTTGAATTCAAAGCCTATTCAGTATTAAACGAGATCGATCTCAACAAAATAGCCGTAAGTTGCGGGATACCCAAAAAATATACCTGGGAGGAACCGCTCATCCTGGACCACGAATTCCTGGGAAATATACTCAGCCGGAGGTACGAAGCCGACAGCAAGGTACTCATCTTCTCCTTCGGCAGCATAGTCCTGGTCAATGTACCCGAAGACATAATGCCCCAATTGCTGGGCTTCATAAAAAAATTCGTGCCTGAAACCGATACGGGCAGGTGGGATAAATATACCGACGAATACGAACTGCGGATCGAACCGGAAAGTTCGCTGGAAATTACAGATGAATACGCGGTGGTGCCGTGTTATGAAATGTTTTACATAGAACTCGCCGCCACCGTAATCGCCAAGTCAGTCGCAATGGAAAGAACGGAAGACGAACTCGGCAAAATCTTCGACCAGCTCGAATCCATTATAGACCGGCTCGAACGCGGGCAGCTCCGGGTCGGCGACAGGGAACTGGCGAGGACCACGGCCCAGGTGACCAGGCACCAGTATAACACCATCAGCTATATCATGATCCTTGATGAACCTGACATCACCTGGAGCAACAGCGACGCTTCCCTCTTTTACGAGAAGATGTCCGAGATTTTTGAACTGAATGACAGGTACACCATCCTGACAAAAAAAGCCGATATCATGAACAACATAATCAGCGGCTTTTCTTCCATAAGCCATTCGATCAGGGGTCTGTTCGTCGAATGGGTAATAGTGCTGCTTATCGTCTTTGAAGTCATATTGATGGTCCTTGACCTCATCATCTGAGCAGCCGGATCCGGAGGTATTGTGGATGCAAACAAAACATTTCATCAGCGTCAAGGCCTATCCGGCCATAGATCTGAGCCAAACCGCAGAATTTTTCAGCCTTCCTCTGCCTGAAGCGAGGGAAAGTTCAATCATCGTGGAAGGGAAAAAACTGTCGGAGATATTCAAATATGACGCCGGGCAGAAGAAAGTCCATATTTTCAGCTTTGGCTGCATCGTTTTTGAGGATATGGAAATAGATGAAACTGACAAGTTTTTCGAGATCATACAGCCTCTCGCCGGTGAACCCGACTACAGGATGCTCATGAGATACAGGGAAGGCCATGATTCTGTTGTCACCGAGGACGGAATGATCAGGCTGTGGCCTGAGAGCGACGGCCCTCTCTTCCCTCCGGGTATCGAACTCTCTCACACTATAGCCGCAGTGCTGGCCAAATCCACTGCCTTGTCGAAAGAGGAAGAGGATCTCAGTACACTGCTGAACGAGGCAAATAAACATATAAACAGGTCCCCCGAAGGCATCTTCAGAGCAGGGACCCGTATGTACGCAAAAACCATGGCGCGAATAGTCAGGTTTGAAAAGGAAAGCGCCGCCGGTTTCGGCATTTTCGACAGGCCGGCCTCGACAGGCAGAAAGCTGCTGCTCAGGGATGCATATGACACGCTGGCGGATTATTATGAACTGGATGAAAGATATGAGCTTCTCGAACAAAAAGCCGAACAGCTGAGGAACATCGTGAGGTCCGGTTCCATGGACAGGCTCAGGCGGCAGGAAACCAGGCTCCTTGCCTTTGAAACGTTCCTGATCGCTTTGTTTCCCCTTTCCCACATACTGGGGACGGTTCTTGACAAATTCGGTATCAGGGAATTGCTAAACATGATATTCACAAATTTGTTACAAAAACTTAATATTATGCGCTAGAAAATCATGGTATAATATAATTGCCACAGCCAATAATACTATTTTTTCATTTTTGTTCCTCCTTTTAATATAGACGTTGGCTGATTTCAGTTCATCTTATCTGGAGAAGCACTTATATTGATTCGGAATCATTTATAAATTCATAAAGTGCTTTCTTTTTTTACCCTTTTTCGTCCTGGACTGGCACAAAGTGCCTGCCTGGTGCCGGATGAAATGTGTTGATATGGCAAAGCATATTGAGTATAATAAGTTAGTAACACTGCAAACAGGCAGTGAACGAACTTTGGAACCAATACAGATCGAATTTTGGCTGTGCTAGACGGGGAGGTAGCGGTGCCCTGTACCTGCAATCCGCTGCAGCAGGGTTTAATTCCTGGTCGAGGCTTGTTTTTGTGAGGTCTGCCCCGTACAAGTAGCGATGACAGCCGGGTCTTGCGCAACGTAAGCCCGTGAACCCCGTCAGGTCCGGAAGGAAGCAGCGGTAAGCGGACACTCGCGTGTGCCGCAGGGGTGCCTGGCTGGAGTTAACTATACGGGTCACGCTCGGAAAATCAAGTCGACATCAGGTGCACAGCCTTCAATTTTAAAAGGTGCGAATCCCGCACCTTTTAATTTATGTCGGGGGTTTGCTTGATTTTCGTGCCTGCTCTTCCGATTTACTTGCCTGTTCTTCTGATCCGGCTTACTTCAGACAGGATACTTCGGTCTGCCATGGGGAAGCCAGTATGTTTCCATATAATGGTTAATCGTGTCCGGAGGGCTTTTTTTTAGCCTTCCGTTTTGATATACTAAGTTCGTGATAAAGGTTCGCAAGAAAGGCTGTTGATGATGTCCTACATTGCTTTGTACAGAGAATGGCGGCCAACCAGGTTCAGCGACGTGGTCGAGCAGGAACACGTGGTAAAGGCGCTCCGCTACAGCGTCAGCACGGGGAGGATCGCCCATGCCTATCTTTTCTGCGGGACGAGGGGGACCGGCAAGACCACGATGGCCCATATACTTTCCCGTGCAGTCAACTGCCTTGATCCTCAGGACGGCGAACCCTGCAACCAATGCGAGATATGCCGTGAAATCCTGTCCGGCAGCTGCGTCGACGTGCTGGAGATCGACGCGGCTTCCAACAACAGTGTAGATAATGTACGTTCCATAAGGGACGAAGTCATCTATGCCCCGACAAAAGCCAGGAAAAAAGTCTATATAATAGATGAAGTGCACATGCTCTCCACCGGCGCATTCAACGCGCTGCTCAAAACACTTGAAGAACCGCCGGAGCATGTCATTTTCATACTCGCCACAACAGAACCGCACAAGCTCCCCGCCACGATACTTTCACGCTGTCAACGCTTCGATTTCAGGCGCATTTCCCGGGACAGCATAGCGAAGCATCTCAGCGTGATCGCTTCAGCAAACGGCACAGAACTTGAACCGAACGCCGCGAAGCTGATAGCGCGCATGTCCGACGGCGCAATGAGAGATGCCATCAGCCTGCTGGACCAGTGCATGTCTCTCGGGAAGAAGTCAATAAAATATGAAGACGTGCTCTCTGTAGTCGGTGTGGTAAACGACGAATTCATGGCAAAATTCATCGACAGCATGCTTGCAAGGAACGTCCAGGACATCCTCCGCAATGTAAGCATGCTTATCGCAGAAGGCCGCGATATTGCGCATTTTACTTCCGACCTGGTGGTTTATTTCAGGAACCTGCTGATCTGCAGATCGACAGGCGGGAATTGTGACGATCTGATAGATGTCCCGGCTGAAGTCCTGAAAACAATGAAACAGCAGGCGGAAAAACTTGCACTCGAAGAGATCATGTACCATATAAGGGAATTGTCCGCACTGGAGTACAACCTCAAGTATGCCGCAAATCCCAGGGTCCT
>Ga0209608_1002951_pt1 | contig 11319 bp, 4 predicted proteins | sample AD_UKC130_MetaG_FD_184428 | JGI IMG/M metagenome (GOLD analysis project Ga0209608, IMG submission 184428) | Active sludge microbial communities of municipal wastewater-treating anaerobic digesters from Canada - AD_UKC130_MetaG (SPAdes) (version 2) | ecosystem: Engineered > Bioreactor > Anaerobic... | reverse complement strand
GAGAGACTCAATCGAGGCCAGGACTTCGCTGAATCCCAAAATGCTATTAAGAGGTGTCCTCAGTTCATGGCTCATGGTGGCCATGAAATCGCTTTTCACGCGATTCATTTCGTACAATTGCATGTTTAATTGAGCTACCTCGTCGAGCTTCGCATCCAGTTCGGCGTTCACCTGACGGAGCTCGTCCTGAACCGCGACCAAATGGCTCAACATGCGATTAAAAGCATTTGCCAAAAGCTCGAATTCATCTCGCGTGTGAATATGCGCCCGTAATGCCGTATTGCCCTCAGTGATCGCCTCGCTTACAGCCCGCAGGTGCCGCAACGGTCGTACAATGACATAGCGGATTGTGATATAAAACGCGATCATTGCTAAAAAAGCCGTGACAATCGCGACAGCCAGGAGCATGCTCCAATACTTCATGACGGCAGCCTGTGTCGGCCCATTGGGGATCGTGACCTGCAAGATGGCCATCAGGTCTCCTTCACGAATGGGCGTCATAATGCCTCCGGACGTTGGGCTGTAGCCCGCACCCTCTAAAGCGATGTGGCAGGGAACACACGACTGTTCTGCCCAAATCGGCTGATAGTATTGATAGGTGTTTCCGCCATCGACTAATCGCTCAGCATAGAGTTGGGCATCAGGGTGCGACCGTTCCTCCTCAGTCATGGCCATGAACCGTTGAATGAGCTCGGATTCCATGGCGTCCAGGGGCGGTCCTGTATCTTCCGATTGATTCATCAGTCTGCCCGGCGGACGCACAAAACGCCACCGATACCCTTGTTGTGAACGGCTCTTGATGACGCCGTTCAAATAGTCTACGAAATCTTTGTTTGGCTCCATCGCCGCATAGTGCTTGGTGAGCATGACCTGGTCCACAAGCAGCCGTGCTGTATCCGGGTTTTGCCGCGTGACCACTTCCCCAGTGACCCGCCAATAGAGGAGAACACTGACGGCGATCACAAGAACCAAGAATACCCCAAAAAGGAAGAGGCATTTCACCTCGAGGCTGGTTTCGACGAGAGCACGATTCAATCGTCGTTGGGGCATCTTCGTTCTGACCCGAGACAACACATTCCTTATGGGGCTGGTAATCGCCGTTGTTGATCGGTTTTCTTCATCTTATTCAATTATGGGAGAATGCGAAACAGTAAAGCGTGGGTTGGGACAGGAGCGAAATCCCAAGCACCACCTCGATTAGACGCGATTTCCCGACGAACATGAGCGTTCAACGCCTCTCAAAGCATGTCGATCGGGTCAACGTCGATTGTCCAGGTTACACCAGATGGCGCACGGCACGTCTTTTGGGCCGTGCTAATGACGCTCAGCAGTTGTGGATAGTCACGTGCCATGACTTGGAGGTGGTACCGATACTTGCCGCGGAGCTTTGCCAAAGGGGCCGGCGCGGGGCCGACGATTCGTATTTTGTCGGTCAGACCGGCTACCTCGGCCTGGGTGTGGACCGACGCCGCGAATTCACGCGAGCATGCCTCCGCCGTCTCGCTGCTATTCGAACTGACCACAATGCGTGCCAACCGCCAAAACGGGGGATAGCCAAAGGCTTCGCGGACCTTCAGCTCCTGCTGAGCAAACGTCTCGTAATCATGGCGGATGGCCGCTTGAATGGCGGGGTGCTCGGGCGTGAATGTCTGTACCAAGACCTGCCCACCATGGGGGCCGCGACCAGTTCGGCCTGCCACCTGCGTGACCAGTTGAAAGGTACGTTCAGATGCGCGGAAGTCGGGAAAATGGAGGGCCGTATCCGCGTTGACGACCCCCACAAGCCGGACGTTTGGGAAATCCAGCCCTTTTGCGATGATTTGTGTGCCCACCAAAATCTGGATGCGTCCTCGGCGAAACTCGGCAAACGCCCTTTCATACGCCAGGCGGCTTCTCATGGAATCGGCGTCCATCCGCAGACAGGTCGCATGGGGAAAGCGGGCTTTGATCTCCGCCTCAAGCCGTTCTGTCCCCGTTCCACTAAAACGGATTCGCGGCGAGTCGCATTGAGGGCATGTCCGCGGTGTTTCCACCTCATAGTCACAATAATGACAAACAACGCGATTTGCTATCTTATGGTGGGTGAGACTAATATCGCAGTGGGGGCAACGCAACACCACGCCGCAGGAGGGACATTGGACATGCGTGGCAAAGCCCCGTCTGTTCAGCAAAAGGATGACCTGGCCTCCGTCCTTGAGTACTTCTTCGATGGCCGCATGCAACTGACGGGTAATCACCCCGCGGGTCTCCCTTGCCCGTTTGGGCTCCCGCAGATCAATCGTCTTCACGTCCGGAAGGGGGAGGTTGGCGATCCGGCGAGGGAGTTGAACAAGAATCGCCTCACCCTGCTGTGCCCGATACCAAGATTCCAAAGAGGGGGTCGCCGATCCTAGCACGAGGGGAATTCCCTCGATTCTGGCACGCTGTTCTGCCACTTCCCGGGCATGATAACGAGGAGCTGACTCCTGCTTGAACGACGACTCGTGTTCTTCATCGAGGATAATCAGTCCCAACCGCGGGGTCGGCGAAAATACCGCACTTCGTGCCCCGACCACAACCTCCACCGCCCCTGAGGCGATCCATTCCCATTGTGCGGCCCGCTCGGCATCTGTTAAGTGGCTGTGAAGGACCGCCACGTTGTGGAAGCGACTTCGAAAGCGTTCTACCGTCTGGGGTGTCAAACTGATCTCCGGGACTAGGACAATCGCCTGACAACCGCGGCGAACGACCTCCTCAATCGCTTGAATATATACCTCAGTCTTCCCGCTCCCTGTTACCCCGTGGATTAGAATCGTTTTGTGCGTCCCCGAACGGATGGCGTCCACAATCGTCTGGAGCGCTGCACGCTGTTCGCTGTTGAGCGTGAGCGATTCGGCTCGAGGCGGCCTGTCATAAGAGATGGTCTTGTCTCGTACGTGACTGATCTCCCTTTCGATCAGCCCCCGTTTCACAAGATTGCCTAACACGGCCGAGGAACAACCGGCCTTGGCAACAAGGTCTTCCGCCGTCAATGGGCCGTCAGCGGATGCAAGGATTTCTAGGACCCGCTGTTGCTTCGCCGTTAAACGGCCGGCGTGTTGTAATCCATCTTTCGGATGGGCTAACCGGTACTTGAAGACCTTCCGTAACCCCACATTTTCCCGGACACACTTTGGCAGGACCGTCTCCAAGACCTGCCCCCAGTCGCAAAGATAATGCTCGGCAATCCAGCGGGTCACTTGCAACATGGCAGGCGACAAGAGTCGTTGTTCATCCACAATGGAATGGATTGCCTTCAGCTCGGAGGTGACACAAGACTTGTGAGTGACGGAGACGCAGTACCCAATCTGCAAACGGTTGGACTTGCCCAAGGGTACCCGCACCCGCTGTCCAGGTTCCAACACCCCCTGCAAATGTTTCGGAACGAGATAATCAAACTCTCCTTTGGGCATTTGGCCAAACACGACGCTGGCAACCATTGCCACCGTGCTTGGTTTTTGCGGCTCCGAGGCAAAAAAGTCGTCGAAAAGGGTCAGTTGTTTGAGGACCATGCAACGCCGTTGTCAGACCTCCTTAATTGTGCCGTGAGTCGCCCTTGCAGCCTACGAACGCTCGGGGCGACATCCTACTGGGCCATTGTCGGCTCATTGGCCAATGTCTAGGACTGCCACATCCTCTCCCTGCAACCGAATCGTTACCTTACGGTTCACAACGGTCAACGTGTTGGCTGTGACAAGTTCTCGAACTGTCGCCGGCAGGGTGAGATCGGCGTCAAAAGTGACCTCGGCCGTTGCCTCCTGGGATGCCTCGTTGAAAACGGTGAAATACCGATCGCCGAATCTTTCCACATAGACATTGGGGAGATTGCATTGCGCCCGTGTAATGGGTTCCCAGCCAGCCTCGGAGAGCCGCTGGCAGAGGGGCACATATTTTTTGAAAAGGGGTCGATCGCGATTGTACAGTTCGGGCCGGGTGAAATAATGTCCCCCTGAAGCATTGGGACTGAAGAAACCAGGGAACATGCCATAGGCGACACATCGTTTCATATATTTTTCAACAAGCGGGTAATCAAATCGGTCGAAATTGGTGTTCATCAGGAAACAGTAAGGTTTTTTGCCGCACAGGGCCCGTCGGAAAAGAAGCTCCGAGTCACTCATGGGCCGCCACTGACCGTTGGGGTTCCAGTCTGTTTCAGTGCCCATCACGTCCAGCAATGGTACAAGCCAACATAGATGTGATGGTGTCCCGTTGGCCATCATAAACTTGCCCATCGCGTGGACATCCTCGGCGATGGCGCGGACATACTCAAAAACAATAAGGCCGCGGAAGACCGCCGGCTGAAAACTTGAAGCGTCATATGTCAACGGACGCTCGCCAACAAAGTGGTCCCGGCGGAAGTCGAGCTCATCGGTGACATAGCCCTCGCTTGAGTCGATGTACTCTCCGTCCAAATCTCCTTTGCGATTTGGTCCGTATAGGGCTTGGCGAATATCAGGATTCCATTTGAGCTTAAAATCGGTAATCTCGCCCCGAATCTGGGGGAGGGAATTCATGCTCCACACGGCCCCGTTACACCATGGGGTGTCTAGGAGCCTCAACGGGATTCGGCCATTTTCATCCCGAAAACTACTCGACAGCCACGCCTTCGCTTGAGGTCGGCCCTGTTGAGCCAACCGTTGCGCCTCGGCCACGGCGGCCTCGTACGTTCTCGGTATCTCAGGGGCCATGGGCATCCACCAAGTCATGGGCTCCGTGTAGCGGAACGTCAAAATGTCATGAGCGTCATCCCACTGTGTTTCGTTGTTGCCTTCTTTGAAGCGGAAACCAAAGTCCTCCCAGTGTTCAACCTGCGAGATCTTGGCAAATGGCATCCATTGCCCATGTTTTGAAATTCGAGAGGAAAAATAATCAGGAAAGATCTCTATATAGCGAGCCCAAGCCGCCCGAAAGCCTCCATGCGGAGAAAAAGTGAAAACCACGAAGCGCAAATGCGCATCTGGCTTCTCTTTGGTTAGAGCGATATCGTACGCAACGAATAGTTGTTCGTAAGCGGCGTTATAGCCCACGCGGAAGACCGCTGGATAAATCATGTCAATCCCAACACCGTACCCCTGGGTGTCAGTTGCCACGGCTGCTAGGGGCCATCGTCCCAGCCGCTGAGTAGCCCCCGCGCGTGTTCGGACGGTCGTCGCGTACTCGCGGGTTGCCGAAACAGCCTCGCTGCGGCGGGGGCTTTGAAGCCAAAGAATTGGTTTGTCACCGGACGACGTGCATTTGACCGGCTCGACAAAGGCAACCGTTAGGGCTCGATCTTCGTCAGATCGACTCCGCAGGATAAGGTCATAGGTTCTGACGTTATCTTTTTCGGTGACGGTCCAGACGCACTCAATCCCCAAGGCCGACTGTTGAAGGGCCACAAAGTCTGAGTTTTTCGCCACATCACGAACGACCAACCCCCGGTAATCCCCAACGGCCTTGGTGCAGGGAATTCCGTCAAAGAGGGCAGTTCCCGGCGTGCTTATTTCGTACAAACGCGGATTTCGAAACATCGCTTTACCCCGATGCCCGCGGAAAAGCAAATAATAGGACAATCGTCGGATGGGCTTTTCCGGAAAGATGACGACCCTTCGCTCTTGCCAGTCGTGGGTGCCCACATCAAACGCCGCCGCCTGGCCCCAAAGGGGTGTTCCGTCGTTGTACTCGATATCAAGATATACGGAGTAATTGTTATCTCGGGCACCGTCCACGTCCTGGGCCGCACTTTCGGCCACGGCGACCAGAGGCCGTGGTTCTTTTTGGTTCAAGACAATCGACTGAACCGCCCCGGCACGATATCCCGGCTTATCCTTGTTTTCGCAGACGATAACACCCTCGTGCTCTTCAAATCCTTGTTCGTATTTTCCCCAAGTTCCTTCGGCGAGGAGATTCTTCCCTTCCTGCTGGCCCCGAATCACGGCGAAAATGACTTGCCCATCGCCAGCACTTTCGCCCACGGCGACGGTGGTTATTCCAAAGGTCACTAAAACTATCAGCATACCCTGCCAAATTCCGAACAAATGACATATTTGCCGTCGGTTATCAGGATATTGTCTGGTCCACATTTCTGTGTCCTTTCGTCCATTGGCATCTCGAAGATACAAAGGTCGCATTCCTACCAAGCAATCCGAATATCTAAGCTTTGTGCCTGGTGGACAACGACGGGTTCCTCAAAAACGCACGAAAATCGGCCTTCGTCACACCGCAGCACACACGGGATTTCGCGTTTTTCTAGGACACACTGAACTGTTTTCGGTGTGGTTCCGGCAGGTGTCGCCCCCTCAAATGTCTTGACGGCGAGTTGGCCGAAGCGAACACTCAGGCTATGGTTCTGCTCACCATCACCCCGCCATTGACGATAAACTCCCCAACCCTCTGCGGCTGTGAAAAGTGATACGTGGTCCTCCGGCTGCCAGACCGGAATAAACCCAATCCGTTGATCTGGCCCATCGTAAATAAAACCTTGACATGCCAGGAGGATTGACCACACGCTCATCGCGCGGGCATAGAACTTGCCACACTCGTCATCACCAAAGGGATTGCCCGAATACCCCCAATTGTTAAAATTGCCTGCACCAGGGAAGACCCGTTTCCGACCATCGTAACGAAGGGCAATCGCTCGACAGACCGTTAGCCCTTCTTTGAGTAATCCCGCCTGGATCATGGCGGCAGCCGCCGCGTACTCAAAACCTGTCATGACCTCACTGGCATACTTAATGATTTGACTCGGTTTTTTGGCCCCCTCTGGCCAGACGAACATCTGCATCCCCCCGTCCTCGTCAGCCACGAATTTTCGCGGCAATTGGGGCAAACCTTCCATGCGGCCTCGAAAATTGAGCGCGAAGAGAGTCCTTAGCGCCGACGTCACATGCTCTGGCGGATAAACCCAGCCCAAGTCAAGCTGATGAGCCCACCATTGTCCAAGCACCTGGTCGATGGCACATCCTTCCCCGTAGTCCTCGTGGGGTGTTGGATCGGGAATTTGAATGTAGTAGCGCCCGTTGAACAGTAGTTCATCTTGTTTGGCCGCGCCTAACCTGGCTATCCGCTGGTACTTCTCAGCAGAGGTGATGTCACCCTCAAGCCGGGCCATCTTTTCGGCAGCGGTAAGAGCCGCCAGATAGAGACTTCCCAGCCAGGATGAATTGCCGCCTAACTCGCCGTCAAGTGTGTTCCATTGTGGCCCTGACAACAGCCCGTCCTGATCCGGGTCCCAACGTTGAACCACGTAGTCCATGGCCCTACGAATCGCAGGCCAGTGTGAGTCTAGCCAACTCCTGTCCGACGACATCAGATGCTCCCGATACGAGTTAAGCACGGCACCGCATTGCCCATCAAACGCAGGGAAAGAATCTGGTTGCCGATGGGGGATCGCCCCGTCCGGCTTCTGATAAGTAAACTCCTGCTCCCGCATTTGTTTTGCGATTTCGGGGAACAATCGGGCATGGGCCTGGGCGTAATGCCAGACGTGATTGCAATTACCGTGACAGCATCCTTCGTTAACGTTGCAACCTTCCCACCCACCGAAATAACCTTCTCGGCACCAAAAGACAGTCGGTGACCGCAAGATGGCCACTTGGGAGGCAATCCGGTCGATAAGCCAATAGGGTAGATTTGATTCATAAAGAGAGTCCACATACATTCTCGATGCTGCCTCAAGTTCAGGCAGGCGCTGTTCTAACTCGGCTGCTACCTCCTGGGCATTCTTCCACCAAGCCTCATAGCGCCGCCCTTTGCACCCCCAGGCCCCGGTGCCGGCAGGTTGGCCGGGTAAATACCACACTAAGACATACGTCACTTCACGCGTCTCCCCCGGGGGAATATCCACGCAACTAAACACCGCACCATTAACCGTCTCCCCTTCCCGCGAGGTCGCAGTTGTTACCTCCTGGAGTGACTCAATTTGAGAAGGGGCACGCAAGAGTCCGGTGAGCGATTCAGAGTCCTCCCAATTGGCCAGAACCTTTGCACGGGGACTGTCAACCATGAGGACCATCTCGCCGGCATCCGGCGCGTCCTGCTTTGTCATGCACAGCCAGGTGCCCTTATCGGTCCGCAGAACACTGTTGACATTTTTCCCAAATCGTTCGTACCGCCGCTCATCAATCGGTTTATCTGCTTGATAACCAACAACGTTGAGCTGTGTCCCCAGGATCGCGGCCGTGACCGGTTCGTTCATCGGATTGTGGATACCAATCCGATACACGGCGCAGGGAATGGCTGAATCCCGGGCATGCAACGGAATGAGCGGGTTGAAAGCTGTCAGGGTTACATGGCACGATACCTCTTCGTCCTGGAAACGATAAACAGCAAACGGATAGGGGGCTTCCAAACGCAGCCGTTGCATCGGCGGAATCCCGGCCACGGACGTGGTCTGAAGAGTCCGCACAATCGATCGCGTGGGTGTTGATACACCGATGGCGAAGAAGCTCTCCGGGATTTGGCGATAGGCCACGCTACCAAAAATCTGCCAAGCGTGACGTTCGGCGCGGCCATTCATGTGAATAGCACCCACGCCAATACCACCGATAGGAATGTCAATGCATTCCAGACGTTCCGCCTCATAAACGGTCGGCTGTCCCCGCGTGACAAGTGCTGGATCGTTCATCAATTCCATCCGCCGCTTTTCACGCAAGTCCGCAAGTCGGGCCTGCTCCTCTGCCTGTCTTTTGAGGATTTCCTGATATTGTTGCGCGAGGGCCAACCGCTCATCCCGGAAGCCGAGCTCATCGGTTCGTGCTGCCACTTGTTCCGCGGTCCACGCAGTATCATAAATGACAACATTGGCCAAAGCCCCTAAGAAGGCCTCATGTCCGGAAGGCTGAGACGCAGCAAGCGTGAGCGGACGTCCCTTTTCCTGGATATTGATCGTCCAAGAAGGCGAGTCCGTGATGCACGGGACCCCATCGAGATAAACGGTTGTGCCGGATTTTTGCGTCACGATGACCAGATGATACCACACTTCGGGTTTGAGTGCCCCCGCAGGTGATCGAAACACGGCAACGCTCTTGCCATTCCACAAGGCAATTGCCGAATAGTCGCCCATGATGTGAACACTCCACCGCGTTTGCCGGTGATCACCGGATTCTCGTTGAGCAATCAAGCACGGATTGTACCTCGCCGGTGCCGAGAACTGGCCCTTAAAACAAATCTCAATGGTCAGCTGCGGTACGTCCAGGTGAGACGCCTCTTGAAAAACGATCCAGGTGTTCCCGTCAAAACGGAGGCCTTTCAAATTCTCAGAATCGGAGACAACTTGTGGCGGTCCCCCAACGATTCGCCCGCCCGTCTGTCCAAGGGCCTCCAAATGCGCCGGATCAAGATAAAACAACCGGCGACCCTGAGCGTCCGAAACTTGCACCTCGGCTGTTCCGACCCGTGTGGCTAATGGTTCCGTGAAAGCCCAAGCTCCTGGTAAACAGACCGTAAGCAGGAAAAGCGGGATGCTCGAGATTCGTGATAACGCCATCAAACTGTCTCCAAATGGATGCAACTCCGGAGAGGACTGGGTAGGTCAGTCACGAGGTCCAATCCACATGGCCGAGTTTATGGTACCGCCCACGTTTGCTTGCATCAAGCGTATGGAAAAAACGATCACGATTGCGGCGCGTACCCTTCGCGCGCTACTGCCGGGCGGGTAGCATAGTAATAAGAAGCGACCGTAGTCGTGGTGGGCACAGTCCAGCAGAACTGGGTCGCTGCTGATGCGGTTTGTGCGCCCGTAGCTCAATTGGATAGAGCATCGGTCTTCGGAACCGAGGGTTGGGGGTTCGAGTCCCTCCGGGCGCGCTTGACGACCGTTTGCCGTAGCCCCGAACCTTCTGAGACGTGAACGCTGGGGTGGTCTCGCCATCTGGACATGACTCTTGGGGTTTCGCGGCTTCCGTTGGTTGCGCGAGACCGATGCTTTGCCCGGCTTTCGCTCCCGTTCAGCCTTGATCGCGCTAGATAATTTGCGGTGCGGCCTTCAGCTCATGGGCCGAACATAGATTAGTCCACCATTAGTCCGCCGGGCTTGTCACGAAAGACGCAGCTTACCCGAGCGATGGCCTGCACGGGGCCGTGGGCCTGCATCGGCTTGCTGAGATCCATCGTGTAACGGGACATCGCGTCTAAGCCCGTAAGCCACATATCCCGGACGATGATTACCTTGAAGGGAGCGTTCGGGTCACGGAAGCGCTTGGCGAGCAACTCCCGGCGCTGTTTGTTGGGGATGTGCGGCTGCCAGTCCAGCGGGTCGGAACCCGAGCCGGTCATCACCACCTTGAGCGTGCTGCGGTTCAGGGGTTGTTCGTTCCGGATGATGTATTCGTAATAGTCGGGTTACCGGACACCACGAACATTGGTGTTGGTTCGAAACCATTGGCCGACCCCCATTTTAGAACCGCTTGAAACCGCCCCCCATCGTTTTGGATGTATCACGTGCAATAGGTAGGGGCGAAAGATTTTTCGCCGCTACCCGTCTCCGCCGGTGGAGACGGCCGACAAGTTATACTTCTCGCAGGGCGTCACCTGTTGCAAAGAGAATCCAATCCTAACGCGAAAGAACAGGACGGGTATGCGTGTAGAGTGGTTATTCGTTGGGTGGGAGCGGGAAAAAGTGGTTGGCCGGTCACAGTCCGGATCAGCCTCGTTCACGAAGTGAGAAGGAAACCACGTCGCCTGCAACCCGTTGTTAGGTCACTAACTGTACGAGAGCGTGGTACGGACTTGACCAAAACCTGGCACCCGGGTATGATAAATTTAGGAGTCCTAAATAATGTCATTATTCAATCCGAAACACCGAAATGCGCTGCACAGTAGGATCACCATCGCACTTTATCGTATTACCCAGGCGATTGATCGCCTCTTCCGAGAGCGAGGCCGGCTTATGGGTCTCTCTCCCGCGCAGATTCAATCGTTACTTTTTCTCAAATATGCTCGCCCAGGTGTTCGTACAATTGGCGGCTTAACCGACCGATTAGGGGTCACCTATGCAACGTCAAGCGATGTTGTCAATGCGCTGGAAGCTAAACGGTTGATTAAACGGATACGATCGCGCGAGGATCAGCGTGTCGTCGCGCTTAGGCTAACGCCTAAAGGGGAGGAAAAAGTAGGGATGCTGGAGGATGTCTTGGATGAAATTGAAGCTGCGGTGAATGCCTTACCAGAGGCAGAACAGACTACCTTATTGCGCGCCACCCAAGCCATTGTCCTTCGGTTACAGCGCGCTGGATACGTCAAAGTATACGATATGTGCTGGAACTGCCAATTTTTTCAGAAAGATGCGCACCCCGACAACCCGCACGGACCGCATCACTGTGC
>Ga0209608_1002947_pt1 | contig 11343 bp, 10 predicted proteins | sample AD_UKC130_MetaG_FD_184428 | JGI IMG/M metagenome (GOLD analysis project Ga0209608, IMG submission 184428) | Active sludge microbial communities of municipal wastewater-treating anaerobic digesters from Canada - AD_UKC130_MetaG (SPAdes) (version 2) | ecosystem: Engineered > Bioreactor > Anaerobic... | reverse complement strand
ATAGGGCACAAGAGGAAGTTGATGCGTTGGTTCTGGTGTGGAGTGTTTGGCGAGCTTTACGGTTCTGCAAGCGAAACCCGTTATGCTCTTGATTTACCTCAGGTAGTCAACTGGATCGAAAATGATAGCGAGACTCCCAAGACCGTTTACGATGCGAATTTTTCTCCATCCAGACTCCACACTTTGAGAACTAGGAACAGCGCTGCTTACAAAGGAATTTATGCTTTGCTTATGTCCGCCGGGGCTATGGATTGGCTTTCAGCTACGAATATTGACATCAGTACTTACTTTGCTGAGGCAATTGACATCCATCACATTTTCCCCATAGCGTGGTGTGAGAAAAAAGGCATTAGCAAAAGCGATTATAACTGCATAGTCAACAAAACTCCTCTATCGGGTCGCACTAACCGCATAGTAGGTGGTGATCCTCCCAGTGAAGCAGAAGGGACGGTACTTTTTGCTTCAAAACTTCCAAAAAGATTCCAAAAAACACGTGCGAACAAACGTTACCGACTCTGTGTGTCGGTACCTCAGTAGTACAATCTCATCGAAACTTGAAGTGATGTATAACATCACTCATCTCAGATTAGATGCAGCATGATTTGAAGCATATAAACCACGTAGGGCCACAACAACTTTCTAATCTAGGACAAAAACTCAACCAACGGCGATGAACAGATGACCATCTAGCGCTGAGGAGAAAGAAAGCAGAGATTTGTCGTCACTTTATCTGAGTTCGAACACGGACAGACAAGTGCTAGTAACAGGAAGTTATAAACATGGGGAGGTAGAGAGAAATGTCCATAGACAAAAAGAAGCAGATTTCCGATAGGCAGTTGGCGATTTTAGAGAGCGAAATGAAGAAGCAGAGAAAAAGCGTTGGTTTGGCCTATGTTCTACTTATTCTCCTCGGCAATATAGGGGTACATCAGTTCTACCTGGGAAAAACACGCCGGGGCTTAGCCTATCTTCTCCTAGGGGTTGTAGGGTGGATCTCGTTGTTCTCTAGTTTTTTAGGCGAAGCAAATGGGGGAGCAGGTGGCATAGGAATCCTATGTTTTGCAGTGGTAGGCATATTCTTACTCATCGACTTGTTTACATTACCAAAACAAGTCAGGGCTGCAGATGAAGTAGCAGAAGACAAGATCTTGAATGAACTATTGGTAATTGAAGACGATCGTGACAAATCTTGAGACGAATATCAACGCAGATTGTTGCCGGCGCTGAGATTGGAAAGTGCAACACTCTACTTCGACAGTTCGGCTGAGTTAAATCCAAACTTGCTCACATTTTGAGCAAGTGCATAAGGCATAGGCCCATAAAAAGGAGGTAATCATCATGAAAAAGTTTCTTTCGGTTCTACTGGTGGTCTTGATCTCCATAAGTTTAGCAGCATGTGGAGGATCTCCGGATACAGGTGACCACGGGACTCCCACAGGCTCGAGCACCCAATCGGAACCTGCGGGTGCCAGCGCCTCAAAGACCGGCAAAAAAGTGTCAATAGAAGAAAAAGTCATATTTGAACAGAACGATTTCAAGGTTACTGCAACGTCGCTGGATCCAACCGGCTCCATATTTGGGCCTACCTTAGACGTTCTTATAGAGAATAACTCTTCAAAAAGTGTAACGGTCCAAGCTCGGAATTCCGCTGTTAACGGTGTAATGATTGATACTATGTTTTCGTGCGATGTTGCTCCCGGGAAAAAGGCCAATGATGGAATAACATTTTACTCTTCAGAACTAAAGCGTGCGGGGATTGAAACAATAAAAGAGATCCAGTTTCAATTACATTTTTTTGATGCTGACTCATGGAACACAATTGTCGATTCCGATCCTATCGTCATAACGACAAATGCTGATCCCTCATTTGTCCAGGAGTATGATGACGATGGCGTTTTACTACTCGACAAGCAGGGGTTCAAGATTGTTGCTCAAGGACTTGATATGAGCGGCAGCATATTCGGAGCTGAACTCTTGGTCTATATAGAAAACAATAGCGACAATGACGTGACGATTCAGGCTAGAGACACGTCGGTAAACGGATTCATGGTCGAGACGATCTTTTCCTGCGACATTTTAGCGGGGAAAAAAGCGTTCGATTCCATAATCTTCGCTAAAAGCGACCTAGAAAAGAACAACATCAAAGAAATCAGCGAGATCGAGCTCAGATTCCATATTTTCGATGCCAAATCATGGGACACGATTTTGGATTCTGAATCGGTCACGGTAACTTTTGAATGAAGGAATAAGGAAGAATAAAGAGTTTTTTGCCTAGCGTTCATGGTAAACGGATAAGCAAGGGAAGGGATTAGTTTTCCGTAGTTGGCTACCACGAATCTAGGTGCAAACGAATTGGGTCCGGTCTCCAGTCAAGAGGAGATCATGGATTTGGTTCTTCAGTTTCTTGGGAGACGCTATAATGCAGGGTTGCATTACCCTGAAACATAAGGAGGTGCAAGAATTGAGAAAAACAGGAGGAATAGTCAGTCTTATAGGATCCATCCTAGCGGTGTTCGCTGCGGTAGGCACTTTGTTCATCGGAGGATGCGGGAGCGCACTAGAAGCGGAAGGTGCCAGCACCATCATAGGGTTAGGATGGGTAGGTTTGATCCTTTCCTTTGTATTGATAGTTTTTTCGGTCATGATGATTTCGAGTCCATCCACATCCAAGGCAATTTGGATAATCGTTTTATCTATCGCGGCAGCCATTTTTGGCGGGACGTTTGTTGCAATATGCATGGTTCTTTCCTTAGTAGGCGGCATCCTGGCATATATCGGAAGTAAGCAAGAGCTGCAAACAAATTGAAGCAGCGGGGACGGTACTTTTTGCTTCGCTGACTACTTTACCCGCTTAGAGTTTCCGGACGGTTCATAGAGCAAGATTTGCTGGGGGCATCATAGTGTTATAATGGGCAAGCCTTAGCCTGCCTTTTGTACTTAATCTCATTAAAAGAAAGCCGAAAGGAATATTGGGGCTTAGATGACGAAATCATACTCGGCCTGCCCATGTCAATCCGCAGCCGTGTCCGTTTTTAAGCAGAGGTTACAGAGGTCACAGATGATGCGAAAGATGGCACTAGTCCCGGACCGCCTTCTGTGTCTTAACACCTTAAAGAACGGTCATGCGGCTATGAGGCATGATTTGATTTATGTGATTTATGATAGGAGGAGTATTGTTATGAGAAGGTCTGACAGAGAAATAACGGACTATGATGATATCCTAGAGATAGTCAAACGGTGCGATGTATGCAGGGTGGCTATGTTCGATGAACAATATCCATACATAGTACCCATGAATTTCGGCTACAAGGTAGAAGACGACTGTGCTTTGATCATATACTTTCACGGAGCCAAACAAGGAAAGAAACACGACCTTCTTTCCAAGAACAACCACGTTGGTTTTGAAATGGATATATCAAAACCATACGAGAAAGGCACTATCACCATGCAATATGAAAGCCTGGTAGGATTCGGTGACATGGAAGTAATAGACGAAGAATCCGAAAGGATCGACGCCCATCTCGCCATCTTGAAGCACTACAACGATGACGACGTTCAAGTATCAGCCGAGATGATCCGAAACACTTGTATGCTCAAACTCAACGTGAAACACATTACCGGCAAAAGAAACTTGAAGTGAAGCAGGGGGGACGGTTCTTTTTGCTTCGCCCAAACACCCAACCTTGGGTAATCATGCATTTCGCAGACGCGGCCTGCTATTGCCACTGCAATCTCGGGAGTTCAATCAAAAATCAAGATTCCGAACTTCCCTCAGCGATTATCCTTATGGGATAAAAAATAGGAGTCTTTGTTTTAGAACCTCCAAAACCTTTTACAAAAGATATGCGAACAAATGTTACCGACTCTCTGTGCCGGTATGGGTGTCGTATCATAGCGGCGAAGTCAGATTCGGCAACCAATACATTTCTCAAATCTCAACGTTGCATCAATTGCAGTTGTGCAAACCCTACAATCCTTAAGCAATAGTTACGATGAACTGTGTTTAAAATTCTATTCGCATATAATCCTTGAATTCACATTCAATATGCATGAGGCTGGTAGGTCCGAGGGATTAAGTGGGTTATCACTAGGCAGAGAGGAGGTGAAAGACTGTTTGGGCGTCTGAAATTGGTTTTAGAGCATATCAGATTCTCGATCTACAACCAAATCCGAATTGCGAATGATACGGAGGGATGAAAATGATTCTTAGAGATCGAAACAAAAATGCCTGGGTGTTGGTAATTTGTCTTGTTTTGGCTCTTTCGATACCGGTTATGGGTATGGCTCAACCACATGGAGAATACAAAGGATATAAAATCGTGAAATTGATCATTGACGGTAAAGAAATAACTCCAGATGTACCTGCTATCATAATGGATGGGCGAACCTTAGTACCGGTAAGGATCGTTTCAGAAACGCTTGGAGCTGAGGTAGGTTGGGATCCTAATACCTATACGGTTACAATAACTGGCGCGCAAGCCAAGGACAGCCAAAAAGAGAGCGCCCAAGGCGACGATAGGGGCTTATCAGCTGATGCCGGCTTCTATTACAAGAATGTTAGTTTCAAAAAAACTCCTATTGGTACCGAGATGATCGGCGAAATGAGCAATTTCAGCGGCAAAGATTACTCTTCTGTGATATTTGATGTAAGCATCTACGACGTCGATGGTAAACTGATAGCCATCAGTTCTGCGGCTATTCTAAATTTTCCCCATGGATCAACCAAGAGTTTTACTGTGTATTTCATGGAGAACCTGCCATCTAATGTCCAGTATAAGATCCAATACGAACTTGGTTATTAGGAAAGTTGGGTAAGTCAAGATAGTTCTTGGAACATATTAAGTCAAGGGAGCAGGCGTAAAACGGAATAAACGAGAGCGAGCTAGGCTGGTTGCACATAGGCAACAGAAATCGAGTTGTGAAATGAAGTAAAAGGAGGTCTTCGCTTTAAAACCTGCAAAGACCTCCCCCTAGAAAATGCGAACGAATGCTGGAAATGTCCGTGACTATCTGTGCTTGTATGGGTGTGGTATGAGGTAACAAAAGAGGCTTGCAAGACGAACATCCCATATTCCCATTTTAGCCTCACTTCCTCTTCGAACTAGAATCCCTTACCAGATTTAGCATACTGTCACTTCTCATGGATCGAAAGAAACGCTCAGCCCAGCAATACTTAGGATTTCGAGGTCATGGAGAACTGTAACAAAATAGGTTACCGCTTCGAAACAAGAGTTAATCCGGTTCTGATAGCTGGTCCCCGCATCAACCCCCATATACCAATCGTTTATCTAGACACAAAACGCTGCGGCAATAAGCCGAGCGCTTAATCTTTGACGCTCATGAAAGAGGAACGATTGACCCGATGACGAAGTTAAACAGGTAATGAAACAATTCGATAAAGAGGTAACCGAAAAGAGGTAACCGAAAAGAGGGAACTGAGAGTTCAACAGCTCATCACTGGCTCCACCTGCACGGCAATAGACTTGTGCTTTTTGCGGTAAATCTGCCGCCTTTCCTTTAAAGGTAAAGGAGGTATCACTAAATGTCTTTAGTTCCAGATTCAAATGCCCAACTACATATTGAACCGTCTCAGAGAGAAATCAAACAAACCATCTTTTCCTTGGTCTGGCCTGTAACAACTGAGAACGTGCTTCAGTTTCTCATCGGATTCGTAAACACAGCCATGGTCGGACGCCTAGGAGCTGCCGCAATACTGGCAGTAGGCCTGTCGGGTAGGATAGGTATGTTCGTTTGGATAATATTCAGCGCTATTGGTACAGGCACAACCGTACTCATTGCCCGTGCTTTTGGAGCTGGAGATAACGACCGCGTCAGAGATATTGCCCATCAGGGACTCATAACTTCAGCCGCGCTCATGGGATTGGTCGCCGCCATAGTTTTCGCATTCGCCCCCAACTTCATGACGTTACTAGGTGCTACACCTGAATCCATGGCTATGGGCGTCACATACCTGAGGATTTTGGTCTTTAGCATACCATTTCAAGCCATCTTTATGGTTATAAGTGCGATTATGAGAGGGATGGGGGATACCAGAACACCCATGCAAGTCGCTCTTGCCATAAACCTGGTTAACGTATCGGCGAACTCACTTCTGATCTTTGGAAACCTTGGCTTCCCTGCCTTGGGCTTCAGGGGACCCGCTGTATCTACTATACTTGCTCAGGCCACGGGAGCTTTCCTGGCTGGATGGTTTCTGTTCAGACGGCGATCGTCTGTGGATTTTGGATTTGAGCGCGGCATCTCCATCCGTATGCCGCTTGTTCGAAGAATACTGGGCATTGGTGTTCCAGCGTCCGCCGAAATGTTTTTTTGGCAGATAGCCAGCGTATTGATTTTCCGATTAGTAAATGACTTTGGGACTGTAGCCGGCGCTGCTTATCAGCTAGGGCTTCAAGCAGAAGGGATTTCATACATGCCAGCCGCGGGGTTTGGCATTGCCGCCACTACCCTTGTTGGACGCTCGCTGGGTGCCGGCGACCCAAACTTGGCTGAACGCTATGTTCGGCAGATGGTCAGATGGAGCGTTACCCTTACTGCGTGCACCACTGCAATCTTAGTGTTTTGCCCGCGACTCCTCATGAGCATGTTGACTAACGACCGGGAGGTCATAGAACTGGGAGCTCAGTACCTGCTCATTATGGGCTTATCTCAAATCCCTCAGCAGATTACAGGTGTCTTAGGCGGAACTCTCAGGGGAGCGGGGGACACCTTGACTCCTATGGTCGCTGCTGCCTTAGGTATCTGGGGCTGCCGAATCCCCTTGGGATATCTTCTGAGTCGGACCTTTGGCTTACCTGGAATATGGTGGGCCATCAACATCGACCAATTCGTTCGTTTGGGTGTGGTTGCTTGGCGATACCGTCGTGGAACTTGGAAGACGCAGTTGGGCGAGGAACCCGAGATCGCTCAGCCCGAAATTAGTTGATTAAGAAATCTTTGGACAGGGGATGGACAGGCGACTTTGTGGATGCCACCGCGCAGAGGCTGAATATGCTTTTTGCGCATACCTTCTATACAGGGGATTTCATGAGATCAATCCAATAGGCGAGAGGGATTTTGCAAAAAGACCGAGAACCTAGAGTCGAAAGCGAACTCTAAGACAAATAAGATGCTGGTAGACGCGGTTGTTGTAGTATCCGATATCAGACTTTACGAGCCAGCGGTGCTCGCACAAGAAGCGATGTCATTTTTGAGTGGGATTTCGTATAGGAGATGGATGACTTAGTGAAAAACGCGCTTGGTATCATGACTCTCTTGTTAGTGCCCGGCATAGGCAAAAAAACTGTAAGTAAAATGCTTAATCAAATTTCTTCCCTGCCCGAGGACCCTTTGGAACTCCATTTAGCTGTTAATGCGCTTTCAGGATCTTCGCGTTACGAGTGCCCATCCGAGGAAGAGGTTTCTTTTTTGTATGAACGAGCTCAGAAGACTCTATCTCAGGCGTTATCTCAAGACATTTGCGTACTTACACCTCTTGACCCTCAGTTTCCCACATTGCTCAAAGGAATCTCAGATCTACCAGTTATCCTTTACGCGAAAGGGAACCTGACGATTCTTGATAAGTGCTGTGTAGCGGTTGTTGGTAGGCGTAAGCCCACCCAATATGGGTTGGATATGGCAAAACACATAGGCGGTTTCTTGGCGCACGAAGGCATAGTCGTCGTAAGTGGGTTGGCCGTAGGATGTGATCAAGCCGGACACGAGGGATGCTTGGAGAACAACGGTGAGACAGTTGCTGTCTTGGCACATGGACTTGACAAGGTGTATCCCGCACAAAACCTACATCTGGCAGAGGAAATAGTAGATAAAGGCGGATGTTTGATAAGCGAGTATCCTCCAGGTACAAAGCCTTTAGCCGGGTTTTTCGTGGAGAGGGACAGGCTCCAATCAGGGCTGTCTTCCGGGATAATCGTGATTGAAGCCGAGGCAGAGAATGGGACCATGCATACAGCCAGATTTGCCGTTGAACAAGGACGTCTAGTGGGATGTTTGAAGCCACCTACTGATGTGGCTGATATGCAGCCAAAGGTGGCAACTGGTAATGAACTCCTCATCAGCGAGGGCAAAGCACTTCCTTTGACCAGCGACTCCGACTTGGCGAATATGCTCGTGATATCAAGGGAAAGATGGGAACAACTAAGACAACTAAGCACGAGACCCCATAGTTCTCGAAAACCGCCCTGTCGGACAGAGGAAAAGAACCGGCTTTTGCGGAATTTCCCTTGTGAGAGATGCATGGCCGGTCTCTAAGTCATTTATGTAGATGGATTTGAATACATTATACTACGTCGAATCGTTCGTTGTGCGGGGAAGAAGGTTTGGGTGTACGTTTTTCACTTGAACAAGCTACCTGAGAGAAAGGAGGGATTCTTTAGTCATTAGGTTTTGCTTAGCTGTAGCTGGTGTTCAGACGCAAGATTTGGGTACGCTTAAGAACGGTTTCTCACGCGATAAATCTAAAAAGAATGGAGCGTTAAGCCAATGGAAGATATTTCCACCATAAAGCGCCGCGTGTGCGATGAAATTGAAAAAAGGAAAGATAAGATCATAGAGATTGGCAACGATATATTTATGCATCCTGAACTAGGATATAAGGAGTATAGGACTAGCGAACTGGTGGGGAAAGTCTTTTCTGAAATGGGACTTGCATTTGAAGATGGGCTTGCAATCACTGGCAAGAAGGCAAAGATGCCAGGCCGAAGCAGCAAGATGAATGTTTGCATAATGGGCGAGTTAGATTCAGTGCTATGTCCTGAGCACCCATATGCTGATCCTAAAACCGGAGCTGCTCATTCATGTGGACATAACGGACAAATTGCATCGATGTTAGGCGCAGGGATGGGATTATTCTACGCTGGAGCCATGGAACACCTAGATGGCGACGTTACTCTAATGGCAGTACCTGCCGAGGAGTACGTTGAGATAGAATTTCGGAAGAAACTGATCGATGAAGGCAAGATCCGGTTTCTTGGCGGTAAGCAAGAAATGATAGCCATAGGGGCTATGGATGACATAGATGCTTCAATGTTGACCCATCTAGGCGTTTTTGAAGAGGAGAACATACTTGCGTCACATGGCGGCACAAACAATGGGTTTATAGGCAAGTTTGTTAGGTATACTGGAAAAGAAGCGCATGCGGGAGGCGCCCCTGAAAAAGGTATAAACGCCCTGAAAGCGGCCACGCTTGGGCTACTTGGCATTGATATGCAACGGGAAACTTTTCGTGAGAAGGACACCATTAGAATCCATCCGATAATTACAAAAGGGGGCGACCTTGTTAATATCGTCCCGGCTGATGTAAGGGTTGAGATGTATATACGAGGTTCAAATGTTCCTGCGATCATGGAGGCGGCTGTCAAGGTTGACCGCTCGCTTCAAGCCGGGGCCCTTGCTATCGGCGCACAGGTTGATATAAATACGTTGCCAGGGTACTTGCCGTACAGGCCCGACGAGAAACTTGATGAGATCCATGGAAAGAACTTGGTGGAGCTGCTAGGGCAAGAGCATGTGAGGAAGACAGACGAGCATTCTACTGGTTCAAGTGACATAGGTGATATTGCCGCTATCATGCCTGCTATACAAGGCTATTCAGGCGGAGTACGCGGAATGGGGCATACTAAGGATTATGAGATCATAGATCCCTATGTTGCGTACGTAGTTCCTGCCAAGGCAATGGCGATGACGGTTATAGATTTACTGTACGATGGCGCTGCTAAAGGCTTGGAAATAAAGAAGCAGTTTAAGCCGGACTTTACAAGAGAATCTTATCTCAAGATGTGGGAGGAACTTCTCTAAAGAAAAAACCATGCATCTGAGCGGTGGGCACTTAACTGCAAGTGATTGAGGGTCTATTCGTTTTTGCTCAGATTATGTGGTTGGTAAAGACAAGGAATGTTAGAAATAGGGAGCTAGATTCATAGTCCTTTCGGTTACCGCAGTCCTATTAGTTCTATCTCAGCCGGGGGGTGAATCTGGCTCCTTTCTTTTCGCCTTCAACAGAACCATACACTTCGAAGTGTTCAACAATCCATTCTTGTCTTTGAACTGGGAAATTTGGCCTTGTTTAAACTAGTTTCTCTAAGCGTTGCATCCCGGACTGAAACCTCTTACTTCGATTTTCGCTTAGCCGAAACGTTTCCAGTCAGCCTGTGCTTGCTCACCGGGGAGAGTTTCAACCGGGCGACACGTGCCCACATCCCTGGGCCTGATGCTTTGAATTTACCGGGTGACGGTTCTTTCAGAACCTTCGTAAGGAACTTGGGGCAGGAGGCCATTGCGGTTATCGTCTGCACATAACAGAGTTGATATCTTACGATACAGTCTTGTTCAGTCCTTGAAGGTCAAGATACTTGATTTCTACGAACAGTTCAACTCCAATCCTTTTGGCTTGCTCCTTGCTAAGTAGTTTTTGTTCTCAAAGAATCTTTCTACTCGGCTTGGAGCAAGTCTTTTTATTGTCCAAAACTGGGGACGAATTTCTCCGAAAGCGGGGAAAAGTCTGTCCGTTTACGGGGATTTTAATATGGCCGCTTACAGAAGGGCTTGAAGAGTAGGTGCTACATCTCTTCAAGCCTTAGTTCTTTTTGTAGGATAAAATAATGTTTTCTGTTTTTGTTTCGACTCTCATAAATCATTTCCTCAATCTTCTGAGAGTAATAAATCTCTTTTTTTACAAGATCAATAAAGGCTAACTTCTCATCTTCAGATAAAATAAAGTCTTTAAAACTAATCATAAAATCGAAGTTAGTCCCGTGCCTAAATAACCTTCCAGGTAGAGGATAGTGCTTTCTATTTCCCATCATAATCCCATATCTGATGTAGGGAGTTACATTTTTATGGGTTTGAGCCTTATAACTATATGTAATAGCATCATGGGTTGAAATACTATCAATCTTAGATTCAATGATGATGCGCGGCTTTATTGAATCGCGTTTTTCATAGACTAACAGATCTGTTTGAAAGCGCATTGTATGCTCTTTGGGGTTTTCAAAGTTTAGGTCATAAGATAGAATCTCTTGTGCATAAGGCACTTTATTTAAAGTATCAAAACAAATATTATCCCCAAAGTTGGCTACTTGGAGTAATTCTTTTATCGAATTTGTCCATTCATTTTCTTCCATGTAATTTCCTTCAATCTAAATAAAAACAATTTCCATATATAATTATACTCTATTTTAGCCGCTTCACTCATTAAAAGTAGTGTCCTTATACTTCTGTAAAAAGGGATCGTGCTTGATCCGGGCCACTGGCTCCTCTGGTAGACTGGTTGATAGGAAAGAAAATCACTAGTCGAGGAGGAGCAACAGTGACCCAATATCAGAT
>Ga0209608_1002943_pt1 | contig 11350 bp, 11 predicted proteins | sample AD_UKC130_MetaG_FD_184428 | JGI IMG/M metagenome (GOLD analysis project Ga0209608, IMG submission 184428) | Active sludge microbial communities of municipal wastewater-treating anaerobic digesters from Canada - AD_UKC130_MetaG (SPAdes) (version 2) | ecosystem: Engineered > Bioreactor > Anaerobic... | reverse complement strand
CTATAGAGGGCTTCACAAGAGTGTTCCCGGAGAACTTCCTCGTCGCGTCAATCCTCAGTTCGAGGCTGACGCTGTTGCCGTTAGCCCAAGCGTTTATCAGGGCCGCTTGCCCGGTGGTATCGGTCGGGACGAAGTTTCCTTCGAACGAGCCCGACCATTCCTTTAACCCGGCCAGGTACTCCTTCCAGCCGTTGCTGTCGAAGGACGTGATATCGATATCGTCCGCACCCAGGTCAAGCGACCAGGAACTTATCTCGGACACCTTTTTCGCTCCAATATAGACACTTCCGCCCTTACCAGCCAGTGCCATTATTCGTCACTCCCCTTCGATAACTTGGTTTTAACCTCTTTCCACCTTTCCCACAGCTCCGGCTCCTGCTGGAGTTTTAATTCGGCATCCGCCTCCGAAAACTCCACCTTATCGCCCGGCTGGGCGACAAAGCGGGAGTCGACATAAGGCTCATTGCCCTTATACATCAGGACTGTCTCCGCCATAACTACCACTCCCTCGAGTTGATCCTCCGGCATCATTAGCCGATTTCCTTCATTACCCTAAAATTGCACACAAAAACGGCCCTGCCGTTCTCATCCCTGGCCAGGGATTCCGGGCTCTGCTTTGCCTGCACAAGCAGATACCTGCGTCCATTAATCATTGCTTCAGTTAATCCGTGCAGAACACTTCGGACCTGCTCTATTTTCTGCCGGCCGGCTGCATAACTTTCGTTCCGCACTAGTACCTGCAGCCCAGGGTATTCCAAGCTACTGTGCAGGTCTGGAGGCTCCCCGGCGTACTCGAACAAGACGATAACGTTATCCGGAGTTACAGGCAGCTGCCCTAAAAAAATATCGGTGCCGATCGTACCGACACCGCTTGTCTGGAGGTAGTTTCCGATGTCCTCCACAAGCATTACTCAAACACCTGCCTCAGCCGCCGGGCCAGTCTGGCAGCAAGTCGCGGCGCAACTTCATTTACCGGGTTCTCAAGATATTTCTTGCCCGCAAAGCCCGGATGGTGGACGGTTTTGCCCAGAATGACGTAGTTGCCGTCTTTGCTGTACTTCGGTAGCTGCTTCGATTCGTACTCGTTGACCGGGCCGCCTTTCCATTTGTTCGCAGGGACCGCCAACACCTTTGCATTTTTTGCCTCTATGACGTGTGGGCCGTACCCTTCATGCACAATATCAGCATACGGAGCCGCAGGTCCGCCATACCCCATCTGTACCGTCACTTTATTCCCGCTATATTTCGGCAGCTCAACATGGCCAGTGCTTCTCAGTGCCCCGGTATCAACCGGGCACTGCCTCTTGCTCTCGGTCATGACCAGCTCCGCCTCGGCGTATAGGGCCTTCCCCGCTTCGGCCAGCGCCCGCTCGCCCAGCTTTTCCAGGGTGCGCTGTAACTCTCTTGTACCTTTGATTTCGACCGTTATTCTCATGTGTTCACCACCACATGATGCGTGGCTCCGGTCTCGTCAGGTAAAACCTCCACCGAGAGGATGACCGGCTGCGAACCGTCCGGTAACGTGATTCTGTCCTGGACGCCGACACTTACCGTACCGTCCAGATACATCTGAGCCGTGCTGACGACTTCCCGCCCGGTTCTGTCCCGCACCAGCTTCGTCTTGCGTTGCACAAAAGCGGGATATGTCGCAGGAAGACCATACTGCGGTTCGGCGTAGGCGTTGACCCCAATAAACGGCTCTATCGTCACCGTCTGTTTAAACCACTCTAAGAAGTCTCGTTCGGCCATCCCATCATCCCCTTGGTGAACAGGAAGTCGCCCTGATCGGCAAGCGACGGTATGGATACCGAACCGGCCCGCTTCTCAAGGTCGTCTGCCAGTTTACGATAGGCCTCCGCCTTCTGGCTCAGGCTTACCCGCAGGTCACCTACTTCTTTATCTGCCTGCCGCGCGAACTTTGCTGCTATCGCTCTTGCTGCGCGACCTGCCGCCAGAAGGACGTTTCCTGTCTCGGTCAGCAGGTAGTTTATCTCCTCGTCCTGTAGGAGCTGGTCCGTTGTGTCCGTGTCCCCAGTTAACAGCCTCACTTTGTCTTTGTCGCTCGCCAAACTGCTGTTGTAACTCCACGTCATCTTCGCTCACTTCCTCTACCCAGCCTAACAGCTTGAGTTCCCTAAAGCACGCCCAGGAAGGAGCGCCGGGCGGAAGAATCTCACCCGGCGCTATCCTTCCCGTAGCAGTCGGAATCGGCACCTTAGCTCTAAATCGCATCGTAGAACAGCACTCCAAGATCGGGAGCGACGAGTTTTACATCAAAACTCATTTCTCCCTCTATCCTGTCCGAAGCCAAATGCTCCATGCGGAACGTCTTGATCCGGTTGCCCTGCTGCCCGGCTCCGAGGTAGCCTACCCAGGAGAAAGTATACCCGCCGGAGGGCTTGAGCAGCGAAGGTTGGGGAGCGGCATAAACCAGAAGCACCTTGCCGCTGAAGATAAAGTTAGTATTTTCAGTAGCACCTTCAGCTGCCGTGTTCACTACGCCCCAGGGAACCAGGAATTTCTCTATGCCGAACAACCCGGCAAGGATGTCCTCGGTAATGACGGCCCGCTGGGTGTACTTCACGCGGTCAAGGATCTTGGGGTGGTTCTTCAGTTTGCCAAACACGTCTGGCGATACAACAAGCGTATTCGGCTTGTAGCCGGTCGTGCTGGCGATAGACATGATCGAAGCATCGATGTCCGCGATCGGGTCGGAGTTAGTGTGGTCGCTCCACCTGACAAACTGATTGCCGGTTGGAACAGAAGTAACTCCTTGCCGGTCAGTGCCCCAAACGCCGGTAACGAAGTACTGGCTCGCCCAGGTGGTCTCACGCTTAAGCAGAAGTTGCTGAGTTACCCACTCGGTAGCGTCTCGGTCGAGGTTGATCGGCGCATCGGCATTGGCGCGGGTCGGGTCGTCGATATCTTTGTGGACAGCATAAATGCGGCAGTAGTAAGTCGGCGTATTGTCAATCCGCCAGCCGCCGCCGGCCGATTCGGTCCCGGGTGCCCGCTCCTGGGCCTCTACGCGGAACCAGTCTTCTTTCAGGTACTGGAAGTATCTATCAGACTGTTTCTGCACCGGCACATTGGGAAACACTTTATCGGCGATGAAGCCACCAGCCGACTGAATGTAAGCTATTGATATATTGGTTAACGGTTGATTGACGTGAATATCTCCTGCTGTAGGATTAGGCATTTATTTCCACCTTCCTTTCTAACCTAGCACAATGAGCAGCACGCCTTCGCCCTCGACAAAAGCCGTGACGGACGAGGCCTCGACGCTGATCGAGTCAGACGCTGTAAATACGTTGTTCCCGGTGATTGCCGTGCCGTTTACCACTGCGCCCAGCGTGCCGCAATTGGCGCTGGTGAGGGATAGCACGCCGCCGCTAACATCGGTAGTCCCGATCTCCAGATTGAGCGTTGCTGCCTTGCTTGCTGTGGTCACCGGGTCGGTCACCACGAAGCTGACCTTCTTGATCGCACCAGCGAAACCGGGGACATAGTTAGTAACTACGTCGCCGGCAGCCACCTTCGCCAGCTTGACCGGGATGGACAGCACCGAACTCGTCCTGGCTCCAGCGGTCACCCTGGTCACTAGCAGCACAGTGTGGATCTCGTCCGCGCTACCGCTTTCCAGTGCTACGGCAAGGACAGCCGCCTCACCTGCCGCTGGGACCAGCTTACCACTGGCGTCCGCGGCGAGGTTCTGCCCAGCGGTGACGCTCGCACCATACACGGCCTTGGATTCGCCCAGTACCATGATCTGAGCGGCCTGACCGCTAGCGGGCTTGTTCTGCAAGACGCCGATAGCGTTCTCCCCAGCGCCGGCCAGCACAACCTGGCCGCTGGAATTAACCTTTACGGCGTAGTACTGCTTTGCCGACAGATCCGCTCCAGCAGTACGGGTCATCATTTCAACGGGGATTTCATAAGCCATCTAGCTCAGCCTCCTTTGTGTTTCCTGGAGGTACTCGGTGTAAAGCTCCGGGTGCAACTCCAGGGCCTTGGCAATAGCCTGTTCCTTAGTCATGCTGGCGTCTTTCTGGACCAGGGACTTGGCAACTTCTTCGATCTTGGCCATGGCAGAGCCACCGGCCAGGCCGCCGCTATGCCCCACTTTGGCAAACAAAGCACCCTTCTCGATGGCCTCGTTAGCCGCTTTCAGCACACCCTCAAGTTTGGCATACTCTTCAGGCGCTTTTTCAGCCAGGCCCTTCAGCACCAGCCCGAATTCCTCCGGCTTAGTCGGTAGATTACCGAAATCAGCAGCAGCCTTCTGGATATACTCCTTGCGGAGCCGTTCCTCGCGTTCGGCCTTGAGAACTTTCTCTAATTCTTCGGCTTTCTTAATTGCCGCCTCGTGCTCTTTCCAGAGGGACTCAACTGCCGGTCTTACCTCCTCTGGAATGCCGGAGAAGTCATAGGAGCCATCCTCTTTCTTAGTGGGAGCGGGGTAGCCATACTTCTCCTTTTTCTTGCCCTCATCTTTGGCCTTCGCGGCCGGTTCGGGGTAGCCGTAGCCGGCTAGCCCAGCCAGAGTATTCATAATGTCTTTCGGAAGTTCATCCTTGTAGGCGTTGAGAAGTCGCAAGGCCCCTTTAACAGCTCCTTGTGCCTTGTCGGAGAGCTTGGCCTGCTTCAGGACTTCGTCTACCTTCTTCTCATCCTCTAACTGAGTTTCAAGTACTGCCTTTAGAATTTCTTCCATTGGCGAATCATCCTCCTTAAAAATTAAAAAGCGCTTTCGATTAGCGCCTTTTGGTACTAAGCTCACTTCTACAGCGTCCAGATCTTTTAGCCTGTTCACACGTTAGGCCACCTCCTCGCGAATTCCGAACCCCCCGACACTAAAGCCGGTATACTCCCTTTTTTTGACTGCATCCCAAAGCCTGTCATCGGAGATATGCACGCCAAGCACCCAGCTTCCTTTCTTTACCTTCTGCCCGCCCATTTCAAAATCATCGGGCGCAATGTAGCTTTCCACTACTTCAGCATTGGCTTTTTTGCTGTGCCTGTCACCCACTACCCGAGACTTCACCAGGAATTTATGCGCCGCCTTTTCAATTTCGGCGGCAGAGATAATGTCGCCCTGGCTGTCCACGGTATCTGGTTCTAGGACCACACCGTAAACCAGTCTACGTTCCTCGTCCGCTTTGAGTATCATGGCATGATATTCCTTTACCACTCGGCCCGTACGCACGTCAATTTTCTGCGGCTTGCCTTCTTCTTTTGGGTTGCGCCATATCAGCCACTTTTGACCTTTCTGCTTCAGCTCGCTTATAACATCAGCGAGTTCATGCTTTTCAGCATAGGGTGTCTGGTCCTCCGGCTTATCAATCAACCAGACACGACGTCCACCAGCGACTGGAACGTATTCAATCAAGAACCGGCCTTTGAGTTTTTCACCATGCAGGAACAGTTCCAACATGTGTTCGCGCCAGACACCTATCTCATAGGTGCCATGATCGACAGCGAAAAACTTGCTGTATTTCTCGCTGGTGGCCCCTACTTCACCAGGTTCGGTGACCATCGGCTTACCAACGCCAACATTTAGCCAGGCTTTAGGCATTGATAATTTGAACTGCCCTTGCAGGTTATCGTCTTTAGGCAAGCTTATCAGCCTATCGCCCCCAGCCTTGCGGTTCTCCTCGGTCGTTCCGAGAAACACGCTGAAGCCCCATAGCTCACCATCGGCTTCGAAGCGCAAGTCACCATGCAGGCTGTGGTTGGTCCTTAGAAGCTCGTTTTCATCGAGCTTCGTTTCTTCCTCGCTCAGCCCGCGATAATGGTGATGGTATACAAACCTCCCTTTGCCATCGGGCGGAAACATTTTGTGCCAATTCTCGGCCCACCATCGCGCGGAAACTTCAGCGCGTGTGTCACCTTCCTCCATATCGGCCTTCTCCAGCACATGTTCTCTGACCCAAGCTGCAAGAGCTCGATCCCAAGCTTGGTCAGTGAAACTCATCTCTTTGACACGCTCTTTAGGAAAATCCTTGTCCAACGGCGGTTCAAAGTGATATGCGCCTACATCGGGCATTTTCACTGCGACCGGTTTAGCTTTGTTGCCGCGAACCAAGTAGTATCGCTCGCCCCAGCCATCATTGACCCGATACAGGACCCCATCAATCACCGCATGGACGGTATGCCTATCCACGGGCTCGCCGAACTTTCTCATACTCAGCTCGTAGGCACGCTCAACCAATTCCTCCGGCGAGGCATCACCCTTGGTAACCGTCTCCAACGCCCGTCTGATTTGTTTCAGCTTCCGTGCCACCTCGCCGCTATCCCCGAATCGCCTTACCGCCATCGGATGCGGCAAAACAAAATCAGCCCGGTCGCCCAAGGCGGATTTAGCTGTCTGACCTAACGCAACTATAATCCGGGGTTTAGCTTTATCCAGTTCCTGTTCCAACCAGCCCCGCCACTCCTCAATTTCTTTAACCGTTGGTTCACGCACCCGGCCCTGGTCATCGGTTAGATACACTGGCACGGCGTTGGTCAGGAACACGTCCTTGCGGGTAAGGCCCAGCGGCTTCAAGTAGAGCTCGTTCAAAGTCTCACCGGAGGGACCCACAAACGGCTCTCGCCTTGCAGCTTCCACAGCCCCCGGCGAGGCCCCCACAAAGGCAATTTTCGCGCCGGTAGCCCCAGCACTCGGTACCTGCGGAGCGGCCTTCTGTAGAATTCCGCCTCTCCGGGCTATATCCACCACCTGGTTGGCGTAGTACGGCTCGGTTCTGGTTTTGTCCACATCTACCGGCTTTGCCCCCAGCCAGGCCAGTGAGCCGTCGTCCTGCGGGATGATCTCCTCGACCTCGAAAGTCACCACGTCGCCCGGCTCGGCCTTAAAAGGTGCGTTAAATGACCAACCGAGGTCGATATACTCTTTCCCTCTGAAGTCGACTTTGTTGGTGTAGTCCGAGACACCGGGCAACAACCCGCCTCTGAAACCGTATGTGTTGTTTTTGTTGGCTTTAACGTCCAAAATAAGCGCCTTTACCTCTACCATCTTCTTCACCTTGGCCAGGGCGTCGGTGCTCGGGCCGATGGTATACGGGGCAGACAGATCCTTTAAGACAATGCCTTCGGAAAGCGGGACTTTTACCCCTTGCTCTCTCCAGGCCCGTTCCAAGTCCTGCTTGGACTTTATCTGCATCTGACTTGTAATAGCGAAGAGCTTGTTGCCTTTCAGGTAATGGTTATAAAATTCCTCCAGTTTTGACCGCCTTTCACGGAAAGGCAGGTTGTGCAGATCCTCGTTCCAATAGATGATGTCAAAGACCGTTATCTTCGGGTAAGCGCCTTCGGGCAGCTCTGGCTTACCGGCGGTCAGCGTCATCAGTTTTATCCTAGGCCAAGGCCTGCCGTTTTCCTCGACGCCCACGTTAGCGTCCAGGATGAAGTCAGCATCAATCTTCTTCAAAGCCTCTACTACCTGCGGCAGTTGCTTATTCCTTTCCTCCTGCGCGTCCTCAAAGAAGATGCTTACCTTGTCCCCGGCCTTCTGGATAGCCGAACGGAAGCCATTCAGCTTTTGTTCGGAGACCACTCCGCCTTTTAAGTGCTCTTCTACCCAGGGCCAGATCTCTTCCGGCTTAAAAGCCTCTGTCTGGGCGTAGTGCTTCATGGCCGGCTTGGGCATGTCGAAGCGCATTATAGGCTTTACTTCGGCCTTTTCGACGGTCTCCGGCTTGCGGAGCACGCCCTGGACATATACTAGATCGCCGTTCTGGATCTCCTCCAGCTTCTCAACCTCGAACTTCGGCCTGCCTTCAAGCAGGTTATCCTGTGTCCAAAAGGCGAACGCGGACTTGTTCCAGTAGCTTACATGGCCGGGATGATTAAAGGCACCCTCGCCCTTTGTACTCGGCACCTCGAACACGAACTGGCCGCCGGGTTTCAGCACGCGCCAGACCTCGGTCATGATCTTCTCTTTATCCGATAGGTGCTCCAACACGTGGTTTGCGCGGATCTCGTCGGCGCTGTTATCAGGATACGGAATGCCTTGCTCCAGGTCGTGGACAACGTCCACCTGCGGCCCAGGCTCCTTATCAATGCCGACATAGCCCTCGGGCTTGGCATCGCCACAGCCCAGATCGAGCTTCAGGGTATCTCCCTTGACCACCTCTCGCTTAAACTCGCCTTTACGCCGTAGCACTAGGTCATAGACCGGAACATGGTCACTATGAGGCCCGGTAGGGCCGTCAATATAGTGCAGGACACCCTCTTTTTTGGGGTCCAGCACCTTGCGCATCGGCAGCCAGACATTCTGCGCCTGCACCAGAAAGTTTTCGCCGCTCTCATCCCGATTGGCCCGGAAAAGCACGTCTATATCGCCCGGGTTCTCCTTGCCGGCAGCCGAAGAGCCTACCACACAGACGAAATTTGGGACTACGACCACTTCCTGCGGGAGCTGGGCCAGCTTTGCTTCTAAGCTCTGAGCCTTCTTTACATCCCGGAGTTTTCTGGCTTCTTGTACCAACTCGCTGCTCTCGTCATATTGGAACCCTCGGCGGTCGAACTCGTCAAGCACGAATAGGGCCGCGTTGACTATAGGTTCGACGACTTCCTTACGCTTCTTGGCGTTGGCATACCACTGGTGAAGCCGCAACCAGGCCTGCCTTATTTCCTCATCCGGTGCCTCTTTCAGTTTATCAGGCCGCATCTCGGCCAGTGCCATCTTCTCCAGGAAAGACGGCTCCTCCGGCTCGCGCCAGCGGGCTTTGGCACCGGCGATGGGCATGGCGGCACGGTGAAGGTCGCGCATCAGCCAATCGGGGAGGTATTGCTTTGCTTTTTCAAGAAGGGTTTCGAGATACTCTTTGCTGGGCATTATAATCTCCTCCGTACTAACCCTTCTGTGCATCTGCACCGGGGGTGCAACGGCGGGCCATTACTACCATTTTCATACGTACCGCCTATCGGAGCCCGCTTGCCGTCCATAGCTAAACAAATAGGGCAGGTTCTGTCGTCCTCGGTCACAATCCACTCTCGTTCAAGTTCGGCTGGGTCAATCAGCCCAGCATCCGCCGCCTGCCTCCAGGCTTCTCTCTGTCCCTCATTCGAAGCCAGCATGGTTTCGGTACGGGCCACTTTTTCCGCCCTATCCCGCAACAGCCGTTTCGCATAAGCTTCTGCCCGCCTATCGGCCTCGGCTTTGCTCACCCCGGCTTCTAACTGTCTGCGCCGGAAGTTTTCGACAGCCCGGCTCTGACGCTCGGTAAGGCCGATATGCTGAATGATTTTCTTCGCCTGCTGGTACGGGTGGCCGCCTTCCTCGAAAGCCTGCCGGATTATCGCCCGTATCGCCTGGCGGCTTTCCTCCGTAATCTGTGTGATTAATTCCCCAGTATGCTGATTGATAAATTCAACCGCCCGAGGATTGAGCAAGTCGAAGCGCAATTCCACTTTCAGTTTCTCACTCAGTCCCCGGGCGGTCGCTTTTCCCACTTCGTCCATGATTCCCCGGAAAGTTTCCCTTATTACCCCGAATCCCGCACCAAACGCAACCCAGTCGATCATGTTCTCCACCGAAGCCAGATCCCCGTTCTGCAGGGCCTCGGCCATTTCCGCTACCACCACCTTGTCTTGGGTTGCGGCTACGGCGAGCAGGAAAGCCTTTTTAACTTGGTCCAGCTTGCTGTCGGCGACACGGTGGAGCAGCTTCCACTCAGGGTCTTCGGGTTTTACGGCTTTCAAAATCGGCTGCTTCCGACCTCGGCCAGGAGGCCTCGCTCTGAACATCTAATCCTCCTCCATCCCTCCGCTCGGCAGGTTAGCAACTTCGAGCAGGTATTTCTCAAGCTCTTTGTTCGGGAACAAAGGCGCTCCCGCACTTGATAACTTCTGTATGAAGTTACCCAATTCCTCCAGGTCCACGTCCTCAATGTCCCCGTGGCGAAGCTCGGGATAGTTCTCAACTTTGAAGTCGTTCAGCTTGAACAGCCTCGGCACGGCATGCGTATTGAACACGTCCTCAATTTCGTCCAGGAAAGCACCAATTGCCACGGCAAACAGGTTAGTCTTACTAGAGGCTAATGCATAGCTCCCGACTTTCTGCGTGCCCAGCATGATGAAGTCGGCCAGCACCGTCTGGGCGATCTGCGTGTTGTATCTCTGGATAATGGCGCTGGTATCGAACTGCCGCCGGCTACCCGTAGAAAGCAGGGTAAAGTCGTAGAGCTTATTCCCCTTATCATCATAGGCCAGCGGCATAACAATTCCTTCCTGCTGGTCGCGGCGGATCTTAGTTACTAAGTCCTTGAACGCCTGCAGTGCCTGTCTTTCTTGGTCCGTGCTGGGTGAAGCCACATTCGGCGGCACCCACACTATAGGGAGACCAGCCAGGTCGCGCTCAATACCTATGCCTTCGATAATCTCGATGTTCTTTTTAAAATACCAACTTTTGTAAGCATTGCGCAGGATACTGCGCCCTTCCGGTGAGCCTTTAGTCGCCTCCGTCCTGAAAAGCAACGATTTTTCTATCGGTATTTCTCTTATCTGATAATCAGGCGGAGCAAGCTGCTTCATGGCCTGGATGCCGCCCTCTTCATCAAACACCCAGCCGTACAGGGTCTCTTGTGCGCGGATAGGTAGCTTGCGCCAGCCAATGCGACCATCGGTGTATTTACTTCGCTTCGTGGGATCGCGGCTGTCTCCCATGCGGCGCTTATAGATTATCTCATGCCAGGACCAGCCGAATACAAGCATGGAAAGAATCTCGCTGATGGTGTCCTGCCAGGAGACAGACATATCCCCGAGACATGATTCTAAGAAAGCTGCTGCCTCTCTATCAGCATTACTACTCCCCGCCGCCTCCACCCTCCAGGTAGCCTGTCGACAGAGCATTTTTATGGCGAAGAGAATGGCGCCGATTATTGGGTCGTTGTCCTGCATTTCCTTATAGACTCGGATAGCCTTGATCCCCTGCAGTTCGGGCAGCCATTCTTCATAGATGTTTCCGCCCCACCTGCTGAGGCCGGTCGAACCCAGTTCGGTGAAAACATTTTCAGCCAAAGTTTATCGCCTCCAGCGGCTTATGCCGTCAACGCCAATTGGAGCTAGAACCGGAACTGTATTTTTATCCGGCGCAAACGCCAGCATCTCAAATGCTCCGCTTACAGCATCAACTTGGTCATCATGTGCCCCATTAGGAAACACTTCAGCTTCATCCAAGAAGTTGTTTATCCACGGGCCCCGCACCAGCTTTATATTCCCTGCCTCAGCAGCTGAACTAACTGGGTTTGCCCTCATTTCTTTAGAACCTGTTGTCTTGTTTCCATAAAAAGTAAAACCGGCTAGTATCCTGCGCCGGTAATGATCTATAGTGTTAACCCCGCTA
>Ga0209608_1002940_pt1 | contig 11356 bp, 9 predicted proteins | sample AD_UKC130_MetaG_FD_184428 | JGI IMG/M metagenome (GOLD analysis project Ga0209608, IMG submission 184428) | Active sludge microbial communities of municipal wastewater-treating anaerobic digesters from Canada - AD_UKC130_MetaG (SPAdes) (version 2) | ecosystem: Engineered > Bioreactor > Anaerobic... | reverse complement strand
TAAACTTACATCGACAAAGGAGTTTACACTGGCGCCGGTGGCATTATTACATAAATAAGATGAATGGGGGATAAAGTAGAAATCAATTTACACCACTTGACAAGACACTACCCTTATTTTAGCAGGACGTTCAAAAAAATTACCGGAATGAGGCCCAGTGAATTTAAAAAACAGTGGATGGAGGTTCCAGGTTTTACTGGCGGTTTAAATGTTGAAGTTATTAAGTCAGGTCAGGTAAAAACATCAGTGTAAAATTTAAAACCCAACTCATAGCTTCATTTGTCGGGATGAGTTTTATCATATTCTGGCAAAAACTCCCTATATATTCTGTTTACATGGATAAATATTATTGATTTTAGAATGTAAAGATATTATATATTTTTACAAGTTGTATCTTTTTTTGCGAAGCCTGCCTTATAATTTTATATGTCAGGAGACATCCCTTCATGAAAAATACAAAAGCATTTGCTGTAATCCTGTGTAAACATGGGAAATAAATTCACAAAACCGGATCGTATGAACAGTATATTCCAGGATTATTCTGATTTTTGTTTTAATCGGAATTTTAAGCCGATTCATGCTCTGCCTTGTGGGTATCCGGTTTACAGGCGCATGGAAGGTTGAAAACAGAAAAGAAATATATGGAGTAGAAATGAGGAATTTTATTCTGAGCCCTGATAAAAAGCCCTGAATCTGGCCAATTCCGGAAGAATGCCTCTGAACCTGGGACAGAATTGATGTCAGAAGCGGCCTGAAGTTTTACTGCCAGGATGATTTTTTGAATGAAGCCGAATATTTTATATCCCTTTCAAAGGATATCTGCCCTGATATAATAACAACCTGGAAGTGGCTGAAACGAAAATTGTCATTACAGCTGTAACAGGTCAGGGAATTCAGCGTGGTTTCATGTCACTGCTTTAATTGTTAAAAAACTCACCCGGCTTATCGGTTCCCGGAGTCAAAATATCCGACAGGCCTCTGAAGCCTTCAGGGAGACTGAATTCGGATATACCGGGCGGCAGCTTGCCGGCATTGAAAAAATTGTGGACTTGGCCGCAAAATATAAAATAAACCATCTGATGAAAAACCAAAAAAATACAAGTATTTACATAATATATTGAAAAGCACCATTAATGATGATATAATCAATGAGAAAAATTTGGCATTAAAAGGGGATTATGCATGAAAAACATAAGCACGACTACAAATACAAATGAATCTTTCGCTATTAAGATTAAAAGGTTTTCTGTAATTTTTATAATGATGCTTTTTCTCTTGTCAGGTATACCCGTCTGTGCAGTACCGGCAGAGCCAATTGATAATGAGGCAATCTTAGAACTTATACCCGATGGATTAACAAGGGGGTTTATCGGTTTTATTCTTGAAACTTACGATGAGAACAAGAATCTAAGTCCGAAAGAATTTAAGGAAAAATTGCTGGAAGCCCATCTTATACCTGATTCTATGGGCTATATAGAAGAAGACGGAATGGTTCTGTACGATGTTTACCGCGAATATTATCCTTATCCGGTAACTGTCTCGTTTGGCGAGGTAACAAAAATAGAATATGAGCATTATATATTTATTCTTACTCCGGATAAAAAGATAATTACATTTAGCGAAGACGATTTTTTCAGTCTATATAGTATCGAACAATTTCTTGGCAGTATCTTGGTAAAAGACTGGGGTATCTCCGACCTGGGTTCTATTGCTTCAAGACTGTTTTTCAAGATATTCAATTCAAATTTTAATGATCTTACAATTCAGGAATTAACTGAAAATATTCTATATAACGGGTACTCACAAGTAACCCTAGATAAAGATAATGCAAAAATAACAAATGGCTCACCGCCAATTTTTGTAAAGTTTTATCAGGATGATGGAAAAACAATAGAATTATCACATAAAAATACAACTATTAAGGTTAAACTTGCCAAAGACCAAAGTATCAAATTTCCAGATAATAATTTTGGTATGAATATTAACAATCAATTGTTTGATATTACTGTTGACATGACTGATACTGCACCTGATAAAAAACTGCTGGACTTTAATTTGGTAGACAGAACCAATGATACCAGCTTTAAAGCTTATTTTGAATGGAGGAATTTGATAGCCCGGGTTAATAGTGATATTTGTTTTTATGGCAGACAAATATCACAATCAATTGAAGAATCGTCCGAGTTGATTTTGGACAGAGTCAAAGGGAAATCTATAATTAATGACGATTATGTTAAAATTGAACTTAGCTGTATTAATGAACCCTTTGATACGTCCTTCGAGATGAAAAAGGATGGCAATAACCTGTTAACAACATATCGTTTAAAGTATAAACATGATGTAGTAAGAACCATGCTTAGTTACCTGTTCCACGTTGAATTTGATGATGATCTGTTGCCTGCCGCTTCTCTTTTGCTGAATGAACTAGCAAATGGCAAGAGATTTGGCCAGGAGGATTTAGACCAGTTATTGTCAGACCGTTATCCGGGGAAATATATTGTTGACGGGAAAATTATATATGACAAGGATGATGTGAATGATAATAATCCGGACTTTTTTAGAGTATTTATATCCCCAGACGGTTATTCCTTGTCAAAACGCAACAACATGATCAACATAACCCCTGACGGGACTATATTTATTCATACAATGCGGGGAGCTCGAACCAACCAAGTGGATCTTCTTCCTGGTATAAAGAGTGAGATCATGCATGCCAATATCGCACAGAAATTGTATGAGGGTATGTATTTGCTCAATATTGATGCAGCGACAAGAAACAAAATTATGAACGAGTACAGAAAAAAGTGGAATGATAATCTTAAAGCAGAATTTTTAAAAGCAGAAGAAGCACCACCCATCGATTATTCTTCAGTGCCTGCAGCTGAGATACCTGTTTATGATTATGATTCAGATGAAGTATCCTCTCCGGATTTTTCGGAAAACGGTGTAACTGCCACTTTTTATTTGGCAGGCGTGAAGGTAATTGATGGTTACGGAAATGAACTGAACGTTTTCGCCAGTGATATAGAGATAAGAACGAACATGGCTAGAATCCCTGAAAGACAGGAAACATCCAATATTTTACCGGAGGATACAAAGGAAGATGCAAATGTGAATGAGCCTGACAGTACATCGGCCGATACACAAGTATATAAAACAGAAACGGACAAGAAAGAAGAAATTGTAAAAAAGGGCAGTGTATTGCCTTATATAGCGACGTCTGCCATGTTGATTGCCGGAGTAGGGTTGTTTTCCTATTTCAAGTTTATTAAAAAAAGTTGAAACGGGGTTGATATTCCCTAAGGTCAGACGAAGAGGAAATAAAGCAGCATATTTATTCTATTCAGCATCGAGAACATACCTATGCCTGTGGAGACGGTTCCCAACGAACCGTCTCCGTGACAGAACTTGTAACAATAATGAATTACAGATCATACATCCGTACATGAGCAGTTTCAGCATACCAGCCGGATTGTATGCTGGCCTGTCAGGATGAATATCTTCATCTTTTTTAAAACCTAATGCCTCTGAATCAAGTGAGGCTGCAAAAACGTCAACGATTCTTGCTTGGTTATTTTCAGTTATATGGTCATCTATATATTCAAGGAAAGGGATTTTTCTTTTTTTGTCGACACTTTTCATGGAATTTCCGGGGAAGAATTGTTGGCAGGAGAGAATTTGACGATTTGGAAGAAACAAAGGCAGTATTTGGAAGAAGTGAAAAATTTCAATAATAGCAGGAGATTACACCGGGAACTTGAGTTAGATGCTCCAAGACGAGTGTACATAGATTGAAAAATTAAAACAGGATTGTGAAAGAAAGAGCAAGTTAATGCTCAATATTAAGAGATCAAGGCAGCCAGCGTTTACAAATTTGTTAAATTGAGCAAAGAAAAGATATGTTCCATGTAGAAGGATTTTGCAAAAAAAAGTAGAATTATAAATAACTAAAAAATGGGGGAATGACAATGGTAGTTGGCATTGACTTAGGTACAACCAATTCAGTTATAGCTTATATTGATGCTTCTGGTAACCCACAAATCATACCAAACAGTGAAGGTTCAAGAATAATGCCGTCTGTCATTCTGTTTGACGGAGATTCAACTGTTGTAGGACAAACAGCCAAAGACAACGCTGATATGGATCCTCTCAATGTTGTTCAGTTTGTCAAAAGGCAAATGGGGAATAGCAATTACAGTTTTATAAATAGCAGGGATGAAGTATTCACTGCAGAAGAACTGTCAGCATTGATCCTGAAAAAATTGAAAACGGACGCTGAAAAAGCGCTGGGTGAACGTATTGACAGTGCGGTTATAACTGTTCCTGCGTATTTTAATGATACACAGAGAAAGGCTACCCAGGATGCAGGTGAAATTGCCGGACTGAATGTAATTGCGATAATAAATGAACCTACTGCAGCTGCTTTGGCATATGGACTGTCCAAATCCTCAGAACCTCAAAATGTCCTTGTATATGATCTTGGCGGCGGTACGTTCGATGTAACCATTATGCATATAAACCATGATGACATTGTTATAAAGGCTACAAACGGAATTAAAAACCTGGGCGGGTTTGATTTCGACAATTGTATCATGAATTTGGTTATCAATAAATTTAAAGAAGAGCATGGAATTGACCCCATGGATGATGACTGTGCTTATCAGGAACTCAGAGAAAAAGCTGAAAACGCTAAAAAAGCACTGTCAAGCAAGAACAGGACTGTTATTAGTTTAATGTCCCAGGGTAAGGGCATAAAAATGGAGATAACCAGAGAACAATTCGAGGAGATGATTAAACCGCTTATTGACAGAACGGCAGTACTTATGGAAATGGTCCTCGAAGACTCCGGGCTGGAGTGGAGCGATATCGATAAGGTATTACTGGTAGGCGGTTCAACACGTATTCCTGCAGTTCAGGAAATGGTAACCAGGGTTACCGGAAAGGTACCGTCCCATGAGCTTAACCCGGATGAGGTGGTTGCCATTGGAGCAGCCTATTATGCATCTTTTCTTGACAGTAAAGAAGATCCAAAGGTAAAGAAAACAAAGATAACGGATGTTAATTCTCACAGCCTTGGCGTTGTAGCTATGGGAGAAGATGGTAAGGAGTACAATGAGATTATTTTGCCAAGGAACACTCCGCTTCCTTCCAGCGAATTTAAAGATTTTTGCACTTTATATGATGATCAGGAATTAATAAAGCTTCAGATAACAGAAGGTGAGGATGAAGACCTTGACTATGTCAATATAATCGGCACCTCCCTTCTCAAAATCAAGAAAAGACCTAAAGGTTCGCCTATCAGGGTTATCATAGGATATGATACAAATTCAATAATTCATGTCAGGGTCATCGATCTTATTGACAACACGGACCTCGGAGAGATGAAAATCGAACGGAATTCGAACCTTAGCGAAGAAGAAATTGTAAAGAAAAAAGATAATATTTCAAAAATTACTATAGAATAAGGGGGTTACATTATGATCAATTACTATCAGGAATTAGACATCCCGCAGGAACTGACAGGGAAAGAGCTTGAAGCTTATCTCAAAAAAACCAGGCAAAAACTGATACTGCGAACCAATGCTCCTGACCCGGAGAAAGCACTGGAAGCAGAACGTAAACTGAAATTATTAGATGAGGCAATATCCATATTATGTGACAAGAGTAAAAGGGCCAAGTATGATAAACAACTGGCTAAAAGCGGATCAAGTACTGAAGCGGCTGCTGCCCGACAGCCTGAACAGCCGCAGACGCAGAGTACTGACGCGTCTGTTGAGGTGCTGATCAGTGTTGCAGAAGATATGTATAATGCGGGAAATTTACAGAATGCAATCAATACCTGTAACAAAATATTGGCTAATGGCGTAAAAGACAAAAGAGTTTATTATGTTTTGGCTGTGAGCTATTATGAATTGAATAAAACCGATGAAGCTTTAAAAGTATTGCAGAACGCTGTTGCTGAAAATCCTGATAATTTTGAAATGATATTATATCTGGCCAGATTGTCTGCACTGATCGGGCGTACCAACGAAGCGGAAAAATTTATAAATATCGTTTTGGAAAAACAGCCTGATAATACATTCGCTTACGCTTCATTAGTGGAAGTGGAATTGATTAGAGGAAATAACGCCCGTGCAGAACAAATCATCGCAGATATCAATAACAGGTATCCAAATGATGCAGTATTCAAGACAAATGTTTCCTCTGCATTTGAAAGAGCGGCTAAAAGAGTTGTATCTGTAGCGAAAAACGGTGCAGGTTATTTGGCTTCGAAACAAGATGCTGAAAAATATGTTACCTATGTCACCAAAGCTCATGATTTAAATCCCAGTGAGCACATGAAAAACGAACTTGATATTGCGCAGGGGCAGTTTAGGAAAAGATTTGATGTTGCTAACTGGAAAGGCTTTGCTTGCCTGCTGGTCGCTTGCCTTTTGACTCTTTTAAGCATTGGTGAAATGGGAGCACTTCCCTTTATTGTTTGTGTTTTGGCAACTATTGTGTTGACTTATTTCAATTTTAAAGAAAATTGGCAGATCCAACGCAAGATTGCTACAGGCAAAAAAGATCCTGTTGATTATATCTTTATTCTGTTGGGCCTAGCGCTTGTTATTGTCGCAGCGATTGTCAAGTTTGCATTCAATCTGGCTCAGGAATCGTTAAAAATGAAGTATGAGTCATAAAAAAGCCGATTCTTGAATGAAACTGTAAAAACAATGCATAATCGGATGGAGTGCAGATATGTCGGATGCTGTGAACAGCAAAGAAACTTTAAAGAATCTGGAAAAAAGACTGTTGCTTATGTTAGAGACTGGTCGTCTGTCTGATGCCGTATCAAAGCTGGAAGATCTTATGCCTGGCAACTCCCAGAATCCTGATTTTCTGAAGATTGCCGGAGCGTTTTATATCAGAGCAGGAAATTTTCCGAGGGCATATTATCTCCTGAAGCAAGCAGCTTATTATGGCAAAGAAGACAGGGAGATATTGTCCCGGTTGTTATATGTATGTGTAAAGACCGGGAATTTGACTGAAGCGGAACATATCAGTAAGAAGATATGCGACAGGAACGACCTGAGCTCGCTTGTAGCTTGTGGAGAGTATTTCCTTGCTCTTGCAGATTATCCGAAAGCCATTGATTATGCAAGAAGGGCGTATAAAGCTGATTCCGGGAGCTATGAAGCAACATTTCTTCTTTCCAGGGTTCTTTCGATGAGGAATGAAATGTGGCAGGAAGCAATGGAATACCTTGAAAAGGCGAGGAAAATCAAGGATGATGATGAAATAGACGAAATGGCAGTAAAAATCCTGTTTAAAGCCGGACAATATGATTCATGTATGAAGCTATGCAAAAAAATACTTATCAGCAAACCGAATTCGTTATCTGCACAAAGAGCACAGGAGATAATCGGCAAAATAAAGCAGATGAAGATGGAGAAACCTCCGTCTTCACCTGCTTCCTCTTCTTCCGAATCTGGCTCATATACCGATCGGCAACAGGGCGGAAAGAGGTCCAGCCCTGGCGACAAAAACAAAACTTCATCGCTTGAAGAGGCCATGGAAAAACTGAATCAGTTGACCGGCCTGAGAAATGTAAAGGAGCAGATCGAAAAACTGCGGAAAAAAATCGAGTATGATCAATACAGAAAAGAGAAATTAGGAATTGAACAAGAAAAGAATCCCGGCTATCATTTTGTGTTCACCGGCAATCCCGGGACTGGGAAAACAACTGTAGCAAGGTTGTTGGGAGATATCTTTTACCACCTTGGCATTCTGGAGAAAGGTCACCTGGTAGAGACAGACCGCTCCGGTATTGTAGGTGAATTCATTGGGCAAACAGCGAAACTGACCAAGCAAAAGATCAAAGAAGCTATGGGCGGGGTGCTGTTCATTGATGAAGCTTACGCTTTGGCAAGAGCTGGACATGATTCAAACGACTTTGGTCATGAAGCAATTGATACTTTAATTAAAGAGATGGAAGACAAACGGGGTAAGTTTGTAGTTATACTTGCCGGCTATAAAGATGAAATGAATCAACTGCTCAAAATGAACCCCGGTCTTTCCAGCAGAATTAATAAAAAGATAGATTTTCCGGACTACACGGATGAGGAACTGTTGGAAATAGCGATAAAAATGGCCGAATCCAGACACTATATCATGAGTGAAGAAGCGAAGAAAGCGTTTCTTATAAGGATCAACCGTGAAAGGATCGACGAAAAATTTGGGAATGCCAGAGCTGTTCGCAATATAATGTATGAAGCATTTGAAGAAAAAGCAAATGTGGATAATCTGGAGATGCTGAGTTTAGAAGACCTCCAAATATTGAAGGCAAAGGATTTTGGAATAGATCTGGAAGAGGATGTCGAAAAATCTGCTGAGGTGTATCTGGAAGAACTTAATTCCCTTGTAGGCTTGAAAGGTGTTAAGGAGAAAATAAATGAAATAATCAAATATATACAATATCAGAAGGAAAATGAACGACTGGGCTATGAATTCAAAAGTCCCTATATGCATATGGTGTTTGCAGGTAATCCGGGGACAGGGAAAACTACAGTTGCGCTCCTATTTGGCAAAATATTAAAAGCCTTAGGCATTTTGAAGAAAGGACATATGGTTACGGCAACGAGAGCAGATTTGGTTTCAGGATATGTAGGTCAGACAGCAATGAAAACACGGGATAAAATTGGGGAAGCTTATGGTGGAATACTTTTTATCGATGAGGCCTATTCATTGGTGCAGGATGTGCATGGCGATTTCGGTCGTGAAGCGGTAGATACGCTGATCAAGGAAATGGAAGACAGCAGAGACAAGCTGGTAGTTATTCTGGCAGGTTATACTGATAACATGAAAGAACTTATTGATACAAACCCAGGTTTCAGGAGCAGGATATCATGCACTATTCAATTTGATGACTACACGCCTGAAGAAATGCTGGAGATATTTATAAACCTGTGTAAAAAAGAAAAATACGACATAAGTAATGAACTAATGACCCAGTTGAAACAAAAATTCCAGTTTCAATACAAAAACAGGGACAAAAGCTTTGGTAATGCAAGAGAAGTGAGGAACCTGTTTGAAAACATGAAGCTGAAACTTGCAGTCAGAGTCCAGAATAGTAATGTGGATGACAGTGAAAGGATGCTCTTCAAACCATGTGATTTGTTGTAAACGAGTTTCAAAGGTTCAGAGGAGTGCACTTTCTGGAAAAGGGTTGTGAGTAGATACAGTTGGGAGGAAAAAAGAATACCACCTGGCATTAAGATGTACGATAATAGGTAAGAAAGAATGTTCTATTCAATAAAAATCAGTGATAAATTTAAAGGGGCATTTTATAAAACAGTACATTCTGTCGAAATACATGGTATTTTAGGATTATTTGAATTTATTGGAGATTATTAAAATTTATGCAAGGTTCTATTTTAAAAGGTTTATAAAAATTCAAGTTTTATCATTAAATAGAAGGATTGCATTTTTTATGAAAAAAAGAATGAATTTTATCTTGTTGCTATTATTTCTTTATATTATGTTTAAGAAATCATCTTATGGGAATGGAATTCTTATATTAACAGGCATAATAACAGTTTTAGTGTATTTTTTTCTCTTGAAGAATATGTTTTCAAGGCTTACGAAAAAACAATCCCGGAAAGATTATGAAAAAGAAATGGAAGAGTATGAGGAATACTTGGAATATAAAAGGAGATATAAGAGATAATTTAAAGTTTTTTATGTCATCATATTCTATTGGTTCAGAAGAATTTCTGCAGGGAATTTCTAAGAATAAAAAAGTTTGACATAGATATAGATAAAGCATACAAAAAGTAATTTCCATCTTTCATTCATGTAAAGTGGTTAGAAATTCCAACCACTCCAGGAAAGGATTCTATAGGGGTATTTCCTGAGGATAGACCTACAAAGGCCCGCTTAAACCACCTGGGACAATGCACAGGATAGTCGAGTAAGGAGGGACGCAGAGAGTCCTGTCCTATCGGACCAAGGCGAAGGTGGATTTTTCACAGATAAAAAATCTTAAGTAAAATGTACCTTGATTCCCTTGTTTCGTAAACTCCTGTAAAGTATGAATAATGTGTTTGGGATCCCGCAAAAGATTGAACAGGTGTATGAAAATGCGATACAATGTAGTTAATGTCCAATATCAATAGGGAAAGGCAAAAATTAAAGAATTCTCTTTATAATAACAAATATGGGATGAGTAATTTTTATATAAAAATATTAAAAAATATTACAAATGCATTTGCCGAAATTAAAATAATAAAAATTGTGTTATATTGTAAATAAATGGGGAAGTTCATGCACATAAACCGGTCTTATATAAAAGGATGAGGCTTATGGAAAGAAAAAAAGTCATAACTTTTTCAGACAAATTTTTCAGAAGTTTAAAGGAATTTGACTTGGATTTTAATAAAACAAAACAAAAAATCCTTTCCCACATCGGGGAAAAGGAAAAAGACCTGGGCTTGGATCAAACGAGGGTATTTTATACACCGTATGTAAAAGACGGCAAAAAATACATGCTGGCCGGCTTTGTAACCAAAAAGGAAAAATCTGTTCTTATAGAAGCCAACAGCATATGGGATAAGGGGATTAATCCTGAAGACTTCATAATCATGGAAACAGGCATCCGTGTTATCAAAGGTAAAAAATAAAACCAGGACAGGGGGGCATCATTATTGAACAAGGTTATAATTGAATGCGGCTCTCTGATTGACAAATATAAATTAAATAAAGAAGACATTATTAAGCAGCTGGAAAGGATGAAAACAGAAAAAGACCGGGATTTCATCATTACATATGAAAATGATTTTCGATTTACTTTGGTGGGTGAAATGAGTAAAAATAACGCCCGGATCACTTTAACAAATATTATAAAAGCCGATGATTTCAGGGAAATGGATAATTCAGACTTGTTTTCAGCCGATAAGGGAACAAGTAATTAAGGTTATGATAAAGGAACAGGGCCTTGAAAAATAAAATCCTTTGTAACCTGCATAATAAGCGAATTACAAAGGATTGATTTATTTTATGGGATAATATCCTTCTCCCTTAAACTTTGTTCCCTGAACCTGTTTAGGCGGAACAAGTTTTTTATAATGAAACGAGTTTATTTACAAGGGAAAGAGTTTATTTGATGGTTATAATTTTATTTTTATGTGAATATAAAATAAACTCATTCCCTCCCCAACTCCGCAAACCCGCATGGTTGATGTATGGGATTGTCACCGCCGGGGTATAATTGACCCATAGCGCCGGACAGAAATTGACCCACACCAAACCAAACGGTTACCATAAAAGTGTGACGAAAACTTTTATGGGGGTGACCGTATGATAAGGAGTGGGACAA
>Ga0209608_1002937_pt1 | contig 11364 bp, 11 predicted proteins | sample AD_UKC130_MetaG_FD_184428 | JGI IMG/M metagenome (GOLD analysis project Ga0209608, IMG submission 184428) | Active sludge microbial communities of municipal wastewater-treating anaerobic digesters from Canada - AD_UKC130_MetaG (SPAdes) (version 2) | ecosystem: Engineered > Bioreactor > Anaerobic... | reverse complement strand
TCCTAAGTTCGTCCACTGGTTTGGTACCGTGAACGCCATTTAAGGATACTGCAGCCAGGGTGAAGGGTGTTATGGCTTCCAAGTCATAGGGGTGTTTCACACAGAGTATGTTAGGCACGTCTGGGACATAGCCCTCCACAACTAAGAAATCCACTGAGGGCAAATTCATGGTTTCCCTTGTTGCAATGAGCTGAAGGTTCTGCTTATCACGTACCACGGACCACAGTGTTTGGTGGGTCATTTGCAGGTGCTGATCCAGTTTAATGGTGGTATGAGTCCGCTTTTCATAACCCACAGTGCCCAGTTTTGAAAGCACGTTGATGAGGTCCTGGCACACCGTGGTTTTTCCGCTGTGTTTCCTGCCAAAAACTGAGAAGGTGATCACAAAGAGATATACCCCTTTTCCCCACAGAATCGTGTTACGTTTTTAATCCAGCTACCAGCCTTCGTGCTCAGATTTATGAGTTCGCGCTGATCAGTTAAGATCCAATTTTCCAATTGGTGGTTAGTTATTACCCGTTCCAGGCCATCGCTGCTTTGCACCCACCAAAGCCGTTCTCCCACCAATGGGGCCAATGAAGAAAGAGGTACACCTGTGAAGGAGAGTTTGCCCTTGCTAAACTGTTTAAGCTCCAAATCTGGCATGGGCACTTGCTTCGTTGGTTCTTCATCAAGATAGATGCTCTCAATGTATTTAACCTGCTTAAGCCAGTACATTGGTTTATCATCCATGACAAAAACGCTTAAGGTGGGTTCACCATCCACTGTGTTCACAAGCCAAGTGCGTCCACTGAAGGTGCGCGGGATGTAGGCATCAAAGTTATCTTGAGTCATCACATGTAGCCAACGCGCTGTGAAGAGTATGGGGAAGCCTGTTACTTCATGTGTTCTTTCTCTGCCACGGGCAATGCCTTTAACGGTACCCTTCATGTTTTACAACCTCATTGCAGAAGAAGCCATGAAAACAATGGCTTGGAAAGCATGGAACGCTTGGTCGTACTCGGGCAGCGTGAACTCAATACTGCGTGAGCTTAGACGTTTTACAAATGGCAGTTCTGAAGTAACGTCAGCAGCGAGCCGATTAAGAAACTCCACGGTGAACGTGGTTTCACTTACTTTTGCAATGGAGGAGCTCTTAAGTGGCTTTGCATTTTGCAATGCTTGGTGTACTTTCTCTGGCAGCGTCAGTAATGCGTTGTGGTAACTTTGAGCACTAAAGCGGGACCATGTTTTGTTTGTGGCATGGAATACTGCTTCGGGCAGGTTTTCCTTTATTTCCTCTTCCAGTTCCTCGGAACCACTAACCAAGATTACGGGCACGCCGTAGTAGTGAGCCAAGAAGCCATTAATGGTGGATTCCCCAACTTCTTTGCCATTAAGCAGAACGCGGTAAATGGTGGACGAGGAGTATGAATGATCCATGGCGCCCCAGCCACCAACTTTGGTGTGGTAGCCCACAAACATGACTCCATCAAAGCTGTCATCGATGCCGGTCATCATGTAATTGGGCCGTGGGTAACCTGATATGAGATCCAACTTCACAGAACCCGTTTCCAACATGCTGCGGCAGATGTTTTCCCCGTGAGCGTGGCTATCTACCATGAGCACGTAGGCATTGGCGTCCACTTCTCCAATGCCTTGTAGAAGCACATTTAGTTCCTTGTGAAGAAGCTGCTTCGCTTCCTCTGTTTTCATGAATTCCCAGGATGGAACGCCCCAAATGCCTTCGTAATCAACTGAAACAAATAATCGCATAGAATTTTCACTCCTTTTAATAAGCATTATACTTTTCACACAGCATTTGGATGTCTTTCACCTTCAGAGTTGTTCCACTTTCATGTGCTGCAATGCTCCATCCAGTGCCGTGGGTTTCACCTGTAGGGTTTTAACTTCCAGGAACAAATAGTTTTCAGCCTTGACTTGGACTAAGGGCATGGTTCTGGCTTTGCTGTAGCGAGCTGTGAGCATGGCTGCGAGCTCCATAACGTCCGCTGTGGGCTGGTCATGACACCGCAGCAGGGTGGTGGGCCCTGGTATGTCAAAGAGCTCCAGTTTGTAATCCCATACTTTCATGAGCGAACGCAAGCGGTAACTTTCCTGTTCATTCCTGGCTACCACAATGAGATCGCTACCTGCCCAGAAGTGCCGCCCCACCTTGGATAATTCAAGGAAAGGCCTGTCAATGCCGTCTTTCCAGTATTGGAAGATTTTTTGGAGCCTTCGTGTAACGCTAATATCAGTAAGCAGGCAGCCGCCTGCCGGCATGGGGTAGTCATTCATGCCCAGTTTTTGTGCCAGTTCCAGCTGTCTTTGGCGAGACCGCCCTTGTATGTCGAGCAGTTGGGAGCGGTCAACCCAGCCTTCCTTTTCTGGCTTTGTGGGTGGCAGCAGTTTCGCCGACAAAGGCCTGAGGATGAGATCCTGAGCGCCGCTGTCTTTTGCTACGGCCATGAGGCCGTGCATCTTTTGACTCTTGGGCCTTTGATGAAGCACTTCACCTGTGATGATGAATTGGGCTTGTAGCGAAGGTAAAAGCTCCAAAGCTTTTTTCACCATCAAGGCATGGCAGTCAATGCAGGGGTTGAAAAACCTGCCATAGCCGTGCTTGGGATTCTTTAGAACCTGAATAAGCTCATCGGTGATGTCCCAGGTTATCAGTGGTATGCCTAACTGTATTGCTGCCTTTCTGGCTCGGTCTGCATTGAAAAAAGGACTTTCAAAAGAAATGCCTATGACTTCAATGCCCTGCTCCAAAACAAGTTTGGCTGCCAGCATGCTGTCCAAGCCGCCTGAAAGCAGGGCAATGGCTCTAACTGCTTTCATTTTGGAGGTTTCTTGCATCATGCTTTATATGTTACCAAGTTTGCTAAAAAGGACCTTGTCTGAACGGGTACGCAGGAGTATGGACCAAGGCAAAAAATGCCAAAAACTAAGACGTTTCAAAGTTCCGATGGGCTGGCATACTGAAGATGCTCCAACAAAGTTATACACGTTACTGCTGATTAGCGGTGCTCGGCTTTTTGGTGACTAAGCTAAGTTGAGAGAAAAGCTTCTGTTTCTTAGCTGTGATGGTAACTTATTGTATAATTTGAACATAATGGTAAAAAGGTCAAATAACGACGACTTCAGAACGGCTGTTGTGCAAACTGCCAAAACGTTGTTCCAGCAGTTTGGTTATAAGAAGACTACTGTCTCTGACATTGCAAGGGCACTTGGGAAGGTTAAATCAGCCATTTATTACTATTTCCCTGACAAGGAGTCTTTACTCAAAGCTGTCATCGATGAAGAAGTTGGCGAGCTCATGCGAAGCATTGATGATGCTCTGAAAAACGCTTCCACTCCTGAAGAAAAGCTTAAGGTATATGCGCTAAGCAGGAGCCTTGAAATAGGGAGGCTGTCAAGAGAGTACGCAAGGTTCCAAGAGGAGTATGACCAGCTTTTCCCCCTCATAAAGGAAGTGCACCAGCGTTATGACAATTTTGAGCGCGACACCTTAAAAAGCATTTTGGAAGATGGTATGGAACTAGGGGCTTTCCGCAAAACTGATGCAGAGCTGCTTGCAAACACTATTCTTTTATGGTTAAAAGGATTGGAAACACAGCTAAGTCCTTTCGAAAACGAAGATGCATTGAGAGAAGCAGTGGAGTACCTGGTAAATGTTTTACTTTTTGGAATTAAAGTGAGGTGAATCCACTGTGTTAGTGGCAGTAACAGGTGCAACGGGGTTGGTCGGTAACAATGTGGTTAGGTACTTTCTCAATTTGGGTTACGATGTTTTGGCTGTGGTTCACCCAGAGGAGGGGCTGGAGTCCCTTGAGGGCTTGAATGTCCAGGTGGTACGTGCCGATATAACAAAGCCTGAGCAAATAAGAGAAGCGCTTAAAGGTGCAGAAGCAGTGGTGCATGCTGCTGGTTTGGTTAGCATAACCGAGGCCAGTAAGGATAAGTTGGAAGCTGTTAATGTGGAAGGTACCAAAAACGTCATCGAAGCGTGCAAGGCAAACGGTGTTAAGAAGCTGATCTACATAAGTTCCATACATGCTTTGCCTGCTGATGGGGAAGGACCCATAAAAGAGACGAAGGAGCTTTCGGTGGAACGAGTACAGGGTGCCTATGCGAAGAGCAAAGTAAAAGCAACACTGTTGGCTTTTCAGGCAGCAAAGGAAGGTCTTTGCACTGTGGTTTTGCATCCCACTGGTATTGTGGGACCTTATGATTTTCGGACGTCCATTGTGGGTAAGCTGATCATGAACGCGCTAAGCGGCAAACTTAAGTGGTATGTTTCAGGAGGATACGACTTTGTGGATGCGCGAGACGTGGCAAAAGCTACTTACTTGGCACTACAAAAAGGCGAATGTGGCGAGAACTACATTGTGGCAGGTGACTACATCTCCATGAAACTTTTTCTGGAGCAATGCTTCAAAACGGCTGGTAAGCACTTCAACTTAAAGGAAATACCTTACGGTTTAGCCATGGCTGTTAGTCCTTTCATGGAATGGTACGAAGTAAGCAAAGGGGTGGAACCTCAGATGAGCGTTTATGCACTGAAGACCCTACGCAGTAAAAGTGACATTGACAGCTCAAAGATTCGTCAGAAGCTTGGGTTTGAGCCCATGCCCATGGAACAAACAGTTAAAGACCTCACGAACTGGTATTTAAGCAGAATGGAAAATGTGGAAATTAAGCGCTGAAAAAATGCAGGAACTAAAATGCTTTTTGGGGGAGGTGAAAACTCTATGAGAAAAGGTGTGGTGGACAGGTTTGAAAATAACGGTGACATAGTAGTGATTGAGTTGGAAGACAAAACTACGCTTCCCGTGGCTAAGGAAAAGTTCGCATGCGAAGTTCACGTAAACGATGTTGTGTATGAAACAGAGTGCGGTTTATGGAAGGTGGACAAGGACGAGACACAGAGCAGGCTTGAGCAAATACAGAAACTCATGGACGAGCTTTGGGAAAAAGACGAGTGATGCTGGGAAATAGTAAAAACGCTAAACTGCTTGCCGTATCGTTGTTTCTTTTGCTTCTAATCATTCTTACTGCTTGTAATTTTACATTTACTGCTCGACACAGTTCTGACCTTGTGGTAAGCTACATCGATGTTGGGCAAGGCTTGTCTGTGTTAGTGAAGTTTCCTAATGGGACAGCCATGCTCTATGATGCAGGACCAAATAAGTCTGCTGAGACCATCATAAATTACCTCAAAAGCCATTCTGTAAATAAAATTGATGCGCTTATTTTAAGTCATCCTGATAGCGACCACATAGGGGCCGCAGACGAAGTAATAGAAACTTTTACCATTGGTTCTTTCTACATGCCAAAAGTGGTTCATAGTACTCAGAGTTATTTGGACGTTCTCAACGCAGCTAAAGCAAAGAAGCTGACCATAAAAACTGCACAAAAAGCAGTAACCATTTCGTTGGATCCAGATGTAAAGGTCACCATGTGGGGGCCTGTTAAAGAATACGACCTTGACGACACGAATAACTGGTCAGCTGTGGTGTCAATTACCTACGGCAGTACTTCTTTCTTACTCACAGGCGATGCTGGGCAGGAAGCAGAAGACGACATGATAAACACCGGAGTTGTGGAGCCGCAAACGGTTCTTCAGGTAAGCCATCACGGCTCTAAATACTCTACCTCCACTGAGTTTTTGAGCGCTGTGATGCCCACATACGCAGTAATATCAGTGGGAGAAAATAGCTACGGTCATCCATCAGAAGAAACCTTAAGCAGACTGCAAAGCTACAATGTTCATGTGTTCCGCACAGATAAGCAGGGAACTGTGGTAGCAACAAGCGACGGTAAAACTATTACCTGGAACGTGGAGCCTATCGGTTGGGAAGACAGTTCACCAGTTGGCCCTACTGGTTCTCAAACCGACGCTGCATCCACAGCCACACCTGAACAAGAAATTCTTCCAAAAGTGGTTATCATTAGCAAGGATCTCAAAGAAGAAAAGGTTGTCATAAAAAACAACGACACCGTTGACATAGATATGAGTGGTTGGGAACTTGTAAGTGTTAAGGGCGACCAGATCTTCAAGTTTCCTGATGGTTTTGTTTTGAAGAAAGGTCAAACGGTTACTATTACCTCGGGGTCCAAGGCATATGAGGATTCGCCAAAAGTGCTCAAATGGACTATAGGGAACATTTGGAACAATGATGGAGATCCAGCGGAGCTGCGTGATAACAAGGGGCGAGTAGTGAGCTCAATGCCTTAGCGGATGCATTAGTGGTGCTTTTTCTGTGTGTTTTGATAACTGAAGAGCAACTTTGCACTGTTTGCAAGAATGGTAATGTAAGTACAACCGGTGGCATGGCTTGCGTCAAATAACTTGCGAAGCGGATAAAGTTTTTTGGCGGGAGCATGTGGGAATCGAACCCACCCCTCGTCTTTTGGACGAGGAACCGGATTTGAAGTCCGGCAGGCACACCAGCACCCTTCTGCTCCCACACTCATTATAAATCAAGCCGTCTTAAGGCGTTGTGTGCGTGTGCGTGCGTGGAATTTTGTTTCCTTGGTGATAAACTGAGAAAGGTAAGTGCCATGAGCGAAAGCTTTTATAAGAACGTTATTTACTTAGATAATGCAGCCACTTCTTGGCCCAAACCCGAGGCGGTTTACCGAGCAGTTGACTACGCCATGCGTTACAGCGGAAATGCCAGCAGAAGCGGGCACAGGCTTGCACTGGAAGCAGACAGGCTTATGTATCAAACCAGAAAGACGTTGGCATCATTTTTCAACGTGGGAGACCCTGCACAGGTTGTGTTTACCAAGAACTGCACAGAAGCTCTGAATGTGGCACTAAAGGGTGTGGTAAGAAAGGGTGACCATGTAGTCACCACGAGCATGGAGCACAATTCTGTGTTAAGGCCACTTAGTAAACTGCGGAAGAGCGGTGTTGAGGTGACCGTGGTGCAGGCAAACGATGAAGGTTATGTGGCACCTGAGCAAATTGCAGAGGCAATTAGGGATAACACAAAGCTCATTGCAGTAATCCATGCATCAAATGTGGTGGGTACTATTATGCCCATTGCTGACATAGGAAGGGTGGCTCATGATCACGGTGCGCTTTTCTTGGTTGACGCAGCACAAACGGCAGGTATTCTACCTGTTGACATGGAAGAATGTTTCATAGATCTTCTGTGCGTGCCTGGTCACAAAGGTCTCATGGGGCCATCGGGCACGGGTGTTTTGATGGTTGGGAAAGGCGTTGAGGTTGAATCTCTCATGGAGGGGGGCACGGGCAGCCTTTCTGAGTCCGTTGAACAGCCACCTTTCATGCCTGACAAATTGGAAAGTGGCACGTTGAACGTGCCTGGCATAGCTGGGCTAAAGGCGGGGCTGGAGTTCATCACGGAGGTGGGCTTGTCAACCATACGCCAGCATGAACAGAAGCTGACGAAACTGCTTTTGGATGGACTAAGTGAGGTTGACAACGTTGTAGTGTATGGGCCCGAGGATCCCAATCGCACGGTTGGGGTTATTTCAGCAGTGGTGAGGGATATGGACCCAGCACAAGTGAGCGCCCTGTTGGATAGAGAATACGGCATTGCAACGAGGCCAGGCTTGCACTGCGCACCGCTGGCACACAAGAGTATCGGCAGTTTTGAAACGGGCACAGTAAGGTTTTCAGTGGGGTACTTTAACACCGAAGAGGAAATAGAGAAAGCCGTTCAAGCCATGAAACACATTGCAAAACAATAGGATTAAGAGAAAAAGAAAAGGAGTGATGGACTTTTATGGAAAACAACAACAATGGTAATGACATTGTCGTGGATGCCAGAGGCAAGGCATGCCCAACGCCGGTCATAATGACCAAGAAGGCGGTTGAATCGGCTCCTGGTAAAACTGTTAAAGTCATCGTTGATAACGAAGTCGCTAAAGAAAATGTTTCAAAGTTTGCTGCAAGTATCAACTACGAGGTGGGTGTGGAAAGTAAGGAAGGCTTGTTCTACCTCACACTCACACCACTGCCTGGAGCCGCTCAGGGGGTAGCGGCTGAGAATTTGCCAGATGTGATACAGTGTGAGACTACAACAGAAAGTCAACCTTATGTTGTGGTAGTTACTACGGACGCTTTTGGTCAAGGAGACCCTGCCCTGGGCAAGTTGCTCATGAAGAATTACATTTACGCTATTAAAGAGCTTGAGCGCAAGCCAAGTTCTTTAATTTTCCTGAATAGGGGAGTTTTTCTTACCACGGAAGGTTCAGAGGTCATAAACGATCTCAAAGAACTTGAAACCACGGGTGTGGAAATAATTTCCTGCGGGACTTGCTTGGATTACTACCAACTTAAGGAAAAACTTCAGGTTGGCAGTGTGGGTAACATGTACACCATAGCAGAGAAAATGAGCAAAAACAGGGCGGTGGTGTTATAAAAAACAAAGGAGAAGGGGGTTAGTATGTGGTCAAAATATACGGTAAGGTAACGGACTTTAGTGGTAACCCACTTGAAGGCACAGAAATTAACGTTTGTGGGGACGGGTTTAACCTGTGTTATCAAACGCATTCTGACAAGGATGGTAATTATAGTCTCTCCGTGGAAGAAGGAAACTACATTGCATTAGCTGCCCTTAAAGACTACGGAGACAAGAATTTGGAGTATTGGGCATGGAACATTTTGGCCCAAAGCGATTTGGAGATTAATCCACGCATAGATGGTTTAGAAGTGTACGGGATGCATGCGTGGATGCCGCATGTGCCCTTTAGTACTTTCATAATTTATTTTCGTCCTATGAGCTTAAAAAAAGCAAAGGTAATAAGGGACCAGTTAGGTTGTCTACCTAATATTGCCGATGTTAGAAAAATTGCACCGGATCGGGTCAAGATGGGAAACGTGCTTGATATAAGTCCGGAGCTTACAAAAGATGACATCAGGGTGGAAATCAACGGAGAAACGGTGGACGTACTGGAAATAAACAAAGTCACAGAATTTGCAGGCGAGGGGCAATCCATATTTGCGTATTTAGTTCAAACTGGCGTCCCTGCACACAACACAGATTTGGACTACGACAAGATATGTGTGACGGTGACAGACCGTGAAACAGGGGAAAGGGGCGAAGGCTGCTTTTTTTGCCAAAAACCGCACTACGTAAGTAATCAACAGAATGATCGCGTTGTTGAAAGGCCTGTTGTGGTTGTGACCAATAACAGAAAAGTTGCGGAGAAGTATCCTGAGGAAGTGGTTTTCGTGGACGGTTCGGTATTGGATGTTTTTGTAAAATGCCAGCAACTTTTTGCTGAAGGGTACGATCTGGTTACACACCCCATGACAGGAAATGTGGAAATTACTAAGGTGCCATACAAATCTGTGGTAATGAAAAAAGTGGACTACCGTCAGAATAAAAGCTTTGAACTTATAAGCTCCGCTATTGAGAAAGCCAAGGAAGCAAGGGCTCTTAATTATCCCAAGTCCGTTTTAGATGATTATGCCTTTATGGATTTAGAACTCATAAAAGAGCCGCTGGAAGAGCTCCTTTAGGGGTGGAAGCTCACCAGCGGCTTCTTCATTTAACCTTTCTCTGTCAAAGCAAATAAAAGTCTGCCAATGTTCTGTGCTTTATCCACGAGTAGACTGTATGCGTTCTCCATGGCTTCCTGCAGAGACATGGGACCATTGGCTATGGAAAAGGCAGCAACCACGCCCTGGTCAAAGAGCTCCTGGTAGCCTTCTCCCAAACCGCCGGAGATGAGCAGAACAGGTTTCCCCACACGTTTGCCCAAGTTTGCCACACCAGAAGGTGCTTTGCCAAATTGAGCTGTTTGAAAATCAGTTCTGCCTTCACCGGTAATGATGATGTCACATTGAGCAGCTAACGTGTCCATATGCGTGACTTCCATGACAACATCTATGCCACGGCGCATCTGCGCATTCAAAAAGGCTTTGAAAGCAAAGCCTAAACCGCCTGCTGCCCCTGCTCCCGGGTCGTCTCTGTGGTCTTCACCCAAGGTTCTTGAAACCACGTCCGCAAAATGCGAAAGATTTCTGTCAAGCAGCTTCACCATGTCCGGGGAGGCACCCTTCTGAGGGCCATAAACGGCCGATGCGCCATTTTCACCACATAGTGGGTTATCTACGTCACATGCAACGATGAACTCAGCTTTTTTAAGACGAGGATCCATGGCACTCATATCAATGGTGGTTACTTTATCTAAGTTGCCTCCACCCCATGGAACTTCATGGCCTGCTTCGTCCAAAAACTTGATGCCAAACGCTTGTAACATGCCGGCACCGGCATCGTTGGTGGCACTACCTCCTATGCCCACAATGAACCGCATACAGCCACGATCCAGTGCATGCTCAATGAGCTCACCGGTGCCATAGGTGGTGGTAATCAATGGATTACGCTTATGTGCTGGTACCAGGCTTAGTCCAGAAGCTGCAGCCATTTCGATGACTGCTGTGCCATCGGGCAGGATGCCGTAAAAACTACTCACAGGTTCACCCAGAGGCCCTGTAACAGTTACCTGTACCAGTTCACCGCCCATGGCACTCAGAAACGCATCAACGGTGCCTTCTCCACCATCCGCTATGGGCACTTTCAACACTTCAAAAGCCTCTTTGCTGGCTTTGAGTAAGCCCTCTTCGATGGCTTCGCAGACCTGCTTAGAGGAAAGGCTGCCTTTGTAAGAATCCGGTGCTACCAGAACTTTCATATGCGCGTCACCAACCCATGTTAGGCGAATAAGGCAAATATGATAATGGTGGTGATTATGGTAGCTAGTCCCTCCAGTAATGTGCCCATGGTCTGCGCTTTGTAAGCGTCGGTGACCTTCATGCCGCTGAACTGACTTACCACCCAGAAGTAGCTGTCATTTACATGGGACACGGTCATGGCACCTGCACCTATGGCCATTACTGCTAATGCCAGCTGTAAAGGCGTGGTTATGCCAAACTGAGGTAGCATGGGAGCCATCATGCTGGAAGTGGTTACCAAAGCCACTGTGGAAGAACCCTGTGCCGTCTTGAGTAAAGCGGAGATTACAAAAAGAAGTATGATGGCACCAATACCTGCCAAGTTGCCCGTGGCAAGGGTTTTTATGTAGTCAGCAATGGGAGAGTTGGAAAGCACTGCGCCTAAGGATCCACCTGCACCGGTTATGAGCAGTATGTTAGCTGAGTCGAGCAAGCCCTTTCCCACCCAACCAGTGAGCGTCTCCTCCGACAGATTTGGCAGCAAAAGGAAGGACAACAGGACCCCTACCATGAGGGCATTTACTGGGGTACCCAGAAATGCAATGAATGCACTACCAAAGCCTGTGTACTTCGTGAAGCTGACCACGGAAGACAAACCTATTAAAACTATGGGAACAACGATGGGGGCGAAAGAAAGCCACACATTGGGCAGTTTCTTGTAT
>Ga0209608_1002935_pt1 | contig 11369 bp, 4 predicted proteins | sample AD_UKC130_MetaG_FD_184428 | JGI IMG/M metagenome (GOLD analysis project Ga0209608, IMG submission 184428) | Active sludge microbial communities of municipal wastewater-treating anaerobic digesters from Canada - AD_UKC130_MetaG (SPAdes) (version 2) | ecosystem: Engineered > Bioreactor > Anaerobic... | reverse complement strand
CAACAGGTGCTGAACCGGGTATGCAAAGCGTGTGAAGAGTACCAGATGATTGAGGAAGGGGACAGGATTGCCGTCGGAGTCTCTGGGGGCAAAGACAGCCTTACCCTGCTCTATGCTTTAGCTCACATGCGGCGCTTCTTCCCCAAAGAGTTCGAGCTTGAGGCCATCACGGTAGACTTAGGTTTTCCGGGCATGGACTTTTCACCGGTTGCGGAGCTCTGCCGGAAGCTGGGTGTTAATTACACGGTTGTAGAGACACGTATCGCTGACATTGTTCATACCTACAAGAAAGAAGAGAACCCCTGCTCTCTCTGCGCCAAGCTGCGCAGGGGCTCGTTCAACGAAAAAGCGCAGGAACTCAACTGCAACAAGACTGCCTATGCCCACAACCTAGATGACGTTATCGAAACCATGCTGCTTTCTCTGTTTTACGAAGGCAGGTTTTCCTGCTTTCTGCCGGTAACGCATCTGGACAAGACGGGGCTGACGCTGATCAGGCCGCTGATCTACGTGCGCGAAGCAGATATCAAGGGCTTTAGGAATCTATACCGTCTGCCGGTCGTGGAGAGCACTTGCCCGGCCGCAGGCCGCACCAAACGGCAGTATGTCAAGGAACTAGTCAGAACCCTCCAGGCCGAGATTCCCGATCTGAAGAAAAGCCTGTTCCATGCCATCAAAACCAGCAGTATACCGGGCTGGCAACCAGCGGGGCAGCACGCGGGAACTAGGCCGGCCGGGGAGGAAAAGCACAGTTCGTTAGCTGCGGATCAGCCGAACCAGGACCTTTGAGAACGAGTAAGCGGGAGGGATGGCCGTGATCATCAGGCAGGCCAAGTGGGATGATGAAGAACAGATGGCGACCTTGATCTGCGGGTTCAGAGCAGAACTGCGCAGTCTGAGAGGTGGCGACGCCAGCGCGGACCTAGACGAAGGGCGGCGAGAGTTCCAAGGATACATGCGTCAAGGGTGGCCGAATTTTGTCGCCGAAGATGAAGGTGGAACTCTAGTCGGGTACTTGGTCTGCCGCATTGATGATGGGGTGGTCTGGGCCGAGTCCCTTTACGTTTTACCGGCACAAAGGCGAAAGGGCATTGCCTCCCAGCTGTATGATTGTGCTGAGGAGCTTGCTCGGGAACTTGGCGAAGACCAGGTGTACAACTGGGTGCATCCCGATAACCACCGCAGCATAGCCTTCCTGGCCAAAAGAGGGTACGATGTTCAAAACCTGATTGAACTGAGGAAGCCCCTGCCTGGTGAGAAGTTCACCCAACGCCTAAAAGTGGGCGAGCACGAGTATCAGTATTTGAAAAAGGAGGAAGTGGATCGGCAGGCAGGATTTGACTTAAATAATGTGGAAAGTGTAGTTAAATTCTATGTCAACCCTTTCTGCCAGGTGTCTGGACACGTCCCTTCATCCATAGGACGTGTCAGGCAAATTCGTAGCTTTGCAAAAAGTGACACTTCGTGGGGTAGATGTTGCCTATGGTATGTAGGGTCGCTGACAGAGTGATAGAGAAAACCGAACAGGCCTTGATGATGTATCATCGCCTGGTCTTAGTTGTGGGCGCGTCAGGCGTAGGTAAGACAAACGTGTTGAAGGAGGTCAGTTCACGCGTCGCGGCACCATTGGTGAACGTCAACTTGGAACTATCCCGGCGTATGCTGGACCTTACGGAGCGCCAACGGTTGTTAGAGCTGCCGCGTATTCTCTCAGAGATTGTAGACGCAGTTGCAAGCAATCATGATATTGTTCTGCTGGACAATATCGAGATCCTTTTCGATGCTTCTCTAAAGCGAGACCCATTGGGGCTGCTGCAACAGCTTTCGCGGTACAAAACGGTTGTTGCCGCTTGGAATGGTAGAATCGATGACGGGTACTTGGTATATGCGGTTCCCGGTCATTCTGAATTCAGACGATACCCTCTGAAGGACTTCCTTTTCGTTGACCTCAACGCTGATATGTGAAGGGTGGCAAGCAAAAAGTGTAGGGGGTGGTGAGGGGTGAAGTACAAAGACCTAGTCCAGTTTGAGCCCATTGAGACCGTTGTTCAGTTGAGGCATGCCGATGACGTTGATAGGGCTCGCCAACTTGTTCAGTCTTACGTTATCTCTGAAGAAATGGCTGAACGGCTGGTGAATGTGGTTATTCCTCAACTCCAGTTTGACCGACCGCTGGACAATAAGGGCTTATTGGTTGTCGGCAATTACGGTACTGGTAAGTCACACCTCATGTCTGTGATCTCGGCAGTAGCGGAAAACGCAGATATGATCGATTACCTAGGTGACAAGAGTGTGGCGGACGCTGCACATAGGATCGGTGGACGGTTTAAAGTCATTCGGACTGAGATCGGTTCAACAACCATGTCGCTGCGCGACATCGTGGTAGGGGTACTAGAAGAGAGCTTGGCCACCATGGGTGTATCGTACTCGTTCCCACCTGCGGATAGCACTTTTAGTAATAAGCGCTCTTTCGAGGATTTGATGGAGGCTTTCCATCAAGTCTATCCAGACCACGGATTGTTGCTCGTTGTGGATGAACTGCTAGACTATTTACGTACTAGGAAAGACCAGGAGCTGATCCTTGACCTCAACTTCTTGCGTGAGGTTGGAGAGGTCTGCCGAGACCTGCGGTTCCGCTTCATAGCGGGAGTTCAGGAAGCCTTGTTTGACAACCCTCGTTTTTCGTTCGTTGCAGACACTATCCGACGAGTGAAGGACCGTTTCGAGCAGGTTCTCATTGCTCGCAAGGACATCAAGTTCGTTGTAGCCCAACGCCTTCTGAAGAAGACTCCAGCTCAAAAGGAAAAGATCAGGGAGTATTTGACTTCATTTGCCAAGTTTTACGGACGCATGAATGAGCGCATGGACGAGTTTGTGCGTCTGTTTCCAGTTCATCCGGATTATATCGATACGTTTGAGCGCGTGGTAACAGCTGAGAAGCGAGAGATTCTCAAAACCCTATCGCTGGCCATGAGAAACTTGTTGGACCAGGATGTGCCTGCTGATCAGCCTGGTGTCATTGCCTACGACAGTTATTGGGTTACGCTGCGGGAGAACCCTTCGTTTCGCGCTGTTCCTGAGATTAAGGCTGTTATCGACTGCAGCCAAGTATTGGAGTCCCGCATCCAGCAGGCCTTTACTCGTCCCACTTATAAACCCATGGCTTTGCGAATTATTCATGCGTTGTCAGTGCACCGCCTAACAACAGGCGACATTTACTCTACCCTCGGAGCTACTGCGGAGGAACTTCGTGACAGTTTATGTCTCTACCAACCCGGAGTTGAGGAACTAGGAGGCGATCCTGCTGATGACTTGTTGTCTCAAGTTCAGACAGTGTTGCGCGAGATCATCAGAACGGTTAACGGACAGTTTATCTCATCGAATCGCGACAATGGCCAGTACTACCTGGATCTTAAGAAAACCGACGACTACGATGCCCTGATTGAGAAGCGGGCTGAAAGCCTTGATCTGTCACAGTTAGACCGTTATTATTACGACGCCCTGCGTCGTGTGATGGAGTGTAGCGATCAGACATATGTGAACGGTTACAAGATTTGGCAGCATGAGCTTGAGTGGTTGGATCACAGAGCGGCTCGCCTGGGTTATCTTTTTTTCGGAGCGCCTAACGAGCGGTCAACAGCTGTACCTCCGCGTGACTTTTATCTCTATTTCATCCAACCCTTTGATCCGCCGCGCTTTGAAGACGAGAAAAAAGCAGATGAGCTTTTCCTTCGACTTACGGGTATGGACGCAGAGTTTCGCAGCGCGTTGCGCAGCTATGCTGCGGCCCTTGATCTTGCTTCAACGTCTGCGGGCCATGCCAAGGCAACTTATCAATCTAAAGCCGATGAGTTTTTGCGCGAACTGGTGCAATGGCTCAGAAAGAACATGGCAACGGCCTTTGAGGTCACCTATCAAGGACGCTCCAAAAAGCTTATTGAATGGCTTAAAGGCAAATCCGTGCTTGGCACCTCGCCTGGTACGTCTCCTGACCGGATCAACTTCCGCGATCTGGTTAATGCCGTTGCCAGTGCGTGCCTTGGCCCCCATTTTGAAAACCAGGCACCAGAGTATCCCGTTTTCTCAGTCCTGATTACTAGTGCAAACCGCGTTCAGGCTGCTCAGGACGCATTGCGGGCTATCGCGGGACAAGTCCGGACCAAACAGGCGACAGCTGTTCTAGATGCTCTCAGACTCCTTGACGGCGACCGGATTCAACCATACGCATCTCCCTATGCTGAAAGGGTTCTTGACTTAGTTAAGCACAAAGGGCAGGGACAGGTAGTAAATCGCTCAGAACTGGTTCAAGATGTATGTGGCGTGGAATATTTCGAGCCGCAAACGTATCGGCTCGAACCTGAGTGGCTGGTCGTGGTTCTGGCATCGCTAGTCTATGCTGGGGAGATAGTTCTCTCTATTCCCGGTGGCAAGTTCGATGCCACGGGGCTTGCCCAACTTGCGGGCACAGGCATTGAAGAGCTTGTGCAGTTTAAGCATCTTGAGCGGCCAAAGGAGTGGAACCTACCCGCACTTAAGGCGCTGTTTGAGCTGTTTGGACTTGCGCCAGGCATGGCTCAGTTTGTAACCATGGGCAATGAAGAGCCGGTTCAGGAGCTGCAAAAGGCTGTTGACACGAACTTGAACCGCCTAGTGCTGGCTCAGCAGAATATACAGGCTGGTTTAGCTTTCTGGGGCGGCAGTGTGTTGACCGAGGACGAGATCCACCACTTGCGCTCAACGTTGGAGACCACCAAGGACTTTCTTGAGTCCTTGCAGGGTTACACCACTCCAGGCAGGCTTAAGAATCTCCGGTATGAAGTCGACGATATTGCTGCTCACCAGAATGGACTTAAAGCGCTAGGAGAGATAGAAAACTTCAAGAAGCTTGTAGCCGACCTTGAGCCCATAGCCTCGTATCTCTCTACTGCTGAGGCAGTTCTGCCCCACAATCACGTTTTGATCGGTCAAATGCAATCGCTTCGAGGTGAGATGCTCACCGGAATCTGCGACCCTTCTAATCGAAGCAGCGCCACGTACGCGCAGCAAGCCAAGCGGAGATTGACGGACCTGAAAAACAACTATATCCAGACTTACATCTCCCTACACACAAAGGCGCGCTTGAGTAAGAATGATGACGACCGCAAAGCAAGGCTGATCCGGGACGAGCGTCTCAAGAGCCTCCAGAAGCTTGCAACTATCGATATAATGCCCCGACAACGTTTGGTGGACTTCCAAAACCGGCTGGGGGAACTGAGAACCTGTTTCGAGCTCACAGAATATGATCTGGAGAAATCTGCTACTTGTCCGCACTGCGGGTTTAAACCTATTACAGAATCAGTGTCTGCCTCAGCGGCAACAGTCCTAGAATCTTTGGACCATGATCTAGACAAAATTGTAAAAGAATGGACTCAGACGCTGCTATCCAACCTTGAAGATCCGACTACGCAAGACAATCTGAGTCTGCTCAAACCGGAGGCCCGCGAGATCATTGACAGTTTCTTGAAAAGCCGAACATTACCAGAACCTTTGGAGCAGAATTTCGTTGCTGCTCTCCAGGAAGCACTTTCTGGACTCACTAGGGTCACCATCAAGATCAGCGACTTCCGGAATGCCTTGTTGGCTGGCGGTTCACCCATCACCCTAGAAGAGATGCGAAAGCGCTTTGAGGAGTATCTAGAGTCATTGGTTAGGGGCAAGGAGCGAAGCAAGGTTCGAATTGTGCTTGAATAGGAGCACTTTCGCGGTGCTACGCTGTCGGGGCTGTGCCCCACGGCCGGTGGAGCTCCTCATTCGAGTTTGTAAAAAGACAGCTTTGCGGGGAAAGGATGCGCGTGAATGAGTAAGCAGCTAGAATTGTTTGATTCGGAGAAAAAGCATGGGTTATCCGGAGAGTCCACTGGGACTGACCAGCGGCATGTTGAATGCTTAGGTATGACCTTCGCAAACGATGATGAACGCCGCCAGTATTTTCGGGGTGTTTTGCGCGAAAAGCTTAAGGATCCAGAGTTTCGTAAGATTGAAGGATTTCCTCTCGGCTCGGACGAGGACATCCTCGCCCTCTCAGATCCGCCGTACTATACAGCATGTCCAAATCCATTTATAGACGACTTCCTTAAGCATTATGGCAGACCATATGATCCAGAAGAGCCTTACAGTCGAGAACCGTTCTCTGCGGATGTGAGCGAGGGAAAAAACGATCCCATTTATAACGCCCACTCTTATCACACAAAGGTCCCGCATAAGGCCATTATGCGCTACATACTCCATTACACGGAGCCCGGAGACATCGTGTTTGACGGTTTTTGCGGGACTGGAATGACCGGCGTAGCTGCGCAGCTTTGTGGGGATCGGGCGGCTGTAGAGTCACTGGGCTATAAGGTTGACGACCAGGGTGTGGTTTATCGACAAGAAGAGCATATAGATGAATCAGGCAAGAAACGGACCGAGTGGACGCCTTTCTCGAAGCTGGGCGTTCGTTATGCTATCCTAAATGACCTTTCACCTGCAGCTACGTTTATTGCCTACAACTATAATACGCCCGTGGACATAGCGGCTTTTGAGCGGGAAGCAAAACGCATCCTTGAAGAAGTGGAAGACGAGTGCGGCTGGATGTATGCCACCCTTGCACATGGTGAGCCTGGCTCAGGGCTGCCGACCCTTGATGAGAGCATGATTCGGGAAGTGGCGGACCGCATCAAGCAGGCTAGAACAGCCGACGAAGTTCGCAAAATTATAGCTGAATTAACCACCAAGAGTTCGAAAGCGGGAAATGGTCGCTTGGCTGTAGGGAGGATCAACTACACGGTCTGGTCAGATGTGTTTATCTGCCCTGATTGCACGCAAGAGGTCATCTTTTGGGACGCAGCGGTTGACAAAGAAACCAGCAAGGTTCATAAAGAATTTCCATGCCCTTACTGCGGCGCACGCCTTAGCAAACGAACCATGGACCGTGCTTGGGTCACCAAATATGATGCGGCGTTAGGTCAGATGATTCGCCAGGCCAAGCAGGTTCCTGTGCTCATCAACTACACCCTCGGCAGGAAACGCTACGAGAAGACTCCCGACATTGTCGATCTAGCCTTGGGCGACAAAATCGAGGAACTCGACATTCCCTACTGGTTTCCCGCAGATCGGATGCCAGAAGGCTACAATACTGAGCAGCCAAAGGTATCGCATGGCATCACTCATGTCCACCATTTCTACACCAAGCGCAATCTGTGGGTATTGGCGGCCCTTTACCACGCTGCATCTCTATCGTCCCGCAGCTGCCAAAGTGCCGCAAAGTTTTTCGTTCAGTATGCGACACTGGGATTTTCGAAATTAGCTAGGTATGTTCCTACTCATTATTCACAAGTAAATAGGTACCTTAGTGGTACTCTTTACGTGGGTTCGCAACAAGTAGAAGTGTCTCCAGTTTACATCCTTCATGGCAAAGCTCGTCGGATGAAACGCGAACAGGGCTGGCCGCGCATGGGCAAGGTGTTGCTTGCGACCATTGATGCGGCAGCGAATCAGCTCGCTCCTGACTCAATGGACTATATTTTTACCGACCCTCCCTTCGGCGGTAACCTTATGTACTCTGAGCTCAATTTCTTGTGGGAGGCTTGGCTTAAGGTCTTTACCAATAACAAGCCTGAGGCCGTCGAGAACAAGACTCAAGGCAAAGGATTGCTCGAGTACCAGCGTCTGATGACAGAGTGTTTTAAGGAATACTATCGAGTCCTGAAACCGGGGCGTTGGATGACTGTGGAGTTTCACAACTCCAAGAACGCTGTGTGGAATGCCATCCAGGAGGCATTGCAGGTTGCTGGCTTTATAATCGCCGATGTACGCACGCTCGACAAAAAGCAAGGCTCTTTTAAGCAGGTTACCAGTGCGAATGCCACAAAACAGGATATGATCATCTCCTGTTATAAACCAAGCAGCGAACTAGAGGAACGCTTTAGATTAACTGCTGGTACTGAAGAAGGTGTCTGGGATTTTGTCCGAAATCATTTGAAGAAATTACCCGTATTTGCCCTCAAGGACGGGAATATGGAAATCTTAGCTGAGAGGCAGAATTACCTGCTCTTTGACCGCATGGTAGCTTTCCACGTTCAGCGCGGTGTGTTAGTACCCATGTCTGCTGCGGAATTCTATGCTGGACTTGCTCAGAGATTCCCAGAGCGCGATGGTATGTACTTTCTTCCGGAGCAGGTCTCTGAGTATGACAAGAAACGTATGACCGTTAAAGAAGTGGAGCAGCTGCAGCTCTTCGTCACAGACGAGTCTTCGGCAATTCAATGGCTGAGGCAGCAGTTGACCAAGAAACCACAAACCTTCCAAGAGCTTCATCCTCAGTTTCTTAGGGAGATCAGTGGGTGGCAGAGATATGAGAAGCCCCTTGAGCTCTCTGAATTGCTGGAGCAGAACTTTTTGCGTTATGACGGCGAAGGAGAGGTTCCGAGTCAGATCCACAGCTACCTTTCCAGCAATTTCAAGGATTTGCGTAATCTGCCCAAAGATGATGAGCGTCTCCGGAAGAAGGCGAAGGACCGTTGGTACGTACCAGATCCTAATAAGGCTAGTGACCTTGAGAAGCTCAGAGAGAGAGCTCTACTGCGCGAGTTTGATGAGTACCGTGAGTCAAAACAGAAGCGTCTGACTGTGTTTCGGCTTGAAGCCATACGTGCTGGGTTCAAACGGGCCTGGGAGCAACGGGATTATACCACAATCATCGCTGTGGCTCGCAAGATTCCCGAAAAAGTTCTTCAGGAGGACCCCAAGCTCCTTATGTGGTACGACTTGGCACTGACTCGCTCGGGCGAAGACTCATAGGCCCATTGTAGGGCAAGAGCGTAGGAGAGTCGGGATCTGATGACCACAATTAAGACTGGTGATTGGTACTTTAGTGCCGATCATAACCAGCTTTGTCAAGTTATTGAGACTCAAACACTTTGGGGTGAGGCCACCTGTCGGGTCTGGCTGCCTGGAGCCAATACTGTGGTGCGAGTTTTGGCCTCTCGACTCAGGTCACTGGTTGAGACTAATACCAATGTGCCTGAACACGTAGCATATGTGGCTGCGGCTGCGAGGATAGCCGATTCCTTGACCCACGACGTGTTGCTGGCACCCATCGGGTCGTCTGTCATCCCCCTTCCTCACCAAATAAGGGCTCTTTCTCGTGCCATTTCAAGTGACCGGGTTCGGTATCTGTTGGCCGATGAGGTGGGGCTCGGAAAGACTATCGAGGCCGGCTTGATCCTGCGCGAGCTGAAGCTGCGCGGCCTGGTAAGAAGGACTTTGATCGTAGCCCCGAAGGGCCTAGTTACTCAATGGGTTAGCGAAATGCAGGTTCACTTTGGTGAGACGTTTCATTTGGTGCTTCCAGAGGACATGAAAACACTCAAGCGGTTCGCCTCAGGATTTGGTGTGGAAACGGTCCAAGATTCAAAGGGACTGCCTGGAAACCTTTGGCGAATCTTTTCGCAAGTGATCGTGCCGATGGACTCAGTCAAGCCTATAGACAAGCGCAAGGGCTGGACCGCCGCACAGGTGGAGGAGTACAACCGCGAAAGGTTTGAAGACTTGGTCACTGCCGGCTGGGACTTAGTCATCATTGATGAGGCACATCGGCTGGCTGGAAGCACAGATCAAGTAGCTAGGTTCAGGCTCGGTCAAGGTTTGGCCGAGGCTGCTCCATACTTATTGCTGCTCTCGGCTACTCCGCATCAAGGAAAGACTGATTCATTCCATAGATTGGTTTCGTTACTGGACAGTCGGGAGTTCCCCGATCCTGGTAGCATATCGCGTGAGCGAGTGCAACCATATGTGATTCGCACAGAAAAGCGGCGCGCGATTGATGCTGAGGGGAATCCACTCTTTAAGCCGAGGCGTACGCAACTCGCGCCGGTAGCATGGGAAGCCCGGCATCATCAGCAACGTGTTCTCTATGAAGCTGTAACCGAATATGTTCGGACTGGTTATAATCAAGCAAGGCGTGAAAAGCGCAATTACATCGGGTTTTTGATGCTGCTTATGCAGCGTCTGGTTGTGTCGAGTACAAGGGCAATCAGAACCACTTTGGAGAGGCGTCTAGAGATCCTAGAACAGCCCGAGGAGCAGCTGACCCTCTTCCCCCTGGACTCGGAGGAGGAGTGGGCTGATCTTGAGGGGCAGGAACAAATCGATATATTCCTCAAAACCCGTCTCAAGGCACTTAGGAATGAGCGTGAGGAGGTTCGACTCCTGCTGGACGTTGCGGCGCGCTGCGAAGAATGCGGACCTGATGCCAAAGCGGAAGCGTTACTCGATTGGATATATCGCCTTCAGGTTGAAGAAGAGGATCCTGAGCTGAAAGTTCTGATTTTCACCGAGTTTGTGCCAACACAAGAAATGCTCCGCGAGTTCCTTACTGACAGAGGGTTTTCGGTGGTCTGTCTCAATGGCAGTATGGACATGGAGGAGCGCAGACGTGCTCAGGAGTTGTTTGCCAAAGACTGCCGTATTCTAATCTCTACGGACGCAGGCGGCGAAGGTCTGAACCTCCAGTTTTGCCATGTAGTGATCAACTACGATATCCCGTGGAACCCGATGCGGTTAGAACAGCGAATTGGACGGGTAGATCGCATAGGGCAGGCTCATGTTGTGCGAGCGGTGAACCTTGTACTCGAAGGATCCGTCGAGTACAGAGTGCTTGATGTCTTGGAACAGAAGCTGGCAGTTATTTTCGAAGAGCTGGGAATCGATAAGACTGGTGATGTCCTCGACTCTACCCAAGCTGGCCAGATGTTTGATGAAATCTATGTTGCGGCAATTCTTGAGCCAGAAAGGGTAGAAGATGTCGTTGGAAATGTGGTCTCCCGTATACATGAACATGCCCTTGAAGCGCGCAAAGCTGTTTCTGCGTTATATGGCACGGAAGACCTTGAGCCCGGAGAAGTACAGCGGCTTATGACACACCCACTGCCCTATTGGGTCGAACGCATGACTCTCAGCTACCTTAAGGCGCACGGCGGAAAAGCTGAAAAACACGGGAAGGTGTGGAGCCTGACTTGGACAGATGGCGAGGCGTTGAACGGGGTGGTATTCACTGTCAAGGAGGCAGAGCAATTCCCTGCTGCCAGGCACCTTACGCTTGAGGAGCCGAGAATACGCGGGCTGGTAATGCGGCTTCCTCACTACGTACCGGGTCAGCCGATCCCCGTGGTGGCAGTGCCTGGCGTGAATGCAAGGATAAGAGGGGTATGGTCGTTGTGGCGAATAGCAGTCGTTGCTTCTGAGTGGAATCGCTATAGGATATTGCCCCTTTTCCTTTCGGACGATGGTAAGGTGTACATGCAGACGGCAAAGCACCTATGGGATCAGTTACTAGCGTATGATCCTGTAGT
>Ga0209608_1002927_pt1 | contig 11393 bp, 5 predicted proteins | sample AD_UKC130_MetaG_FD_184428 | JGI IMG/M metagenome (GOLD analysis project Ga0209608, IMG submission 184428) | Active sludge microbial communities of municipal wastewater-treating anaerobic digesters from Canada - AD_UKC130_MetaG (SPAdes) (version 2) | ecosystem: Engineered > Bioreactor > Anaerobic... | reverse complement strand
TGTCAAAGTGCTAGCACTCGGTGATGAGGCGGGATCATCACCATATCCTTCGGAGGCAGCAGAGACGACTAGTGGCAAGCTCTCGTGTGTTGTTGGCTACAACGGAATTCTTGGTTGCGCGATGTTACACCGCCAGTCAAGAGGCGTTGGTTAAATCGCACGAAGCATGAAGATGTGCGGCCACCTTCCGTAATTGGCTGTCTTTGTCGGACCAAGCAATCTTAATGATTCCCGAAACGAGCCAATCCGCAGAATAGCGTGCGATTACCTTCCCTGGTAAGCTGTTTTTCCTGATGACAAGGCCCCAAGCATACAAATCTGGCCCGAGTACCTTACCATGCTCCTTTGAGGTTACTTAGCGTCTACCCCAAAAAGCTTCCCCTCTCCCTCCGGGAGAGGGTTAGGGTAAGGGCAAGCCACCGTCGGAGTTGATCGAGAAAACCGCCAGCGAATCGAGCCACCCTCACCCCCGACCCCTCTCCCGCCGAACGGGCGAGGGGAGATTATGGGATAGGCTCGTAGCGGCCTATCGGATGAAAGTAATCTGGTTTTATTACCGAAGAGGTTGGAGCTCTGGAGGAGAGGTAAATGGCAAATCTAAGGATATTCATGCAAGAGTCTTTTCGCGGCTTGGTCGGCGTGGTCTTGCTGAGTGCGATTCTTGCCGCGCCCTGTTCAATGATGACCGAACTCGCGGCACTCGGTGAAATGAGTAAGTCGCCGGTCGGTGAGAACCTGATCGTCAATGGTGACTTTGAGATGGAGCCGATGACCAGCCCGCCCGTCGGCTGGGTAATGTGGGGCGCGCAACGGTTCAAAATCGCCGAGAACTATCGACCTGATCTCGAGATCTGCCACAGTGGCCGAGCAAGCTTGAGGGTTTTTCATCCCCAAGACACGGCAGGGTACATTGTTACGGACCCGCAAATGGCGATTCGCCCGGAAATGGGAATGATCTACGAGATCAGTTTCTTCGCCCGCGCCGATAGGCCATGTCGAGGGCGATTCATGGTACTGGGATACCACTCGATTCGCCCCTTTGTCGATGCCGAATCCCCATTGAGCACAGAGATTTCCCTTGGCACAGACTGGCAACAATATCATTTTCAAATTCGGGAAAGTATCGATTTCTTCTACGATTCGGCTCGTTACTTGATCCTCGGCTTTCAGGCGTCGGTTGATCCAAAAGTTGAGTGCATTATGTGGCTCGATGACGTGGTCGCTACGCGAAAGCCGATGGAGCCAGGCACGCGCTTGATCAATCCACTTTCTCTAAAGGTTTCGCCGCTGGTCCATCGGCTAACGCCCGGCCCCAGCCTTGAGGTCGTAGCCGATTTGGGGTGTCCATCTCGACCGGCACTGAAGGCGGCCTGCGGAATATCGTTCCACCGATTGAACGGCTTTACGGGGTACCCATACGATGCGACCGGGCAATACGTTTTACCTAATCCCTTGGAGAAGGCGATCCGAGAACTACGCCTGCCGATGAGCCGCTTCTACGGGGTTGGCCACGAACCGGCGAGGAGCGATCTGCCGCCCTGGCCGGTGGAGGTGGCGATCGATCGCCTTGCAGAACTTTGTGATCGTCTGCAGATACCTCAAGAGGCGATGGTCATTGAGCTGGAGGAGCAGAGTGCCAATCGGAAACTGGACGCTGAAGTTTGGGCTAAAGCGGTTCAACATGCTCGAAGCAAAGGCTACCGCTTTCGATATTGGGAGGTGGCCAACGAGCCGTATTCGCAAACGTTCGGTTCGCAGCAGCCCATGGGTAGGGCGTTCGCTACGTCTGACGATTACATCGCCCATGTGAAGTCCGTGGCAACGGCCATCCGAATGATAGATCCCCAAGCCCAAGTCGGTGTTGCTATTGCGATATCGCGACCGTTGTGGGGTAATTACGTGCTAAAACATGCAGCAGAATATTACGATTTTGTCGTGGCCCATTACTACGGTTTTGAAAATGCCTACCGTAGCTCGTTCGAAGAGCTTGTCCTGGGCCAAAACTACCGTATTCTCGAGCGAATCGCTCGTTGTCAGGCCCTGATAGATGCGTACAATCCAGGGCGGCACGTGTGCCAGCTCGATACCGAATGGGGTATGCACTCATCCGGCCCGGAAGGTGAACGCGCGGACTATGCCCTCCGCAATGCGAATATCATCGGGGTAGTCCACCGTGCAGTCCGCATGATTTACTACGTCCGCGAACAGCCGCTTGCCGGTGCGTCCTCGTGGCAAATGCTTGGCCATTCACGGGGGTTAGGTTTCACGGTGTTGGCGACGGACCGACCAGATTCGCGGACGATGTTATATTGGCTCTACTATTACTTCCTGCGACATGTTGGAGACAATCTTGTTGATTTTGTGGGAACTGCCCCTTTTTACCCGGCGATTGACCACAAGACCGAAGACGCAGCGACAGGTCCTGTTACGCCCGTGTTGCTGACAACTGATACTCGGCAGCAGTGTGTATTTTGCATTATCGCCAATGGATCATGGTCGAATGATGTGCCGTGTCGTTTCCTTCTCAAGAACTATCCGGGAAGACTGGTCTCAAAAGTCCTTCTCTCCGATGACGACTTGGATCGTAACCCTTTGCTAAATACAAAAGATGGTTTCGTACGTGATATCCAAATGAACGTGGAAGTCGATAGGCAAAGCAAAAGTACCATAGTGACCGGGACAATTCCCGCCCGTAGTGTCGTCTTCCTGACCCTGGAGAGACTTCCTTAACGCGGTTCGACCCAGGAAAGGCTCACACGGGTAAAGGTAATTGTCTTGTAGTTACCCTGCTCCCACAGGATTCCCAAACTCTTATCGGGAAGCACCGTCAGATCGGAGTACGCCCCAGGTCCCTCGGCGATCAAACGGGGGTTCTGAAAAGAGGCCAACTCATCGTAACTGATCCAAAGTGTGAGATTGTTGCGTCCAGGGCCACGGGGACCGGTCCAGACAATGCGGTCCCGATCGTCCCCTTGGCTCTTGAGGGTCCACCGCTCGACAGCGCAGCAAACGGGTGTTACCTCTTGACCCGGTCGTGGTTCGGACCAAGTTCGCCCGCCGTCACGGCTAAAGCTTAGCCAGCGGTGGGAACCACGCTGTTGACGCATGTCCAAAGCGAGGGTGCCATCGGCTAACTCCACGAGCTGGGATTCATCGAGCCCCTCTTGGGTCGGCACAAAATCACCGCGATGCCATGTCTTACCGTGGTCTTCACTGAAAAGGACAAAGTCTCGAAAGGGCCGATATCGCCACATGGGGATAATTAGTCGCCCCTGGCGATCCTGGATCGCTCCGCCTGGCCCTGGCACACTAATTCCCCATTCCTTGTCACTCAAATCCCGTGCAACGCTTGTTATATCAATCGCATCTGACCAAGTGCGGCCGTTGTCGTCACTAAACCGCACCAAGTTTTTGACGTCCAGAGTTCCCGGACGCGCCGTATGACTACTCCTTCCAGGGGCGCATTGGAGGTAAAAGAGCCAAATCCGGCCGTTGGTTCGGTCGCGTACGACGGCCGGGTTCGCTGACGACCAAAGTTCATCAACGTGCTCTAAGACAACCAAATCTGACCAAGAACGGCCACCGTCGGGGCTCGTTTTCATTACAAGATCGATCTCTTGCCCAGGATAACCCGGATCAGCGGCGCTGTTCTTTCTAGCTTCCGCAAAAGCCAAGATTGTTCCGTCACCTGCCACCTCAATTGCGGGAATCCTCATCGTGTGATACCCGGCTTCACCTGCGGAGAACACAACAACATGTTCTAGGTCTGCCCCAATCACTTGACCGGTTAAAATACCGAGCATTGACGCGGTGACGATTGCGATAACCTTCGCGAAAACGTGGTGGTTCATGGAGGTACCTTTCACGAATCCAGGCAAAACGGGTCACCTCACTTATGTCTTATGGTACTTTGCCAAAAACATGATAATCCTACTGCTCACAGAAGCAATCCGCCACGGCAACTTTTCGCGTCGGTCTAACTCGAAAGGGAAACCATTTTAAGCACACGGTGTGCACATCTTTTGGAAGAACGTGCTTCAGCGGGCGGTGGTTCGGCGTGCATCAAAACAACAAAACAGATGGCCAACGATGCGTTCACTTCGTCAGCCATCCATGGGCGTCCAGGTAAGATTTAGTGACCTTGCTTTCTTTGCCAAAATTCGCGCCCACAAAGTTCGCTCTTGCAATCACAAGACCGGGCCTCAACTCAGCTTCTCAGTGGTGCATAAATGATGGCGAAGGCCAGGCCGGACGGTGTCTTTCGGGCATATTGGTGCTCTTGTCAGGGCTTTCGAGATGGATTATATTTTCACCACTGATAATTACTGGGTCGGATCGTCATTCGAGATGATAACTTTATGAATTTTGCTGTGCTATTTACAGCCGGCTGGGTACTGTTGCCCTGTCTTTTTGAGGGTGTTGTGCCCTCGGACGGTGATTCTGTGTCAAGTCGTCACAAGATCACGATTATCGAGTCTCACAAGGATGGTCCCACGGTTTTAGTCATTGCTGGAATTCATGGCAACGAGCCCGCGGGAGTGGAAGCCGCAAAAAGAATAGCTGGGTGGCAAATTCTCAAGGGGCGGGTTATCGTTCTGGTTGAAGCGAATCCGGCAGCAATCGCGGCCCAAAAACGACTGATCCCTGGTGCCCCTGTAGGTGAGGGGGACCTCAATCGAAATTTCCCAGTTGATGAGCACGGTTGCCATCCCGTTGGAGATGTTGCCACGGAACTTTGGCAGGTGATTAAGGAACACTCTCCTCAGTGGCTGGTTGATCTCCACGAATCGATCAATTTTCGACGCGTCGATCCCCAAAGTGTCGGTAACACCATTATCGTTTGCCCAAACGAGCAAACTTTAGCCATGGGCCAAAAGCTTGTTGATGCCATCAACAAGACGATCACCGATGAGTCAAAGAAATTCCTCCTCCTGCGACCGCCGGCAAAGGGGAGCCTCACGCGGGCCGCGGCCGAGACTATGAACGTCAACGCGATCCTGATTGAAACGACCCGCCGAGAGCCGCTTGAGACGCGTGTAAAGCAGCATTGCCTTCTCCTCGAAAGATTCTTCCGAGAACTGGGCATGCTGGAACCGGAGGAAGAACAGCAATGATAATTTTCCCCGGCGAGAATGAATCGTCTCCATACGATCAATTGGGTTGGCTTGCTTGGGCTGCACCGAGCTCTTGCAAAGTTGCCTGAATATTGGCCACTTCCTCAGAGTCCGTTTCGGATGCCTCGGATAAGCATTCTTTAAGGCGTTTTTGAATAGGCTCGCCTGCCGTCCCCATTTCGCGCAAAATGGCCGTTGCCTCTTCGCGGTAAATACCTTCTTTGATTTCCGCAACCAAACTTTCGGCAAGAGGTTCAAGCGGCCCGCCGAGTCGCCAGATGGCCCAGGTCGCCGCCGACTTTGGGAAAATTGGGCGGTTCTCATGGGATTTCTCAATTGCCTCGCGGGCTTGTTGGGCAACCTGGGGACCAATTTGCCCAAGAGCGAGGACCGCCTGCTCTCTGACGGGTTGAATTGGATCGTCAACCGCTTGGATAAGCGCCGCAATAGCCTCGGGGCCAATGTCAGGACCCAGTTTACCTAGGGCAGCTGCCGCGTTTCGTCGCACGGATGCCACACCGTTTTTAAGTCGATCGACGAGGTCTGGCACGGCCGGCAGGGCCGGCGAGCCGATTGCCGCCAAAGCTCGACACGACCAGTATTGCGTGTGAAAATCCTCGTGATACAGTTGCTTTCTCAGGATTGGAACAGCGGGTGCAGCGCCGGGACCGATGACCACCATGGCGCCAATCGCCGCCCGCCGACATGGATCTTGGTTGTCCTCTGCCAGTGTGATTAACTTAGGCACCATGGGTGCGGCAATCGGTCCCAATTCGTAGCAAACGATACAGAAGATCATGCGCTTCTTAAGATCGGTATCCTGCCAAAGCTTTTCCAAAATGGGCAGGACCTTGTCACCGTATTTTCCAATGGCCTGGGAGGCCCTGATCCAGTTAGGCTGACCATCGACAAATCCATCATCTTGTTCAAGCGACACCAGCAGTTGAGGTATGACGCGTTCTGCATCAAGCGGCGCCAATTCTGCAAGGGCCGTGATCGCCTTTGCACGAACCCGCGGATCATGATCTTGAAGGGCTTGAAGAATGAGGTCGATCCCCGACTCTCGCAATTGAACCAAGGACGTAATGGCTTCAATCTTTTGTTCAAATGTCCCTTCCGAGAGATATTGGGCACACAGCTCGCGAGTTAAGCCTTTGCCCTGATTCGCAGCTACCTCGCCGGAAGCCACGTCTTTCGATTGGCTACCAGAAGCCGAGCCGCCAACAGAGGCACTCGGCTCCTCGCCCAAGAGAACTGGAAGTGTCAGCGGGGTGTAACAAATAATCAACGTTATACAGAGGATGGCGGCTCCGCTTAACTGTGAGGGGGATGAGTGCCTCGGCGGGCACCACAACAAGCGCTTGACTAGGTGGAAGAGTGACATAAAAAACCTTTTAAGCAAGGGGACAGCGTGATTCAACTCGACCAACCCAATTCTTAAGGATAAGTGTTGTAATGACAAGTGGTGGTTTCGTTGGCACAGCCCGTTTGATCGTTCCATCAACCCTCAATGTAATGTTCGGCAATTCTGTTTCGCTGGACAGGCCTCCCTTAAGAACTCGTTTTCCACCTTGTGCCCGTGCAGCATCTGTAGGTTAGAACAAAGTCAAGTCCTAGTTGCAGAATGGTAAATCAAGCCACCCTTTCGGGTGATCGATCAGAGACACGCCCCAGTTATAATAGGCTAAGATTTTTCGGCCCTGTCATGTCTCTACGCTGAACCCTGAGAAGTCTTGGTTGAATTTGGCAAAGAGTGGGGCGCTCTATGGATAGCTCGAACGGTTAAGGGGGATATCTGAATGGCGCGAACCGTCAACAAAAAGCTTGCCGTCATCCTGGTGGGTGCAGTCGTTCTTGCGATCGTTAGTGGCTATCTCCTCCACGGATTCCAAACCCGGCGCAATGCAAGGGTCTTTCTGGACCGTGCTCGGGAGGCCAAAACCCAAGAACGATTCGATGTGGCGGTCAAGAATTATCAATGGTATATCGATTTGGTCCCGAATGACCTGGACGCCTTATCGGAGTATGGGAGTCTACTTGCCGATCTAAAGGCTTACTGGCCGGCCTTCACTCGCTTGGAGATGGTCTTGCGGCAGGACCCTGGCCGGCTGGAAACCCGGCGAAAACTCGTGCAGGTTCTCACTGCGATGGGACGGTTTCGAGACGCCCAGGAACATATTGAGCAGTACCTTCTCAAAGAGTATCCGGATGATCCAGAACTACTAACGGAATTGGGACGCTGTCAAAGGGGACTGGGTCAGTACGAACGGGCGACAACCACTTTCCGTCGCGTCATCGAGCTGAAGGAGGACTATGTCCCTGCATACGCTCAGTTAGCCGGCACCTACCGGCACGACCTCAAACAGCCTGAGCAAGGTGATCAATGGATTACCAAAATGGTGTTAACTGTCGGAGATTCCGCTGAGGCCTATTTGGTAGCGGCTTCCTATTTTTACAACGCCCAGAACTATGAAGCAGCATTGAAATGGGCTGATGAGGCGCACAAAAAAGATCCTTCGAATCTTGAGATGCTCTTGGTCGCGGCAGACAGTGCCCGGCGGTTGGGGCAGTTAGACCAAGCGGAGGAGTTTGCTCAAAAAGCGATCGCCGCCTCCCCGGAGTCACCCGATCCCTATTCCGTCTATGCAGCCACACAGTTTGCCAAAGGTAATGCAGACACAGCAATTAACACGCTCGAAGACGCAGCCTCCAAAGTGAAGGATAAAGGTCCCCTCTATTGGGCGCTCGCCAGCATGCAGATTGATGCCCTTCGCCTGGCGGATGCGGAGCAGACCATCGAGAAACTCGAGGCGGTTTCCTATCCACGTGCCCAAGTTGAATTCTTGCGTGGGCGACTTCTGACCGCCAAAGAACAGTGGTTTTTGGCAGCTCGTAAGTTGGAGTCGGTGCGGCCCGACGTTACAGATTCGCCAGACTTGCTTAAGCAAGTGGATTTTCTTCTCGGGCTCTGTTATGCCCAGATGGGTAATCCTGACCAAAGTGTGGCCTCTTACTCGAGAGCCATGACACAGGACCCGCTTTGGCCGCAGGCACGCCTCGGACGAGCGATGGCGCTCCTGGAGTTAGGTAGGCTCGATGAGGCTGTCAACGAATACCGCAACGTCGTGCAATTGGGAAAGGCAACTCCTCAAGGTGTTCTTGAATTTGCGCGCTTGCTCGTTCTCAGCACGCTCAGTAAACCTCCCCAGGAACGTAATTGGCTGGAAGTGGAGCAGTGGCTGGATACCTTGGAAAAAGATGATACCACGAAGACAGATGCGATCATTTTACGTGCTGAGATTCTGGCCGCCGAAAAGCGCTTACAAGAAGCAGAACAACTTCTAGAAAGCCATTTGAGCCAGGATGCGAAAAACGATTCCTTGGGCTTGGCGCTTGTTGCCTTGAAACTGCAAGCTGGTGATGCGGCCGAAGCCTCGCGACTCCTCGATCAGATTGAAAAGCAATCGGGACAAACCCTTGCCGTGCTATTATCGCGGGCACGACTTGCTGTCCGCAGTGGCGATGATAAGCGGGCGAAACAAGAGCTAGCCAACATCGCGTCTGCGGCCAAGAAATTGCCAGCGGAAGAGTATCAACGTCTATTGGGAACGCTGGTAGGTTACGCGATCCAACTTTCGGATTTTGATAATGCTCGCCGCTGGGCAGAGGAAGTCGCCCGATTGTCCCCCAACAACTTGAAGGTTCGCCTGCTACTCTTTGACTTGGCCCTTTATGCTCAGGACATGGCCGTTCTTAGCCGAGTTCTCGACGAGATTGCCCAGATTGAGGGCCAAGGGCCAATTTGGCTCTACGGTCAGGCCATTCGTTTGTACTTGGAATCGAAAGGCGAGAACCGGAGTCTCTTGCAGCAAGCCCTCGATTACCTTTCGCGGGCGGCGAACCTCCGACCAAACTGGATGCGCATTCCCGCCCTGCAAGGCCTGGTTTTCGATTTGCTGGGTGATACGGGATCGGCAATCAATGCCTATCTTCGTGCCGTTAGTCTGGGTGACCGGAGTGTTCGCACGGCACGACGGCTTGTGCAACTTCTCTACGGGCAGCAGCGCTTCCTTGAAGCAGACCAAATCATCCGCCAGTTGGAACAGCAGCAAGCACCCTTTTCCAGTGAGTTAGAGCGGCTTGCCTCCAGCATTTCGCTCCGTTTGGAGGACTATGAGCGGGCAGTCGAACTTGCCCGTCGGGCGGTAAGCGGCTCGTCAGATTACCGAGACCACGTTTGGTTTGGAACAGTGCAAAGCGTGCTGGGATTGCGGGCGCGTGCGGAACGTCGTGAGAAGGAAGCGCAAGCATTGTTAGCAGAAGCAGAAGCGGCGTTTAGAAAGGGTGTCGAGCTGGCGCCGGAATCGGTTGAGCCGTGGGTCGCCCTTGTGCAGTTCTACGCCCGAATAGGTGAGAATGCAAAAGCGGAGCAGGCCACAAATGAAGCGAAAGAAAAAGTGAAGGGTGGTATTGGGCCACTTGCGATGGGGCAAGTGTACGAAGTTTTAGGCAAACTGGACGAAGCCGAGAAGTATTATCAAGAGGCCCTCGCCATTGCTCCAAACGATTTACTGGTGGTCCGCCAGGTGACAGAGTTCTACCTGCGGACAGGGCGAACCGAATCAGCCGTCACCCAATTGAACCGGATCATCAGTGGTCAGGTCCAAGCCTCTGAAAGTGATGTCTCTTGGGGACGTCGTAGTATCGCTATGATCTTGGCCGCCCAAGGGGGGTACGACAATCTTCAAAAAGGCCTGGAATTGATCCGACAAAACCGAAGCGCAGGGCGAACACCGAACATCCAAGATTTGCGAGCCGAAGCAATCCTTTTGACTTCCCACCCTCAAAGAAAGAAACGATTGGAAGGACGAGACCTGCTGGAAAAAGTCGTGAAAGAATCGCCGCAAGCAACCCCCGACGACCGGTTTGTCTTAGCTCAGATGTACATGGCCGATGGGGACGTCGTGAAGGCAGCCAGACACATGCGGACCCTGTTGGCCACCCGGGGTGATGACCCCCGATACTTGAGAGCATTTGTTGCCTTTTTGCTCGACCAAGGACAAGTGGCGGAAGCAGAAATTTGGCAAAACCGGCTAGAGAAAGTTGCTCCGGATGCCTTCCCCACACTGGCTTTGCGTACCCGGATCCTCACGATCCAGGGACGATACGATGAGGCGATTCAACGGCTGCGGGAGTTTGCAGAAAAGGAGACAAATAATCCACCTAGTGATTCGCCGTCAGAGTTGTCGAACGACACTCCCTCAGAAGGTTCTCCGGGTACTAACGCGGAGGTTTCTGAAGAACAGTTGACAAAGGTTCAGCAACTCCGTTGGGCACTGGCGGGGGAGAGGTTGGAATTTCTGGGGCGGATGCTCGAACGGTCGGGCAAGCAATCGGAAGCGAACCTCTTCTATGAAGAAGCCGAGAAGTTATATCGCAAGTTCGTGGAGAAGAACCCTAATGCCCGTCTTCTTTTGGCGAGTTTCCTTGCCCGCCGCGGCAAACTCAATGAGGGGCTCGAGCTTTTGGAAGCCTCTTGGGAGTCGTCGGATGTGGCGCTTGTGCGGGCGGCATCGCAGGTGTTTATGACACTTCCGTCAAGTGATCAGGCTATCGTACAGAGGGTTCAAACCATCCTTGAAAAGGCTTGCGAACTCCATCAACGACCATTGTCGTTGTTAATGGTGTTGGGTGATTTATACGGTATTCAGGGGCGGTTTGCGGAATGTGAGGCTGTCTATCGGGAAATCCTCCGGCGCGACCCCAAGAATGTAATCGCCTTGAATAATCTCGGGGCCATGCTAGCAATCCAGGGAACGCGACTGGACGAGGCCGAAAAGTTGGTCCAAACAGCCATTGATTTGGCAGGACCACAGGTTAATTTAATCGATTCGCAGGCCATGGTCCTTATAGCCCGGAAGAAACCAGCCGAGGCTTTGAAAGTCTTAAGCGATGCGATTGAAGACGAGCCGATTCCGATTCTCTTTTTCCGCCAGGCCCAGGCGTATCAACTGCTGAACAAACCCGAATTGGCCGCTCAGGCATTTGAGGAAGCCGTAAAACGGGGCCTGACAAAGGAGTCGTTGCACCCAATTGAAAGAAAAATCTTTGACGGATTGGAAAACTGGATCTCTCAGGGGGCGCCAACCAAAAGATCCTGATTTGCCAATATATTCCGCTTCGATCGCAGGGGTTACCCAGGTTTTGCAGGTTTTTTAGAACAAGAAATCCTGCGGCTCGTTACAACCGAAACCGCTTTTCATTCCTCTCTGGCCGCGG
>Ga0209608_1002925_pt1 | contig 11401 bp, 8 predicted proteins | sample AD_UKC130_MetaG_FD_184428 | JGI IMG/M metagenome (GOLD analysis project Ga0209608, IMG submission 184428) | Active sludge microbial communities of municipal wastewater-treating anaerobic digesters from Canada - AD_UKC130_MetaG (SPAdes) (version 2) | ecosystem: Engineered > Bioreactor > Anaerobic... | reverse complement strand
CGCCGCCGGGCTCTGGACCGCAGACGAACATTTAAGCGGCCCCAATCCGGCCAACGGCATTGAGCTTTGCGCCGTGGTGGAGCTGATGTATTCCCTGGAGGAGCTTCTCTCCATCACCGGCGACCCAGCTTACGCCGACCTGCTGGAGTTGGTCGCCTACAATGCCTTGCCCGCTACCTTCACCCCCGACATGTGCTGCCACCAGTACGTGCAGCAGGTCAACCAGATCGCCGCCAATGTAAAGAGAAGGCAATTCTACGACACCAAAAGCGACGCCAACGTATACGGGCTGGAGCCGAACTACGGCTGCTGCACGGCCAACATGCACCAGGGTTTCCCCAAGTTCGCCGCCAATGCCTGTTACCAAACGGTGCAGGGCCTGGCCTTTATGCTCTATCAGCCCTGCACCGTGCGCACAGAGTTCAGGGGCCGCCCCCTGGCCTTCAGGGTCAGCACAGAGTATCCTTTTCGCGAGCACATCAAGATCGAGATGCTCGAGAGCCCGGAAAGCGACTTGGCCATGACCCTGCGCATTCCTGCCCTCACCTCGGGCGAGATATTCTATAACGGCGTGAGCCAAGGCCTCCACCCGGCGGGCCTCTATACCCTGCAGAAAAATTTCCGCAAAGGCGACCTGGTCGAAATCAATCTTGAAGCTCCCGTAACCGTCTGCACCAACCCCGACGGCAGCATCAGCTTAAGAAAAGGGTCCCTGTTGCTGGCCCTGCGGCTGAAAGAGATCTATCAGCCGCTAAAGGGCCGGGAGCCCTTTAACTACAGGCAATATGTCTCCGGCGGCGCCTGGAATTACGCCCCCTTGCTCCGGGAGGGGAAAGCGGTGGTGCTGGCCGAAAAAAGAGCCGCCATCCCCCCCATGCCCTTTGACCCGGAGGCCCCGCCTCTTATCGTTACCGTGAAGGGAGTCGAAGTCCTGAACTGGAAAGAAAAGCAGCACAGCGCGGGCCAGTACCCCACCAGGCCCGAGCTGGGCACACCGGTAAACCTGGAGATGGTACCATACGGCTGCACCAATATCCGCATGGCCCAGTTTCCAATGATAAAGGAGGCGTAATTTAATAATGGAGCATACCGGCCTAACCCCGCGCATATGGGCGGCGCTGGTCATCTTCGGCCTATTTGGGCAGGTGGCGTGGGTCATTGAAAACATGTATTTCAATGTCTTCCTGTATAACACCGTGTCCAAAGACAGCAACGCCATCGCTGTCATGGTGGCGGCGAGCGCCGTCACGGCCACGCTGACCACCCTGCTGATGGGCTCTCTTTCAGACAGGCTGGGCCGGCGCAAACTGTTCATTGTGGCCGGATACCTCATCTGGGGCCTGACCATCATGTCCTTTGCCCTCATCAGCGTGGAAAATACCCAGAAAATTTTCCCTGCAGCCTCGCTGGCCACGGCGGTTGCTGTAACGGTGGCCATAGTGGTGATTATGGATTGTGTCATGACTTTCTTCGGCTCTACGGCCAATGATGCCGCCTTTAACGCCTGGGTCACCGACGTAACCAATCCCGGCAACCGGGGCAAAGCGGAAGGTCTCCTCTCCGCCCTGCCCCTGCTGGCCATGCTGCTGGTGTTCGGTTTATTCGACCCGCTCAAGCAACAGGGCCTCTGGGACGTCTTCTTCCTGATTATCGGGGGCATGGTCTTTGCCGGAGGCCTGGCCGGGCTTTTCATCATCCAGGACAAGGGAGTAAAACCGGGCCGCGACACCAGCTATTTCAGCAATATCATCTACGGCTTCCGTCCCCGGGTAATCAGGGAAAACAAAGCGCTATACCTAATCTTAATCGCCATGGGGGTCTTTTGCACGTCCGAGCAGGTTTTCATGCCCTACCTCATCATCTACATGGAGCACTATCTTGGTATTGCCGATTATGCCCTCCTGCTTGGCACGGTCTTGATCCTGGCCTCCGCGGCCAGCGTAATCATGGGCCGGCTCATCGATAAATACGGCAAGCAGCGCTTTCTCTACCCGGCCGGAGCCATCTTTAGCGCGGCTTTATTGACCCTCTATGCCACGGGCAAAACCTTGCAGGGCAACAGCAGCGCCACCATGCTCACGCTCGCCATTTTCGGCACGATCTTGATGGCGGGAAGTCTGGTCCTGATGGCCATCCTCTCCGCGGGTATGCGGGATTTAATTCCCGAGGAGAAAAGGGGCCACTACGCGGGGATCAGGATGATCTTTTTTGTGCTTCTGCCCATGGTAATCGGCCCTTTCATCGGCTCGGCGGTAATCAAAGGCGGCCAAACCTTCGTCGATGAGTTTGGCTTTGTCCAGGACGTGCCCAACCCGGAAATGTTCCTGGCCGCGGCCGCCGTTTCTCTGCTCGCCTTTATCCCCTATGCGCTGGTAATGCGGGAGTGGAAAAGGGGAGCTGCCGGGGCGAAGTAAACCCTTTTAACGAGTCTGCTGTTTTTTCTTGGCTGCCATTACGCCGGCAGCCGTAAAGCAAAAAGACCTTTTTGAAGGAAGGAAAGAAGGGGGAAGCATTGAGTATTATTGGTAATATTCTCTGGATCATTTCCGGCGGCTTTCTTATTTTCCTGGAGTATGCCCTGGGGGGAGTGGCCATGTGCGCGACCATCGTCGGCATCCCCTTCGGCATTCAGCTGTTTAAGCTGGCGCTGCTGGGTCTGCTGCCCTTTGGGAAGACAATTGTCAGCACCCCCACAAGCACGGGCTTCCTGGCCACCGTCTTCAACATTGTTTGGATCTTTACCGGGGGCATAGTTGTCTCCTTGACCCACCTGCTGCTGGGATTGCTCTTGGCCGTTACTGTTGTCGGGATTCCTTTTGCCAAGCAGCATTTCAAGCTGGCTTCGCTGGCCTTTACTCCCTTTGGAAAAGCCGTTTTGTAAAGGAAGACGTTGCCGGCTCCGGCACCCGGTGCGCAGGCATAAAAAAGGGGCTGACCTGGTTTTTTCAGGCTGCCCCTTTTTGCATCTGTGTTTAGGTCGTGGCCTGGAATTCTTGGTCCTCACCGGGGCCGTAGGGAGCTTCTATTAGGGTGGCAAACATGAACTCATGGGTATGACCCAGGTTCTCCGTGGTTGAGTCGATGGCAAAATGCGCATGCCGGCCGGAGCCAGGCCGGTAACAAGTCCGATTTCGTGCAGGTGCCCGAAAAACAAAATCGGTGTTGCCTTGCTCGGGGAACAGCCTAACTGTTAAGGCCAAGGTGGTGTGCTTCCTACCCGCCCAATCTAGGGGAACAAATCGTCAGATATCTCTTTCGATTCATTTATTAGCCAAGCAGGAAATTGTTTCAAAACGTAGAAGAGTTTATGCAATTCCAACCATTACCGCTGCCCAAAGCCAGGATGGCCAAGCGGTCAAGGAATGACAGCACGCGATTGCTTGCGCCCACCCTGGCCCGTTATGCCAATAGGCGCTGCATGTAGTTCTTCCTGCCAGCCGGTGCGGCTATTGTGTACTCTCTGCTTTTTCACTTATTTTCAGTGGGTGGAGGAGGACTGATTTCTTGAGAGTAAATCCCATTTCCGAAAAAGAAGATAGAAACCTAAACGGCTTGGACCTGGAGCAGCTTCTACGCAGTGGCTCCTTTAGGGCATTGTTTAACGCCATTCCTGCCGGGCTGTTGATCGTCGGGGCCGATGGCCGGGTTTCATTTGCCAATGAAGAGGCCAGGCGCATTCTTGGCGGCGGAGTGTTACTCGATTCTGCCGGTGCTCATGATGGGTATAAAAGCTGTCCGGGTGATGTTGGGGAGCGGATGAAGCTGGAGAACTGCCCGGCGGTTCAAGCAGCTTTGCGGGGAGAAGAGAGCAGGGGCTTAGTGGCCGGCATAAAGAAATTGGATGGCAAGGCAGCCGTGGTCGCGCTGTCAGGGGCGCCGATTAAGGACGAATCAGGCAATATAAGCGGTGCGGTAGGGGTCATCCAGGAGATTTCCGAACAGGCAAATCCAATTAATTTACGAAACGAGAGCGAAAGGGAATATGCCCTGGAGCTGGAGGCGGCCAAGCTGCTTCAAAATATCAGCACCAGGCTTATTCAAGCCGATAATATTGAAGAGCTTTATGATCAAATACTGGAGACGGCGATGCAGCTCCTGCACTCTGATTACGCCTGTTTTCAACTGTATATTCCCGATGGCGGGGAGGGGGGCGGGCTTCGCCTCCTGAGGCAGCGTGGATTTAACGAGGCAGACATCGGGGCATGGAAGTGGGTAACTCCGCGCTCGCGGAGTTCCTGCGGGTTGGCCCTAAATACGCGCCAAAGAGTAGTTTTCCCGGATGTCCTCCAGTGCGAGTACATGGCCGGCAGCATCTACCTGGAATCATACAATAAAATTGGCATCCGTGCTGTCCAGACCACGCCTTTGCTTGCCCGGGACGGCTCCCTCATTGGCATGTTTTCCACCTACTGGCGTCAGCCCCACGATCTGACAGAGAATGAAACCAGTATTCTTGATGTCCTGGCGCGGCTGGCGGCGGATCTTATCGAGCGCGCACAAGTTGAAGAGGCTCTCCGCAGGAGCGAGGAGCGTTACCGGAACCTGGCCCAAGAGCTGCAGAAAGCCGATCGGCGTAAAGATGATTTTATCGGCATGCTCTCCCACGAAATACGCAACCCGCTGGCGTCGATCATACTTTGCCTTTCCCTGTTGAAAAAAGCTGAGCCGGTCAGCAACCAGGCTAAAAAAGCCATAGAAATCATTGGCCGGCAGACAGCCCACCTTTCCCGCCTGGTGGACGACCTGCTGGATGTCACCCGGATTAACCGGAACAAAATAGAATTAAAAAAAGAGCGCATGGAGTTAAACGCCTTGATCCGGCAGACTGTTGATGATTATCGCGAGGAATTTCATAACAAGGGAGTCTACCTGCAGTTCCAACCGGCGGCGAGCGAGCTTTACGTGGAAGTGGATCCGGCTCGCATCTCCCAGGTGCTGGGGAACCTGCTGCGCAACGCGGTTAAATATACCGATCCCGGCGGCCATACCCTTGTTGCCGTAACGGAAGGCAAATATCGTCAGTGCGCAGTTATACGCGTGAAGGACAGCGGCATCGGCATGAGCCCGGAATTGCTGAAGAACCTGTTCGTTCCCTTCATGCAGGCCGATATTTCAACGGGCCGCAACGGCAGCGGCCTGGGAATTGGCCTCGTCCTGGCCAGGGGATTGGTGCGGCTGCACGGCGGAGACATAAACGCCCATAGCGACGGTCCAGGCAAGGGGTCGGTGTTTACAGTGCGCCTGCCCCTGGCAGACGGGCCTGTTTTGGCCCCGGAGGATGAAACTGCCGCTGCTGCCTCCTGCCAGGGACTGCGCGTGCTGGTGATTGAAGATAACAAAGACGTGGCCGACACCCTCAAGCTCCTGCTGGTGGAAGAGGGCCACGAGGTAATGGTAGCGTGGGAGGGCAAGGAAGGCCTGGAAATGGCCAAAGTATTCAAGCCTGACTTGCTGCTGTGCGATATTGGGCTTTCCGACATGGACGGATACGAAGTAGCCCGGTTATTCCGCGCCGACGATGACTTGAAAAATGTCTACCTGGTTTCTTTAACCGGCTACGCCCGCCCGGAGGACATTCAAAAAGCCAGGGAGGCCGGTTTTCATCATTACCTGGCCAAGCCGGTTTCCCTGGAGAAAATAAAAACCACCTTGCAGCATTACACCACCAGTGAGTCGAGGGGACGATGAAATGACGGTGAACTTGGCGCGTCCCCTTAATGGAAAGATGGCGGTTCTGTTACAGCCGGCTCCTCCCGGCTAGGCTTTGACAAGGTGCTCCATGATTTTCTCAAAAAGGGCTCGCATCTGGGCGTATTCCTTTGCTTCTACGTCAAAGAGATTAAACTCCAGGATCAGGTTAACTTTATCGTAGTATCTTGGAAATATGTATTCCTCTGAGGTCACTTGGGCGAAAACATCTCCCGCCTTCACGGTGGCGTCCGCCGACCCGCTGACATTGTAAGCGTAAATGCCGTTGAGGCTGCCCGGCGCCGTAAGCGATAGACCTTCGCAGGGCTCGGAATTGGCGCTGTAATCTTCGAGAGATACAAGCCCAATTTTGCCGTCAAAAGGAGCGTAAAGCGATGTCCCGGCGGGCACGTTAAATCCCACCATGAGGTAGCCCATTTCCAGGTTCCCCTCCAGCACTTTCCCCTTTCCCCAGCACTCGGGGGGCAGGACATAGGCGCCGTATTCGGGATCTTCGGGACCTGGAAGGGCGGGCGGCGTTTGGTCCAGATTGTTCCCCTGGGGTTCGGGCTCCGCGGAGTCGCCGGCCGTGGTGCAGCCGGCCAGGATAAGCGCTAAAACGGCTGCCGTCAGCAGCAACAAGGCTCTTCTTGATTTTATCATTTCCAGCCCCCTTCCTCGCCAGTGGATTGAAACATAAGAGAATCAGTTTATGACATTATACCGGAAATTGCCGCCAGGCGGTAGTTGTTTTGCGGCTTAAAGGGCAGCTTAGAGGGAGGTCAGGTGGGAGAAGTCTATTTCCATGGCCTGGCCCTGTCAAGCCATTTGTTTCCCTGCCAGTAGTTCCTGTCGGCCAGGTTCCAGTTGTTCGATTGCTGCATTTTGCGCATGATGTTGAAGAAAAATATTGTTTTTAAGACCGGCTTGGCATGGCCAATTTTGCTTTTCACATTGCGGGATACCTTTTCTGCTCTCTGCCTGATTTTTTTCTTGATTTTCTCGGGAACATCTTCCCAGCACGAGGCATTGACACTGAAATGGACCCGGTAGATTTCGGGTATGCCCCACCAAAACATCTGGTTGGCCATGGATTTGGCCACCTTGCCGGCGCCGGCCCCGGCAGCCGTAGATACCACTAGGCCTATTTTGGTAAACATTTCTTTCCTCGGCCGGTGCGACATCCACATGTAGCCCAGGTGATCAACCAGCGTTTTCAGCTGCCCGGTCATCTCAAGGCAGTATGTGGGCGAATCGATGGCGATGACTTCCGAGCGAAGCATTGATGCTACTATTTTCTGCACCTTTTCAGCCTGCGGGCAGTATTTTTCGCCTTTTTGGATGCACTGGAAGCAGCCGGCACAAAAGGCTGGCGCATCCTGCGGCATGTAATACTCGTGGACTTGCACATCGCTTCCGGCCAGCCGTTCTTTAATCATGGAAGTGATATAATATGTGCTTCCGTGATGGCCCTGCCCATGTATAATTGTCATTTCCATTAAACCCATCTCCTTGTATTATTTTCCATCAAATAGTTTAAAAAAATATATCAATAAAAACTATTGCAACATGATCATAAAGTTTAATGGGGATTTCCGTCAAGGGGTAAAACCAGCATCTAACTCCTTTTTTACTTTTCTCCCCTGCGATGAATGCGAAGAGCCGGATGAAACTGGACGGCAGCCAGGCCGGCCCCATTGTTGGCGACGCCGCGTGACCGGCCATCCAAGAGAAAGCCCTGCCGATTCCTTCCACCTCTTGAAATGGGCAAGTACGCGTTTATTTAGGTAAAGCCGGAATCGGCATATGCGCGATGCCATGGCTGTTTATGCCAATACGAATAAGTGATCAAACAACTCTCTTGGGGACGGTGCCCTGAGGCCGCCGCTTCCTTGACTCATTGCTTGAACAGGAGAAGTATACTATAATTAATACAGATTATACGGAGTATCGAAAAATATGCCTTAGAAAAATGCAGCATTTGTGGACATACTAAAAATAAAAACTGGAGGTGAAGGATATGCCTGAGTTTGGACACGCTTTTTCCGGGCTGGCCAAGGACCGCAAACTAACTCACCAGGAATTGATCAGGGCGATCCGTTTCATGATCGCCGCGGAGTATGAGGCAGTTCAGCTTTACATGCAGCTGGCGGAATCAACCGACAACGAGCTGGCCATTGAGGTCTTGAAGGACATTGCCGATGAAGAAAGGGTCCATGCCGGCGAATTCCTGAGATTGCTGAAGGAACTTGATCCCGAAGAAGAGAAGTTTTACGCCGAAGGCTACGAGGAAGTAGAGGAAATCATGGAGAAATTGAAGAAGTAGCTTGGTGGATTGCAACCCCTTCAATAATGCACATTTTCCGGGAAGGGAGAATGTGCATTTTATCTTTGCGCCAGGTGAGCGGTGCCATGCTGGAAATTGCCCGGAAATTCCGCTTTTTGGGGACGCCCGTGCGCTGCGAGGCACACGGCAGCGGTTTGATAAATAAAACCTACCATGTTGTTTGCGACAGCGGCGCAGAATACATTTTGCAAAAAGTGAACACCGACGTCTTTAAGGACCCGGTGTCATTGATGAGAAACATTGACCTGGTTACCAGGCATCTCCGGCAGCGCGTCAAGTCTGAGAGGGAGGTCCTCTCCCCGGTGCCGGCCTCTGACGGGAAGATTTACGTGGATGACGAAGCGCACGGCTTCTGGAGGGCATACCATTTTATCACCGGCAGCTTCAGCCTTGACAGCGCCGCCTCCGCCGGCGATTTTTACCAGGGTGCGCTGGCCTTTGGCCGCTTTATCGACCTGCTCGCCGATTTTCCTGCAGACACCCTGGCGGAAACCATCCCCGGATTTCATGATACCGTTTCCCGCTATCGTGCCTTTAAAGAAGCGGTAGCGCTTGATGTGTGCGGGCGGGTGAAAAAAGCCCAAAGAGAGATCTATTTTGCCCTTTCTCAGGAGCCCTTTGCTTCTGTGTTCATGGATCTGCTGGCAAAGGGGGAGCTGCCGCTGCGGGTGACGCACAACGACACCAAGCTGAACAATGTCCTTTTCGACAGGGAAACCCGCACCGCCCTCTGCATCGTGGATCTCGACACCGTTATGCCGGGCCTGGTCATGAACGACTTTGGCGATGCCATCCGCTTTGGCGCGAGCACCGCCGCCGAAGACGAAGCGGACCTTTCCAGGGTTCATCTGGATCTGGAGCTTTTTGCCGCTTTTGCCCGGGGCTTCATCAAGGCCTGCGGGAAAAGCATAACCAGGGAGGAGATTGAGCTCCTGCCCGCGGGGGCCAAGCTCATGGCCCTCGAGTGCGGGGTGCGCTTCTTGACGGACTACCTCTCCGGCGACACCTATTTTCGTATCAACTATCCCGATCATAACCTGGTCCGCTGCCGCACCCAGTTCAAGCTTGTTGCGGACATGGAGAAGAAAATGCCGCAGATGAACCGGATTGTGGCGGAGGTGGCAAGAGAAGGAGTGTGAGGAGAGGAGCGGAAAATGATAATGGCTGTCTTATCAACAGTACGCCTCATCGCTAAAGCAAAGCAAAGGGAATTGCTCAGGCCCTTCTTGAAAATCCCAAAGTCATCATTCTTGACGAGCCGGCCATCGGTCTAGACCCGATTCAAATTAAACCAGATAGCTCTGAGAGGCGGAGCCTACTCTTTACAACCGCACTGGTACTGGCAATTTTAATCGTGGGATCGCAGCCGGTGTATTAGTTATGATGATATCCACCGGTGATGTACCGGAACGCCCCATAGGCGGCCGATTCTGCCACCTCTTGCAATGGGCAAGGAGGTGGTTTTAAAATGTACGCGTTTATTTGGCAAGGATAAACTGCGTGACATAATGGCAGCAGTTGAAATAACCGTCCCTAGACTCGCAGCCGGAGGTGTGTGCAGTTGCCGCGCAAGGAAAAATCAAAGCCTCCCCTAGTCCGGGGTGAGCGGGTCACCCTCGAGATCGACGGCCTCAACCATGCCGGCGAGGGGGTGGGCGACGTGGAGGGCTTCACCGTTTTCGTTCCGGGCACAGCGCCCGGGGACCTGGTTGCGGCCGAGGTGATCTCGGTCAAGCCGAGTTACGCCCGGGCTTTGCTAATTAGCCTTGAACGGCCGTCACCGCGGCGGGTGGAGCCCTTCTGCGGCTATTTCGGGCGGTGCGGCGGCTGCCATCTGCAGCACATCGACTACGCCGAGCAGCTGCGGCTGAAACGGCAGATCGTGGCCGAGACGCTCAGGCGCATCGGCGGCCTGGAAGTGCCGGTGGCGCCGGTGCTGGGCATGCCTGACCCGCGCCACTACCGCAACAAGTACCAGGCGCCGGTGGCGGCGGAAAACGGGCAGGTCAGGGTCGGCCTCTACGAGCTGCGCAGCCACCGGGTGGTGGAGCTATCACAGTGCCCAATCCAGCACCCCGCCGGGGACCGGGCCGTCGCCGCGGCGCGGCAGGCGCTGCAGGAGCTGCGCATTCCCCCCTACGATGAGCAGTCCCGCCGGGGCGTCGTCCGGCACATCATCGCCCGGACCTCCTTTGCCACCGGCGAGGTGCTGCTGGCGCTGGTGACCAGCGGACGCAAGCTGCCGCGGGCGGCGCGGCTGGTGGAGCTGCTCCGCCGCCGGGTGCAAAACCTGGCCGGGATCGTGCAGAACATAAATCCCCGGCCGGGAAACGTCATCCTCGGTCAGGAGGAGATCACCCTGTGGGGGCGCCCCTACATCGTAGAGCGGCTGGGCGAGCTAAGCTTCCGCGTCTCCACGCGCTCCTTCTTCCAGGTGAACCCGGTCCAGGCGGAGGTGCTCTACGGCCTGGTGCAGCGCCTGGCCGGGCTAACGGGGCGGGAGACGGCATTCGATCTTTACTGCGGCATCGGCACGATAGCCCTGCACCTGGCCGGCGGCGCCGCGCAGGTGATCGGGGTGGAGAGCGAAAACGCCGCCGTGGAAGACGCCCGGGCCAACGCGGCGCTGAACGGCATCGCCAACGCCACATTCCTGGTGGGCCGGGCAGAAGAGAAGGTACCGGAGCTGCTCCGGGCGGGCCGCCGCGCCGGCGTGGTTGTGCTTAACCCGCCGCGCAAGGGCTGCGCCCCGGAGCTGCTGGAGGTGGTGGCCGAAGCAGCGCCGGATCGCATCATCTACATCTCCTGCAACCCGGCCACGCTGGCGCGGGACTTGAAAATCCTGGCCGAAGCTGGCTACCCGGCCAGGGAGGTTCACCCGGTGGACATGTTCCCGCACACGAGCCATGTTGAGTGCGTAGTATTGATGTCGCGGCTGTAAGCCTTGATTTTACTGGGTTTTCGGAATTACATCTAAGTTATCTACTCGACCTAAAGTATCAAAATGCGTACATGGAAACAAATCGACGATTATTTTTTAGGTAAAATTTGAACTCCAAAATTTGCAGGGTTGAGTTGACAGATTAGATAACGGCCTTTTTTCATAGGGGTTGAGGAGACAAGATGGATGTATATTTAGTTATAGTCTCAAGTAGTGGTGTAAATTTCGTGGAGACTAATTGACAAAAGTAACCACGATATGATTTCTACTTTATTAGGGAAACAAAACAAAACAAATAAAGTAGAGGAGGTTATACCGTGGCTACTAATAATAGAATGGCACTTTTAGAACAACTTAGCAAGTATGTTGTTGAAAAAGATAAAGATTTTTTAAAAGAAGCATTAACATTACTCATTAATGCCCTA
>Ga0209608_1002917_pt1 | contig 11429 bp, 9 predicted proteins | sample AD_UKC130_MetaG_FD_184428 | JGI IMG/M metagenome (GOLD analysis project Ga0209608, IMG submission 184428) | Active sludge microbial communities of municipal wastewater-treating anaerobic digesters from Canada - AD_UKC130_MetaG (SPAdes) (version 2) | ecosystem: Engineered > Bioreactor > Anaerobic... | reverse complement strand
CCGGCCTTGGCCTGCGCGACCAGCACCTGCATGGACTGGGGACCGGCCTGGTGGGTCATGACCACCAGGGGCGTGGTGGCGACCTTGCCGATCGGTTCGAAGTCCTTGACGGGATCGTAGGGCAGCTTGGCATAGAGGTACTGGTTCATCACCAGCGTGTTGTCGATGGCCATCAGCAGCGTGTAGCCGTCCGGCGCCGCCTTCGCGACCGCATCGGCGCCGATGATGGTGTTGGCTCCGGGCTTGTTGTCCACCACCATCGGCTGGCGCATCAGTTCGCCCATGCGCTGCCCGACGACACGGGCCAGCAGGTCGGTGGGACCGCCGGCCGGGAACGGCACGATCATCCGGATCGGCCGGCTGGGATAGTCACGGGAAGCTAGTGCTTGTGCGTGCGCCTGAAGGGAGGCGCACGTGAGCGACACGGCGAAGGCCGCGGCGACCTGGAATGTCTTCATGGGGTGTCTCCTGGGCGGTTTTCGATATCCGCGATTCGTTGTCGCGGACGCTTGTTGACCGCTGTCAATTCTGGTGGGCCGGCGCGCCCGCGGCAACGCAGGCTGGCCTATTCGCTGTATCGAAGAAATGAATTCGCCAGGATCCGCGCCCCTCATAGGTCTGAACCGTCGCCAGTGGTGGTCAACCCCGCAGAGGCGTGGCGCCTCCAGGGGCATGGCCCATGGGGTCGCACCACGCGCCGCACGGCCGACGGCAGGCAGTGTGGTCGCCATTGAGTGCAGGCGCGGCCGCACGAATCGCAGTTCGCGCTGGACATCACCGCAGGCCGGCTCCGCCCTCCGGAGATCCTGGTCCGGCCCTCGCCCGCCGCGCTTGCCTGGCAGTTGGCGATCGCATCCGCATCGCTGAGCACCTGGCCGACGCGCAACGAGAGGTTCAATTCGAGAAGACGGCGTCGCTCAAAGCCTGGGCGGCGCGGGCGGTGCGGCACGCGCCTGCGCATCCAACGGCGCCGGGGACCGGGGACCGGGGACCGGCGATCCGGGAGAGTCCACGTTCAGTGACTGCACCGGCGGGGCGACGGGCCCTCGGCCGCGGCGCGGGCACGGCACGCCACCGCGCGAGCCGATCAGCGCAGCGCGGCCGCTCCGAGGCCCGGCTCCAAGCGGCCCACGGGCCGCTCAGTTCACCACGCTGAGCGCACGGCCTTCTGCCGCCCGCGCCGGGCGGTCGACCTTGACTTGCGCGGTGGGCGACGCCCTTGCCCACCTTCTCGGGGCGTTCCGCGGGCAGGTGCGTGCACAAAAAAGGCGCCGGGTTGCCCCGGCACCAAACCTTGGAGATAACAACGCAAGAGGGTCCCGGCGTCCCGCCCCCGCAGCCCGTCGCGGAGTTGCGGCGACGCGGCGCCGGTCGCCATCATCAGAAGTTGTGACGGACCCCCATGTAGATGTTGCGGGAGCCGCCGCTGGCCGAACCGACCAGCGTGGCCGGCGCCTGGGCGGTGCCGGTGCCCAGCACGTACTGCGACCCGTTCTTGTTGCTGATTCGTCCCACGCCGAAATACAGGCGCGTCCGCTTGGACAGGTCGTAGTCCCCGCCCAGCGCAATCCAGTTCGCGTCCCGGTTGCCCGTCACCGCGGTGTAGTCGGACCGGTCGTTGACGCGGGTGAACTGGGCAACGGCAGTGAACTGCCCGAACGGCACGCGCACGCCGACGTTGGTCAGCCTGAACTCGCTCGTCGAGGCACCCGGCAGCCGCGCGATGGCTCCGGCGCAGGTCACGCAGGAGTTTTTCTCCACCGTCATGCCCAGAAAGAACTTGGCAAAGCGCGCGTCGTAGGAGCCGCCGACCACCATGGCGGAAACCTTGCCTGAGGCGTCGTCCGGTCCCTCCTGACGCTGGTAGCCCGCATTGAGGTCGAAGCCCCCGGCCTGGTAGCGCGCGGACGCGCCGTATCCACGACCGATCGTCGTCGACTTCTCGCCGAAGGAGTACTGGCCGCGGAGCTCGACGCCGCCCCAGCGCGGAGACACATAGTTGACCGCGTTGTCCTGTCGTGCCGATACCCCCATCGGCAGCACCTGGCGCTGCGTGGTCGGGCTGATGTTCCTGGTGAGCGCGAGCAGCCCACCCGCACCCTCCCAGACGAAGGCATCCACACTGCTCTGGACCATGTAGTAGGGAGTTGGAATGCGACCCATCTGCAACGTGCCGAACCGTGCATCGCTCAGGCCGACCGACGCCTCGCGCCCGAACGCGCGACCGCCTTGGCCGAGCGTACCGTCGTCGAGGTTGATGCCCATCTCGAGGCGGAAAACCGCAGCAAGCCCTCCCCCGAGGTTCTCCACACCGCGAAAGCCCAGGTTGCTCCCAGCGCTCCCCCCCGAGAACACCCGATTGACACTGCTGCCGCCTGAGCGCGGCGAGTCCATGCCTGCATCCGCTCGCCCATAGATGGTCACACTGCTCTGCGCATTGGCCGCGCCGCAGACGGACAGCAGCACGGAGCATGCGACCGCATGCTTGGCCATTCCGTTCATAGTTGTCTCCTTCGTTGAACTTGGGGCTTTGCCCCAAATCCTCTTCTTCACATTGCGCCTGGCGTCTCATGGGAAAGTTCCACGCGCAGCCCACCAAAGACCACATCGCTCGATGACTCGCGGATTCATCGTGGCTACTCCGGCTCGGAGGAAGTATAGATAGCCGACTAATATTTTAGATAGCCACCTAAGTAAATATCCCAGGTAAAAATCGAGCGCTTGTGGCAGGCGTGCGACGCTTTATTGGGCCGACTCGGCACCGGCCGCGGAACACTGGCAGAGACCATCGTCGACGGCATCGGAACCAACCCGGATTGATTGGATGATCAATGCCTCGCGACGAGCCCACCAGCGTCCCATCGGGCACAGATCCCGTTGCCGCGGCAAGGAGCGAGCCCGATCGGACAGGGGACATCGACGACGTCCGACCGATGGGCGCGCCAGTCAGCGAGCCGGTCGCGGGCCCGCCTCTGCCCGCCTTTCAGGGGCACGGAGGCAGGTCGGCCAGCGGCGCTCTTCCAATTCCCACGCGCCGCTTATCGGGCCATCGCCGGCCCCGTGCCGATGCGCGAGACCGTGGGCACCGCGCAGCGCCTCACGGACACGCGGCCCGGTGGGCAGGACCGCGCGGCGTCTTCGCCAATGCGCGCGAGGTGCGATGAAAGCCGGGCCCATTGGCCACGCGGCCGACCGCGAACCAATTGACGCGAACAGCATAGGCAGCGGGCGGTGCCGGTTGAACCATCGATCAACATCGAGATGGACCCTAGCTCGCCATGCCGGCTGCCGAGCCGCATTGCTTCCTTCATAGGTTGACCGCGCATTCAAGCTTGATGCACATCAACCTTGTTCCTAGCATTCGGTTTTTCTTAGGGCACGTGTAGTTGCCTGCAACCGGAGACACCATGAAGAATCCATCCAGCCCCACGCGGCGCTCGCTGCTCGCGGCCGCCACCATGCTCGCCGCAGGCTTCGGCCACGTGGCCATCGCGCAGGAGAACTACCCCGCCAAGCCGGTCACCCTTGTCGTGCCCTTCACCCCCGGCGGTAGCAACGACGTCATCGCCCGCGTGATTGGCCAGCGGCTCAGCCAGATCTGGAACCAGCCAGTCATCGTGGACAACAAGACAGGCGCTGCCGGAAGCATCGGGACCGATCACGTGGCCAAGGCCCCTGCGGATGGCTACAAGCTGCTGATCACCAACAACAACACCATGTCCATCAATCCGGTGCTGTTGCCCAACACGCCGTACGTCGTCGCGCGCGACTTCGCCCAGGTCACGCAGCTCGGCGTGGTGCCTGTCGTGCTGGTCGTGAACGCGAACGTGAAGGCGACGACCGTGAAGGAGCTGGTGGATCTCGCGAAGGCCGCTCCGGGCAAGCTGACCTATGCCTCGTCGGGCTCCGGCAGCCCGCAGCATCTATCCGCGGAGCTCTTCAAGGCAATGACGGGCACCGACATCACCCACATCCCCTACAAGGGCGCTGCGCCTGCCATCACGGACATGCTGGCCGGCCAGGTCGACCTGCAGTTCGGCGCCATCAACTCGCTGCTGCCGCACATCCGCACCGGGAAGCTGCGCGCACTCGCCGTGGGCGGCACCCGGCGCGCCTCCCTGCTGGCCGATGTCCCGACGATGGCCGAAGCGGGCCTGCCCCAGTACGACAGCGAGATCTGGCTCGGCTTGGCGGCGCCCGCAGGGACACCTGCGGTGGTCATAAAGCGGATCAACGAAGATGTCACCAAGGTCCTGGGGGAGCCTGCGGTGAAGGAAAAGCTCGCCGAGCAAGGCATCGATGCGCGGCCGAGCACGCCGCGGGAGATGACCAAGCTGGTCGAGAAGGACACCGCGCGATGGGCAAGTGTCATCAAGAGCGCGGGCATCAAAGCCGATTGAGCGGAGTCACCATTGAATTCGAAGCAAGCCATTCCTTTGCGCCGCGACATCCCCGCACCGGGCGCCGGCGCCGTCAGCCTGTGGGCCAGCGACGCGATCGCGGAGATGATCCGCGCGCTCGACATCCCCTATGTCCTCCTGAACCCCGGCTCGAGCTTCCGTGGTCTGCACGACAGCCTCGTCAACCACCTCGGCAACATCGATCCGCAGATGCTGGTCGTGCTCCATGAGGAGCATGCCGTCGCGATCGCGCACGGCTATGCGAAGGTCACAGGGAAGCCGCTGGCTGCCATTGTTCACAGCAACGTGGGCCTGATGCATGCGTCCATGGCAATCTTCAACGCCTGGGTCGACCGCGTGCCCGTGCTGGTCCTGGGCGCGACGGGCCCGGTCGATGCGGCCAAGCGGCGCCCCTGGATCGACTGGATGCACACCGCGCAGGACCAGGGCGCGCTGGTGCGCGACTTCAGCAAGTGGGACGCGCAGCCAGCTTCCGTCGCCGCGTCGTACGAGGCGCTGCTGCGGGCCAAGCAGATCGCGCTGAGCGCTCCCGCCGGCCCCACCTACGTGTGCTTCGATGTCTCGCTGCAGGAGACGCGCATCGACGCGATCCCGGCGCTGCCGGACGTCAGCCGCTACCAGGTTCCCTCGCCCGCCGTGCCGGGCAGCGACGAGCTGGCCAGAGCCGCAGCGCTGCTTTCGGGCGCGTCCCGTCCCGTCATTCTGATGGGGCGGGTCTCGAGGTCCAGCGAAGGCTGGCGCCAGCGCATCGAGCTGGCCGAGAAGCTCAATGCGCAGGTCCTCACCGACCTGCGGGCCGGCGCGTCCTTCCCCACCGACCATCCGCTGCACGCGGCCGTGCCGGGCGTCTTCCTGACCCCCGACGCGGCCGCCACGCTGCGCGCCGCCGATGTCGTGCTGAGCCTGGATTGGTACGACCTGAACGGCACGCTGCAGCAGGCATGGCGCAACGAGAGCGTCGGCGCCAAGGTGATCCAGGTCTCGCTTGACCACTACAGCCATCGCGGCTGGAGCATGGACCACCAGGGCTTGCCTCCGGTCGACGTATTCATGCCGGTCGAGCCGGACGTCGCCGTGCCTCTACTCTGCGCTGCCTGCACCGAGCGCACTTCGGTCCTCCAGGACTGGAAGCGCCCGATGGCCATGCCACCGGTTCCGGAAGACGGGACCATCAGCATCGCGATGGTCGCCGAGGCCCTGCGCCGGGCCGCGGGCACGCAGCCCGTGACCCTGATCCGCGTACCGCTGGGTTGGAGCGGCGAGATGGGCCACTTCCGCGACCCGCTGGACTACCTGGGCATGGACGGGGGCGCCGGCATCGGCTCCGGGCCGGGCATGGCCGTCGGCGCCGCGCTGGCGCTGCGCGGCACCGACCGCCTGCCCGTACTGATGACCGGTGACGGCGACTACCTGATGGGCATGACGGCGCTGTGGACCGCCGCGAATGCCGGCGTTCCCCTGCTCACCATCGTCTGCAACAACCGGTCGTTCTTCAACGACGAGTTGCACCAGGAGCGCGTGGCCCGCGATCGCGACCGCCCGGTACAGAACCGGTGGATCGGGCAGCGCATCGGAGACCCGGATCCCGATCTGGCCGAGCTTGCGCGCGGGCTCGGCCTGCAGGGCTTCGGGCCGACGGACAGCCCGTCGGAGCTCGACGAGGTCCTGGCCCGCGCCGTCGCAGCGGTGCGGGAAGGAGCGACCGTCGTCGTCGATGTGCACGTCACGCCGGGCTACAGCGCCGCGATGGCCTCCGGCATGACCCGCTCCCATGAAGGCCAGGAAGGAGCCCAGCCATGACAGCAGCCCCCACCGTCCTGCCGGACAGCGGCGACCTGAGCCCCTACGTCCAGCGCGTCCTGCCCCGGTCGAGCGGGCTGTTCTGGGACGGCCGCTGGCATGAGGGAGCGGGCCAGGCGATCGCGACCTTCAACCCGTCCACGGGCGAGCGCCTGGCCGAGGTGGCCTCGCCGGCCTCGGCGGAGGTCAACGCCGCGGTCGCCTCGGCGAAAGCAGCCTTCCCGGCCTGGGCCGGAACCCCGCCCCTGCAGCGCGCGGCGCTGCTGCGGGAGGCCGCGCGCCGCGTGCGCCTGCATTCACGCGAGCTGGCGCTGCTGGACGCCGCCAACTGCGGAAATCCCGTGCGCGCCATGCAGATGGACGCGGAGATCGCAGCCACCCAGCTGGACTACTTCGCGGGACTGGTGCTCGAGATCAAGGGCGAGACCATCCCCACCGCCAACGGCGCGCTGAACTACACGCTCAGGGAACCGCTCGGCCCGGTCGCGCGGATCTTCCCCTTCAACCACCCGTTCATGTTCGCAGCCGGCAAGATCGCCGCGCCGCTCGCGGCGGGCAACACGGTCATCCTCAAGCCGCCGGAGCAGGCGCCGCTGTCGACCATCCGGCTGATGGAGATCCTGGACGGCCTGTTCCCCCCGGGCGTGCTGAACTGCATCGCCGGCGGCCGGGACACGGGTGCCGCCCTGTCCGCGCACCCGCATGTGGAGGCCGTCGCACTGATCGGAAGCGTCGGGGCGGGCAAGGCCGTGTTGCGGTCCGCCGCGGAGACGATGAAGCGCACCCTTCTGGAGCTGGGCGGCAAGAACGCGATGGTCATCTACCCCGACGCGGACCTGCCCAGCGCGGTGGAGGGGGCCGTGCGCGGCATGAACTTCACGTGGTGCGGGCAGTCGTGCGGCTCGACGAGCCGCCTGTACGTGCACCGATCCCTGCACGACGAGTTCATTCAGCGCGTGACGGAGGAGCTCGCGCGCAAACACCGGCCCGGCATCGCGACCCATCTGGACACGACCATGGGCGCGATGGCGAGCCGCGCCCAATACGACCGCACGCTGCACTACATCCAGGCCGGTATCGACGAGGGGGCCACGCTGCTGACCGGCGGCCGCGCGGCGCCCGATGCGCAGCTGAAGGACGGGCTGTTCATCGAGCCCACCATCTTCACGGGCGTGCGGCCCGACATGCGGATCGCGCGCGAAGAGATCTTCGGGCCGGTGCTCTCGGTGTTTTGCTGGGACGACGAGGACCGGATGCTGGCCGAGGTCAATGGCACGGAGCTCGGGCTGACGGCCTCGGTGTGGACCACGAGCCTGAACACCGGCCTGCGTGCCGCGAAGCGGATCCAGTCGGGTTATGTGTGGGTCAACGAGTGTTCGGTGCACATCCCCGGCGCGCCGTTCGGCGGCTACAAGCAGTCCGGCGTCGGCAGGGAGGAATGCAAGGAGGAGCTGCTGGAGTTCACGCAGCTTAAGAACGTCAACGTGAAGCTCGGCTAGGGATCACGGTCGCCCGATAGGTGGTCAAGAGGATCGTCTCCGACATCGTGGATCGCGCGCTTGCGTGCGCCGAGCAACACGCGACGAGTGTCCCCGACCGCCATCCGTAGGGACCTTCCTTCCTGTCGAGCGATCAGCATGTCCAGGGCCAGGCCGGCCGGAACCCTCAAGGAGCTCCCGCCATGCGGGGCGCTGGCCCCGACACGTCCATCCACCGCGGTGCCCGGGCCCCGTAGCCCCTTTCCAATATGCGGGCTCACTGCCACCCGAGCGCACTCGCATCGCCTCGGGCGATCACGCCTGCGAAGAGCCAGCTAGGTCGTTCCTCGACCCTGTCGACGCGAACCAGCGTGCGACCAAGGCCTTTGCCTTTATCGAGCCCGCGCAGGTGTTCGCCATGCTTGGAAACGGGACAAGGGCCAAGACAAGCGCCTCCTGTACCGAACACCGATGACGCAGCCGCGAGACTGCGGCCGTATCGGTCATCCAGAGCGTCCGACGCAGCGACATTCCAAACCCCTATTCAGATCCAATGCTATGAGCAAAAGCAAGAAGAAGTCAGCCGAGATGTTCCAAGTGGGAGGCGTTTTCGATGGATGGGTGTTGGAGGCGAAACTCGGAGCTGGCGGGAACGGCGACGTATGGAAAGCCGCAAGGCCGGGGCAAGCGTCCCAAGCCATCAAGATTCTGCGATCGGTCGCACCTGAAACCTACGAGCGCTTTAAGGTAGAGACCGGTACGCTTGAGAAGCTTGGACGCATGCCGGGAATCATCCCACTGCTCGAGAAGTTCGTTCCAGAGAACAAGTTCAAAGCGACTCACTGGTTTACCATGCCTATTGCCGTTCCATTCGAGCAGTACATCGAGGGCCGTAGTCCCTTCGAAATTGTCGAGGACTTCATCGCTCTGGCTATGGCGATCGAGACGCTACACAAAGCAGACATCTCGCACAGGGACATTAAGGATATATCCGTAAATTAAACTATGTCCCTGAGTCGCCCGTGATGCGGCCCAGGAGGCGTAGATGGCCAAGGCGCATGCCAATTCGTGGGAAGTAACAGACGATTTCTGGAGCCGGGTGGAGCCGCTGGTGCCGGAGCCTGCGCGCGATCCTGACAAACAGTACAAGCGTGCAGCCGGAGCGGGCCGCCCGACCAAACCGCCTCGGCTGGTGTTCGAGGCCATCATGTATGTGCTACGCACCGGCTGCCAATGGAAGGCATTGCCTGCTGAGCGCTTCGGCAGCGCCAGCGCGATCCATCAGAAGTTCATGCTGTGGTCCAAGGCCGGGTTCTTTGAGAACCTGTGGCGTGCCGGCCTTGCCGAGTACGATGATTTCGAAGGCGTTGCCTGGCGCTGGCAAAGCATTGATGGGGCCATGTTCAAGGCGCCACTGGCGCAAGAGGCTGTGGGGCGCAACCCGACGGATCGGGGGAAAAAAGGGCTGCAAGCGTCACCTGCTGGTGGACGGGCGTGGCGTCCCGTTGTCACTCGTCGTGACCGGGGCCAACGCGCACGACGTGACGCAACTTGAGGCCGTGCTGGCGTCCTGCATGATCAAGCGCCCCACACCCAAGCAGCGACGCAGCAAGCACCTATGCGCTGATGCCCGCTACCGGGGAAAGAACGCCATGAAGATCATCCTGGCCTACGGGTATATCCCGCATGTGGTGGGCCGCAAGAGCGAGGCAGAGCGCAAGAAACGCGATCCGCAGAAGAAGGCGCGCCGCTGGGTGGTGGAGGCATGCCATGGGTGGTTCAACAGATTCCGCAAGCTGCTCGTGCGCTACGAAAAGCTGGAGCACACCTTTCTCGCGCTCAACCATCTGGCCGCTGCCATCATCGCCTTGCGAAAGATAAGAGCGGCTAACACGACCCCAAATCGAACCTGATTTGCCGTTAAGATCCGCGCCCTCATGGCTCGTCGTCGCGTTAGCAAAGAGCTGTGGCAGAAGCTGCAGCCGTTAATCCCAGAGTTCATCCCTTCAAGCAAAGGCGGCCCACGCACGCGCGCGGTCAGCGATGAGGATGCATTCCAAGGAATTCTTTATGTTCTGCAGACAGGTATTCCTTGGCAGGACCTGCCGCAATCGCTTGGCCACGGCAGCGGCATGACGTGTTGGAGACGTCTGCGACAGTGGCAAGCTGCAGGAGTCTGGCAGCGCCTGCACATGGCAATGCTGGAATATCTTCGTCAAGACGATCAGATCGATTGGGCTCGGGCCAGCATTGATGGCTCGTCAGTTCCAAGCCCCCGGGGGGCCAGGAGACAGGCGCCAACCCTACAGACCGAGGCAAGCTCGGCTGCAAGCGCCATATTGTTGTAGACGCTCGCGGCATTCCTCTAGTTGTGCTGGTCAGTGCAGCAAACAGGCATGACTCTATGTGTGGTTTGAGAAGTGCCTGGATGCGCTGCCAGCGGTCAAAGGACTCAAAGGCAGGCCACGGCGCAGACCAGCCAAGCTGCATGCAGACAAAGGATATGACTACAAGCGTTGCCGTGACTATTTGAAGCGAAGAGGGATCACCAGTCGCATTGCACGAAAAGGAATAGAGAGCAGCAAGCGTTTGGGCAAACATCGATGGGTTGTAGAGCGCACGCATGGCTGGTTCGCAGGCTTTGGCAAGTTGCGCATCAGATTCGAGCGGCAGCTGCAAACGCATCAAGCGCTACTGTTACTGGCGGCTGCGATCATCTGTTCACGGTTCTTCGTGCAACGGTCCTGTTAGCCGCTCTTAACGGGCGACGGTTTCGCCGTTGACCAGTACCGTGCCGCGCAGCACTACCAGCGCGAGCGTGTAGCCCTCCTGCGCGTCGAAGCGGCCGATGCCGCCCTGGCCGATGCGGATGTCCCACACGTCCATCGCCGTGAAGGTGCGCGCCGGGCCGCGGTGCCCGTCGAATGCCCCGGCGATCACGTGCACCCAGCCAGCGCCTTCGGGTAGCTGAACCGAAGGAAAGTCCGCGTCCAGCAGCGTCTGGTAACCCGGCGCGGCCATTTTGTCCTTGGCGGGCAGGTTGACCCAGAGCTGCACCATTTCGATGGTGCCCCCGCGCTCGGTGAAGGCGCGCGAGTGGAATTCCTCGTGCAGGATGCCGCCGCCAGCGGTCATCCACTGCACGTCGCCCGGGCCGATCAGGCCGCCCGCGCCGGTGGAATCCTTGTGCTCGACCTCGCCCTGGTAGACGATGGTCACGGTCTCGAAGCCGCGGTGCGGGTGCTGGCCGACACCGCGCGGGCGCGAGGCGGGCTCAAAGGATGTGGGCGCCGCGTGATCCAGCAGCAGGAACGGGCTTAAGTGCTTCCCCAGGCCGTCGTATCCGAACAGCGAACGCACCGGGAAGCCGTCGCCCACCCAGTGCGGACGGGGGGCGCTGTAGGCACCGAGGACTTTCTTCATGTTCATCTCCTTGCGTCGCCGGGACGATGGTCCTAGCCGATGGAGAGAGAATAGGATTGGAACGATGATCCCGGTAGTCCGCAATATTTGCCATCAGAGTTCCATCTGGTGAACGATGAAAGCCAGCTAATGAGAGACCTGAACGACCTCTACTACTACGTGCAGGTGGTGGACCACGGCGGCTTCGCCCCGGCGGGCCGCGCGCTGGGCATGCCCAAGTCCAAGCTGAGCCGGCGCATCGCGCTGCTGGAAGAGCGCCTGGGCACGCGGCTAATCCAGCGCTCCACGCGACGCTTTGCCGTCACCG
>Ga0209608_1002916_pt1 | contig 11433 bp, 6 predicted proteins | sample AD_UKC130_MetaG_FD_184428 | JGI IMG/M metagenome (GOLD analysis project Ga0209608, IMG submission 184428) | Active sludge microbial communities of municipal wastewater-treating anaerobic digesters from Canada - AD_UKC130_MetaG (SPAdes) (version 2) | ecosystem: Engineered > Bioreactor > Anaerobic... | reverse complement strand
CAGCTCCCACGTTGAATATCCTATCCAATGTCAAATGGTTGCCCAGATCGGTTTGCATTCACCAAAACCGCCATTATCGCAGAAATAACCAAACACATTATAGGGGCAGGCCCCTGTGCCTGCCCATGATGTGGCCGCGATCACCGGTCCATTTGGGCAACCACAGGGGGTTGCCCCTACGGGCGTTAACCGACCGGGAAAACCATCCATCATAGGGGCAGGCCCCTGTGCCTGCCCATGGTGTGGCCCGTCCACCAACCCGTTCGGGCAACCACGGGGGGTTGCCCCTACCGGCGCTAACCGACCGGGAAAGCCATCCATCGTACGGGCAGGCCCCCGTGCCTGGCCACATATGGCAACGCAACGCTGCCAGACATATAATCGTCACCGGCAACTGCCGGTATGACGCTCGTCAACGGATCATCCAAAACCGATTGCGGGGGCCAATTCAGAGCACAAGCTCTGTGGTAATCGCTTTCAATCCCAAGGACGAGCAGCGTTACTCGCTGAAACCGCACCGTCTCGGAAGTACACAACGCACTGCAAATCAACACGTGGCAAAAGATAACCCAACACAATTAACGTTGTTTCTAGTCGATTGTCTGTTTTCGGAGAGTAAAACATGACTCTTTGTCGCTTCACTTGTCCGGAGTGCAAACAGTCCTTTACGATGGAGCTTCCAGATGATACCGACCTGGCAAAAGTCACCTGCCCTCAGTGCCAGAGCATTTTGACCGTTAAGGTGCCGAGCGAACCCCCGCCGATTCCAGAGGTACCGACAGATCAGGAACCACCATCGCAGTTGGTCGTACCGCCTCCAATCCCACCGACTTTACCTCCGGAACGCGAAGCATCGTCCGGCCAAATTCCTTTGCCGTCGGACATTCTTACCCAAGGCCATCGCAACTCAGAGATGGCCAGCTCGCCCGAGACAAGCGTCGTCCCGCCGGCGCTCGCACCGTATGCACCGCCGACCGCCCCGGTCTCGGTAGCGGCCGAGCATGCCTGTCCCCTTTGCGGCCGCTCGGATCCGAAATACTTCGTCCGCGGTAAGATGCTTTATGGGCACAAGGTCTGCAGGAAATGCTATCTGTCGTTTCTTAACCGCCGGCAATTCGCCTTCGCGTTCGATATTGTGGCCTATTTCATACTGCTGTTGGGAGTGAATTTCCTAGAGGAATTCACGGTGGGCTTTGTCCTCAGCGCAACCCAAGCTGAATTGATTGAGCAACAATTAGAAGCGATCCTACTTGCGTTTAACGTTCTTAACTATGTCTTGTATGCGCTTTGGTTCCTCTTTAAGGATGGCTTCAACGGTACTTCGCTCGGTAAAGCGATCATGGGCCTCTTCGTAATCAACGAAGCCACAGGCAAACGCATTTCTTTTGGAGGATCGGCCAAACGCAATTGGATTATCGTCCTCCTTGGTCTCGTGCCGTTTGCGTGGCTAATTATTGCCGCAATCATGGGAAAAGGATATCGCATTGGGGATCGGATGGCTAACACAAAAGTGGTGTGGAAAAAATATGCTCACAGCCCGGTGTTTGCTCCCAATCGTGCCGTTTTATCATCCCCTGGGTTATGAAGCACGCCGCCTCTTCTTTTAACTTTTGTCTTGACGTCATTTCGGATTACTGGTATTTACCGCCACATTGACGGTCCCTGTGTCATGGAGACGCTAGCGCCCCCTTGGCGCCGCTGGTGCTATTTATCGTCGATCAGGAGCCAAATCGCGTTGTCCACCCGTTGGCGACGAACCCTCATTTTCGTAGGTATTAGTCTGACCCTGATGGGGATTGCCTGGGCACCGTTGGCCTACGCGCAAAGGGTCCGCTTTCCCACGGCTTCCCTTACCCAAGATCCGGGCCAATCGATCTACCAGCAGGTCCCACCGGCTGGCGGCACAGGCGTGTCGGCCCCATCGGCGGCGTCCGGAACCACCGCTCCCGGTTACCAAAGTACGATCACCCAGCCATCCGGCGTCCCATCATACGCACCACCTGCTGGAGTAAGTGGCCCGCCAATCCAGGGGTATGGCACGACCGCGCCCGGCGTGACGGGAAGCGGACCCTACCCGTCCCCTTGGGATCCCATTCCAACTGCTCCCCCGCCTACTGGGACGGCTGGCTCGGCAGTGGGTGGGATCAACTATCCGCCGGGCCAAGTTCCCTATTACGCCCCAGCAGGGCCGACCGTCCCGCCAGCGCCGGGAGCCGTCTATCAGGGGACAACACCCCCGCCGCCCACTTGGGATCCCTACGCGGTCCCTGGAAATCCGTCACCTAGTGTGTTTCCGCAGGGTGGTATTTTTCCGGGCGTTCAGGGGGACAGCTTCTACAATACGATGATCCGTTTCCGCGAAGCCACAGGCTTTCGCTTCACCTGGATTGGGGGATCTGATCTCGGTGTCAATGATTTGGAGCTTTACTCGACGTTTGCCTTTCCTTTTTTGACCACATCGGGGCCGCCACTGCGGGTGACGCCCGGCTTTGCATTCCACTGGTGGGATGGGCCTGTGTCGTCAGGCCTGCCCGAATCCGCGGACATGCCCTCGGTGACCTACGACGCCTACCTCGACGCCGGTTGGAATCCGCAAGTCTCGCCGGTCCTGGGGGGAGAATTGAACGTTCGGGTAGGGGTGTATTCCGATTTTAAGCGCGTCACCTCCGACAGCCTTCGACTTCAAGGGGCGGGATTTCTGACCTTGGCCCTCACGCCCAATTGGAAACTCAAAGGCGGTGTCATCTATCTGGACCGCGTACGGCTAAAAATGCTTCCGGCAGGCGGGGCCATTTGGGTCGATAATCCGCAGAATCCCACCATGGAACTTGCCCTAGTCTTCCCCAGTCCCCGGTTTGCCATGCGACTGCCCCAGCAAACGACGGCGGACGTCTGGTGGTATGTTCGTGGTGACTACGGTGGGGGTTCCTGGACGATTAAACGCACCAGTGGCGCCAATATTGGGGCTACGGAACAGGTGGACTATAACGATTTGAGGCTGGCCACCGGGCTGGAGTTTTACCGTTTGCGAGGTTTGCGCGGCTATGCCGAAGTTGGGTTGGCCTTTTCTCGCGAACTTGTTTACGAGGCCGGTTGGACCGATAAGTACAAGCCCGACGCTGCGGTCTTCTTAAGTGGCGGATTGGCGTTTTAGCCCTTCGCCTGCTTCGGCTGCCCCTTTCGCCCAGGATCGTCTCACCGAGCCCGATCGATTTGTAAGGTATAGTCTTGACAAGGGCCTCCCTTCCCAATCCCATTTCCGCAGGAATCGCCTGCAATGTGCGGTAATCCGCTACAATAGGATTGGGGGGATGGCGGCAAAAGGTCAGAAGGTATCGTTTTCTGACCCAGGATACGAACCAGCGCACTAGATAGCAGCGCGGCATGAGCACCGAACAACCTCTCGATCCGCAACTGATCGAACAGACGCGGCAGCAAATCCGGCAATTGGTGGCGGAGGTGGCCGAGCTTTCCTCCCGAACCGATCTGACGCCCGATCAATACTGCGCGGAGTTTTTGCCGCGGGTTGTGTCGGCCCTTGCCGCCTTTGGGGGCGTCTTTTGGACAGTCGAAGGCCCCGGGCGGATTAGCCTGACTTATCAGATGAACCTCCAGCAGACTCGACTGGCGGAAGACGAGGAGGCCCGACAAAAACACAACCGCCTGCTCCAACGGGTACTACAAACGCGGGAAGCGATCCTGGTACCGCCGCAATCAGGCAGCGGAGAAAACAACGGCGAGGCCAACCCTACGGATTTCCTCTTACTTCTGGGCCCGGTGGGGACGGAGCTGGAAGTCGTGGGGGTTGTGGAGATTTTCCAACGTCCCGATGCCCCGCCCGCAGCCCAGAAGGGTTATCTCCGCTTTCTCATGCAGATGTGCGACATGGCCAGCGATTATTTCAAATCGCTGCAGTTGCGCAGTCTGTCGGATCGGCAAAGCCTATGGTCGCGATTGGAAGAGTTTACGCGGCTCATTCATCAGAGCCTTGATCCGGCAGAGACAGCCTACACGCTGGCCAACGAAGCGCGCCGCTTGATCGAATGCGACCGAGTCACGATTTCTGTGCGACGTGGGCGTCGGCAAGTCATTGAGGCCATCTCGGGGCAGGACGTAGTCAACAAGCGGTCCAACGTGGTGCGTCTGTTGGGAGATTTGGCGACGGTCGTCGCGACAGCGCGGGAGAACGTTTGGTTCTGCGGCGACACATCGCAATTGGCACCACAGATCGAGGATGCTCTCCAGCAGTACGTCGATGAATCGCATTCCAAGACGGTGATTGTCATCCCGCTGGGTCGTCCGGCACCTCCCCCATCGGACGAAGCCGAGGCCGATCGACCGGCGGACCCCCCGCCTCCGGTGGGCACGATGATTGTCGAACAGATCGAGGACAGCCGTATCACGCCGCAGCTACGGCAGCGGGTGGAGGTGGTGGCCCAACACGGTGCCGTGGCCTTGGCCAATGCCGTGGAGCATAACGAGATTTTCCTGATGCCGCTGTGGAAGGCGATCGGGCGATCTAAGGTCATCACCGAAGCCCGCATGTTGCCCAAGACGGCGGCCGTGGGAATCGTCATCGTCCTCCTTCTTTTGACTCTGCTTTTTGCTCCCTGGCCGTATAAGCTTCATGCCCGGGGAACACTGGAACCTGTCCTGCGGCGCGATGTGTTCGCGGGAATTGACGGCATTGTGGATGAAGTGTTGGTAGTGCACGGGCAACACGTCAATCAGGGCGACATCTTAGCCCGTTTGCGGAATAGTGAACTGAAACAACAGATTCTCGAAATCGAAGGACAGCTCGCCGCCAATCAAAAGCAGGTGGCCACCATCCGGCGAGAACTGGCCGATCTGCGGATGTTAAGTGCCCAGGAGCGGAACCGTCTGACGGGCCAGCTTGCCGAGTTGGAGGCACGCCAGATCAGTCTTGCGGCACAATTGGCGATCCTCCGGGAAAAGGAAAAGGAATTGACCGTTCTCAGTCCCATCAGCGGCGATGTTGTCACGTGGGACGTGTACAATCGGCTCATCAATCGTCCGGTCAATCGTGGGCAAGCCCTCATGCGGATTGCCGACACGTCGGGCGAGTGGGAACTGGAGCTCCACATGTCGGAAGACCGAATGGGTGAGATCGCCTTGGCCCGGCAACAGGTGAAAGCACAAGATCCGAGCCAGGACTTGACGGTGGAATATGTCCTGGCCACCGACCCTGGTCGGACGCGGACCGCGCGGGTGAAAGATGTTTATGTGTCGGCCGAGGTCCTTCCCGAAGAGGGAAACGTGGTCATGATCAAGGTGGCCGTCAACAAGGATGATTTCGACGCCACACAACTTCGGCCCGGGGCCACCGTCAGTGCCAAAGTCCATTGTGGAACGCGGTCGATGGGATACGCTTGGTTCCGCGACCTGATCGCATTTATCCAAACGCGTGTCTTGTTCTATCTGTGGTGATCCGTTGAGTTGAGGAAATACGAGACCAAAGATTTTCGGAGTGGCATATGGCTTGGTTGTGGGTTGTGGTGATGGTTTTGGCGACGGAAACGAATGCAAACACCATCACGCTGGCCAATTGTCCGGTCTCCATCATCGACGAAGCCCAGGTCCCCGCCCGGGTGCAGGGACAACTGATTGAACTGAGCGTTAAAGAGGGCGACTCCGTCACAAAGGGCGATGTGCTCGGACGCATAGATGACGCAGTCCTCCGCAAGACCCTGGAGGTCAAACAACACCAATTGGCAGCCGCCCAAAAAGAGGCCGATAACGACGTCAATGTCCGTTATGCAAAATGGGCCAATCTCGTGGCCGATGCGGAGTATCAACAGGCAGTGGACGCCAACAATCGGGCCCCGGGAGCTGTCCCCCAGGCAGAAATGCGCCGCTTGCTCCTGGAACGGGGAAAGACCTCCCTGGCCATTGAGCAAGCCGCCCACGATCTGGAAGTGGCCAAGCTCACAGTTCAGGTAAGACAGGCAGAGTTGGCCGAGGTCGAAGAACAACTGGAGATGTACCGCATCGTCGCCCCTTTGGACGGGGTTGTCGTGAAACGCTTTTTCCACGCCGGGGAATGGGTCAAGCCGGGCGATACCGTGTTCCATATCATCCGGATGGACCGCCTGCGGATCGAAGGGATGGTCCGGGCCGATCAGTACACGCCAGGGCAACTGGCCAACGCGCGGACGATTTTCACCGTCAAATTGCCCCACCTTGGGGAACAACGCTTTGAAGGCCAAACCGTCTTTGTCAGTCCTGTGGTAGAGGTGACCGGCGAGTTCACCGTTTGGGCGGAAGTGACCAATATCCGTGACCCGAAAAATGGCCAGTGGCTCCTTCGCCCGGGGCTGACAGGCCAACTGACGATTCAGCTTAATCCCTAATATGTCGCTTCCTGTGCCGGCAGGACAAAGGGAATCAGGAAGCCAGCGGCATGGGAAAAAGCTGACCGAAGAAGATTCCTGTATCGTGTGAAATGAACCTGCTATGGTAACGCTTGCCGATAGCCTGCTTTCCAGTTCAGCGCGGAAGTTATCGATCCGCAAGCGGGCGGATTTGGTGGCCCAAAAGCAGCGCTATGAAGGCGAGACATATTATGTCATCAAAGACCCCGTCGGGTTGAATTACTTCCGCTTTCAAGAGGAAGAGTTTTTTATTCTCAACCAACTTGACGGGCAAAGCAGTCTGGACGAGATCAAAGCCCGCTTCGAAGCGGAATTCCCTCCCCAGAAAATCACCCTGGAAGAGCTTCAGCAGTTCGTCGGCATGTTGCACCGCAGTGGCCTGGTGGTGGCCGTGGTACCGGAGCAAGGCCGACAGTTACTCAAGCGTCGTCGTGAACGCCGCAAACGGGAATTGCTCAGCGCCCTTGGAAACATCTTGGCGATCCGCTTTCGGGGAATCGATCCCGAACGGATTTTGACGGCCATGTATCCGTGGGTCCGCTGGGTTTTTCATCCGGCCTTTTTGATCGCCTGTGTGGTGCTGTGGATTGCCGCCCTTTTGCTGATTGCCTCCGAATTCCGGGTATTCCTCAACCGCTTGCCAACCTTCCATCAGTTCTTCACACCAACCAACGCCCTTTGGCTGGCCCTGACCTTGGCCGTGACAAAGATCATTCACGAGTTTGGACACGGGCTGAGCTGCAAGCACTTTGGCGGGGAATGCCACGAGATGGGGATCATGCTCCTTGTGCTTACCCCTTGCCTCTACTGCAATGTTTCCGACTCCTGGATGTTGCCCAACCGCTGGCACCGCGCGGCAATCGGTGCTGCGGGGATCTTTGTCGAGCTGACACTGGCGGCTCTGGCGACCTTTATTTGGTGGTTTAGCGAACCGGGGTTGATTAACCATTTGGCCCTCAACGTGATGTTCATTTGCTCCGTAAGCACGCTCGTTTTCAACGGCAATCCGCTACTGCGATACGATGGCTATTACGTGTTGGCCGATATCCTGGAAATTCCCAATCTGCGACAAAAGGCCACGCAACTCCTCAGCCGAACGGCGGCCCATTGGTTCCTGGGGATCAAGCCCCCAGATGACCCATTTTTGCCGCAACGGAACAGGGCCTTGTTCGTGCTCTATGCGATTGCCGCCTCGATCTACCGCTGGGTGGTGGTGCTTTCCATTCTTCTGTTTTTGAATCGGTTTTTCAAACCTTATCGGCTGGAGATCATTGGGCAGATGATTGCCCTGGGAGCGTTATACGGGCTGGTGGTCCAACCGTTGTATCAGGTCGGGAAGTTTTTCTATATTCCGGGAAGGTGGAATCAGGTGAAGAAGCCTCGACTTTACATGACTTTGACCGGTTTGGGGCTGGTGCTGGCCTTTATCCTATTTGTGCCCTTGCCCTACCGAGTGATGTGCACATGCGAGATCCAAGCCAAGGATGCGGCCCCCGTGTATGTGGATGTCTCCGGACGGTTGGAGGAGGTCTTGGTTCGACCGGGACAGGCGGTCCGCCTTAGGGATTCCCTTGCGCGTCTGAGTGACTACGATCTCGAGATCCAGATCGCCCGACTGGAAACCCTCCAACGTCAGTATGAAGCCCGCCTGGCCGTCCTGGAACGCCGCCGTTCTGAAGACGAGGCCGCCGCCAACGAACTCCCCGCGTTGCGCGAGGCCCTCCAAACGGTCACCCAACAATTGGCAGAAAAACACCGAGACCGTGATCGCTTGCTGTTACGGGCCCCATGCGATGGCGTAGTCCTACCGCCACCGTGGAAGACGGTGACCGCGGACAAAAATGACCCACTTCCCGATTGGTCGGGTACGCCCCTGGAGCCTCGGAATATTGGGGCCTTCCTCCGCGAGGGTGAGCTCTTCTGCCTGATTGGACAGCCGCAAAACATGGAGGCTATCCTCGTCATTGATCAGGCCGACATCGAGTTTGTTCAGCCCGGCCAGTTGGTCCGCCTTAAGCTCGATGAGCTACCCTGGCGGACACTCAGGGGCACGATCGAAGACGTGGCCAAGCGCGAAGTGGAAGCCGCGTCACCGCGATTGGCGGGCAAGGCTGGCGGAGAATTGGCCACCAAGACCGATCCGCGAACAGGCGTGGAAAAACCCATCTCTACCGTCTATCAGGCCCGTGTCCCTCTCGTCAATGACGAGAACCTGCTGATTCCTGGTTTGCGCGGTCGTGCCAAAATCCACGTCGATCGCCAGCATTGGCTGACCATCGGTCAACGGGTGTGGCGGTTCGTAACGCGGACCTTCAATTTCCGTCTCTAGGACACCGTCTTCACCCCATTTGGAGGCTATCCCAAAAAGTCCCCCTCTCCCTCCGGGAGAGGGTTGGGGTGAGGGCAAGCGAACCTCGGAATCGATTGAGAAAACCAGCAGCGATTCGAGCCACCGTCACCCCCGACCCCTTTCCTGCCGAACGCGTGAGGGAAGATTATGGGATAGGCTCCAAACGGGGCGATAGACCGTTCTCAGAAATAGAGGTCTCGTTCCTCTGTTTCGCGGATACGACGAAGCCGCTCGATGAGGGCCGTCTTGCGAGGGCCGTCGGGGAGTTTGGCCAACTCGTTTTCGATCAGTCGAACCCCAGTCTCGTAGGTTTCCCGACTTGCGTAATCGACCAAATACTCCATGAGGGTGCTCAGGGCATTGGGCGTGCAAAACCGCTGGATAAATCCCGGGATGGCGTACTCCATGAAGTGTTCGCCGGTCCGTCCCAGACGATAACAAGCCGTGCAAAAACTGGGAATATAGCCATCGGTCATCAATTGCCGAATGACTTCATCCAGGGGCCGAAGATCGCCCAACTCGAATTGCTCACGTTCCAAGACCTGGGCGTCTCCCACTTCCGTGTAACCTCCGACTTCGATGCGGCTTCCGGCGTCGATCTGCGAAACGCCGAACTCCATGACGGCCCGGCGGAGTTCGGCCGGTTCGCGGGCCGTGAGAATCAGTCCGGTGTAGGGCACCGAAAGCCGTAACACGGCAATGAGCCGTTTGAAATCCTCGTCCGAGACGCGATAGGTCTCGTCCAAAGTGACCCCTGCCGCTCGTCGCAATCGGGGAAAACTGATCGTGTGCGGTCCCACATTGTAGTGCCGCTGAAGGTGCCAGGCGTGACTGACCAGTCCCAGGACCTCAAACCGCCAATCGAATAGCCCAAACAGGGCACCAATACCCACGTCATCACAACCGGCCTCCATGGCCCGGCTAAGGGCATCGAGCCGCCACAGATAATCCCCTTTGCGAGTATTTCGGGGATGAACCTTGGCATAGGTCTCGTGATGATATGTTTCCTGGAAGATTTGGTACGTCCCGATCCCCGCGGCCTTGACGGTGGCAAATCCCTCGTGGTCGAGAGGCGCCGCGTTGATGTTCACGCGGCGGATATTCGCCCGGGGCCGTTTGACCGCATAGACCCGCCGAACGCAATCCGCGATGAACTCTGGCGAATAACGGGGATGCTCACCAAAGACAAGGATCAACCTCTTATGGCCACGATCCAAGAGATGGCAGACCTGGCTTTCGATATCGTCGGGCGAAAGCGTCCTCCGCACCACATTCGGGTTGCTCCGCCGAAACGCGCAATATACGCAGTCATTGGTGCATTCGCTGCCAATGTAAAGGGGGGCGAAAAGGACGATCCGATTACCGTAAACATCCCGCTTCAACCGGCGTGCGGCGTCAAAGACTTCCTCCCACAAGTCCGGCTGTTGAATGGTGAGCAGCTTGGCCGTCTCCGGTACCGTGAGCGGTTCCTTGCTCAAACTTTTGGCAATGATGTCACGGACTTCGCCCGCTTGAGCGGGTTGCTCTAGGAGGCTGAACAAATATGGCTCATCAATGAAATCCACCGCACTTTGACTTAAGCGGCGGGATCGTGTCACGTGCGACATGTCGATACCTCGCAATGATTGTGGGGCAACTCCATCCTATGGGAGGCCAGGCTCAACGACGGCCCGACCAATTTCCTCTGGCAGAACGCATAGTCAATCCTTTGCCATCCGATACCGATAATTGGGCGATGTCCCCGGACCACGTCCGACGACGCGTCCTAACGATTCCACACGCATCTGTAAACAGGCGTGACACTCGTCCGGCGTCTCCCGAAGACACGCCTTATTGGGGTAAATCTCGTAACGAATCCTGTATTGGGGTGGCGTCAAATTGGGCATGACAACATTCGCCCCGCGGACAAGTCCCAGCTCCCGTCCGTTCTTGCGATTGAGCGTGGCCAAGGCGGTTGTGCTGGGGATGTTCGCCCGCGGACAGAGAATCCGCGACAACGCGATCACCTTGTACGTCATCAATTCGCTGGCAGGCACCTGCTCCCCGTCGGGAAGGATCCTGGCAAAGGCCGGATCGGCTAGGGGTGTCCGCGGGTGGACAATAAATGGCCCAACGCCGATCATGTCCAAGTCCAATTCCCGGAATAGCCACAGATCGTTCGCCAATCCGGCATAGGTCTGTCCCGGTAGGCCGATCATGACGCCGCTGCCCACCTCATAGCCCATCTCACGCAAGCGCTTGAGCAGGTAAAGCCGATCAACGGTGGAGCCCGGTTTGGGTGGGTGATAGCGCTGATACAACTCCGCTTGCGATGTCTCGAAACGGAGGAGGTACCGATCGGCCCCCGCCTGCCGCCACGCCCAAAGCTCTTCTTCGTCTCGTTCGCCCAAACTAAGGGTGATGGCAAGGCCCGTGGTCTCTTTGATTCGTCGCACAATCTCCCTGACGAAGTCGCGCGTCAGCCCCGGGTCTTCCCCGGCTTGCAGGACCACGGTGCCATAACCCAGCGCGGCTGCCTGTCGGGCACAGGCCAAAATCTCGTCCCCCGACATACGGTACCGCACTAGCTCCGTATTGGGTGCCCGCAGGCCACAGTACGCGCATAACCGAACGCAATGATTCGAAATCTCAATCAATCCCCGCAGGTGAACCTCCCCGCCGACGAACTCCTGACGAACCCTGTCGGCCCAC
>Ga0209608_1002915_pt1 | contig 11435 bp, 15 predicted proteins | sample AD_UKC130_MetaG_FD_184428 | JGI IMG/M metagenome (GOLD analysis project Ga0209608, IMG submission 184428) | Active sludge microbial communities of municipal wastewater-treating anaerobic digesters from Canada - AD_UKC130_MetaG (SPAdes) (version 2) | ecosystem: Engineered > Bioreactor > Anaerobic... | reverse complement strand
AGCACGCCGAGAGGCAGCACTATGAGCGCAATAGCAATAGAAGACAGGAAGGTAATGCGTAACGAGGCAGCCATTGACCTGCTACTTACAGCCATGCGTGTAATACGACAGCGTGGGAAAGCCTCGCAGATTGTTAACCTGGACGTGCAGCCTGACGTTCACGCATGGGTTGATGGCGTCATCTGCGCCATCCACAATCCTCAAATCCACCCAGACACAACGTTTGCATACTATGGGGTGGTCTCAGACAGGGAACGATCATGGATAGCTGGCGTCGTCTTCAGTGAACAGGATCGCCTGATCTCCCCTGTTTTTCTGCTTGCGCCGGCTCTGCGGCAGCAGATGCTCCCCAAACAAGTAGGCTGGATTATTACCAAATCCGGGCGACCGATAAGACTTTATACGCTTGACGTGATCCACCTGGAAAATGACGTGTTCAGCGATTGGTTTCCAGCATGGGACCCGCTTGGCTTTGTTAAGAGAGTCCAACCATTTGATTCACCCACAAAAGATGCGCACAACGCTAAGTTTATCTACGACGGCATGTGGCTGCTTGGGGATCGTGTCTTTGACTTGAGTGTACATGTCCCGCCACTCCAAGCCTGGCAAGCTATTGGCGAAATTGGTTGCATTTAGCAAAAAGGGAGATTACAATGATTAAAGCACCGAAACTAATAACCCGCGAAGACCATCGGACAGCAGCCTCGGTAGCCGCAATTATTGACGCGATAGATAAAGAGTCTTGTGTACCAGATGTTATCTACACCCACCATGCTGGAATGTTTTATATGTGGGCCGTGTCAAGAAATGATAGGCGTAATCTGTCCGTGTATATTGATTTAATCCTGCTAATGGAAAATGTTTTTATTCCAACGACGGCGGCTATATTCTGCAATGAAATAGAGTCCAGCAGCTCCCGCATGCACACCAGTAAGTTTTACTGGGCGATGGTGCTCCTGAAGGCAAAGACCGTTCGCATTGCTACAATGGTGCCAATTGCCGGTGTTTTGCCGCAGGTTCCAGTGATGCCTTGCTGGCCCGTTGTGGCTTACACAGAAGAAGGGAGGATGTATAAGGTGATTGATTGCATAGACTCGCCGTTTGTCGCAATGCCAAACATTGACATGCTTCCAGTAATTGGACGTGGGGCGTCCTCTTTATCTTACTGGAATAGGAACGCGCATATATCACACAAGGTGTTTTTGTATAGTCAAGGCCTGTTTGTTAATCCTTGTCCGCTATTAAATATTAAGACACAGAGCGGGAAAACTCTAGGCGATATACGCAATGATGAGTATAAATTTGGGGGCAGTGATTCGTTTCCGTTGACCGATCCTCGGCCACTGGTTAAGGAATCGTTGCAACCTTTTGCTGGACGGCGGAGAGGGAAGAAGACAGGCTTCCCTTGGCCAGCAGGCACAAGTAAACGTTCTTCTACCGGCTACTTGAGCGCGCTGTACGGGGGAAGGACATCGGGTTGGAAGGTTAAGGTGCAATACCCCAATGATCCGTCCAACAATGTCGGTGCATTAACCCTGGCGAGTGCTGATTAGGAATCGTAGAGGTCAACTACCCCCGACTGAAGTCGGGGGCTTCCGCTGCGGTAGTGGTTCTGTGTGGAGGTGTCACATGAGACTTGCGATTGTGATTGTGGATCAGGAGAATCCAGCTGATCGCTGGTGGGGCGAATTACGGGATCGCCATCCTGTGCTGGCGGAGGTACTGTCGCGTTTCGGCCTCGCCATCATTTCGGACGAGCTGTACGAAGCGGTGACGCGGTTGCCAGGTTTCAACGACGGGCCGTACTACGCACCCCATCCAGTACTGCGGATTGGGTTCGAAGAGTTACCCAACCATATCGGGAGCGGTGACAGCATTCCAGTTCTTTACTAATTTACTAACCCTCCGACCCGCGCCTGGAGGCCAACTGACGCACGCAGCCCTGCGTGCCCCGCTGGGGATGCTGGTGACTGCCATGTTTGATTCGACCATCGAAAGTATCGGCGAAACACAACACGCGAGCCAAGGTGGAGTTTTCGCTGGCATACTCAATTTGTCGCAAGAGTCACGTAAAGCAAGAAAGGAGAATCGAGATGAATCGCAACGAGCTAGTGGACAGGATCATTCAGCTTGACAAGTTCGGCCATCCCGACTGCCCAGACTGGGTGTACGAGGTGTACGAGCAGGTACAAAGGGTGATGGGTTATGATCCCGCTGCGCTGTACAACAGGTTCATGAGTGGGCCGGCGCGGTTTGTCGTGGCTGTGATTCGGCTGCTTGCATCGAGGATCAGTCATGACATGGCCTTCGACCTTGATGAGTTTGCCGAGTTGATAACTGACACCCACCTTGACGCTGGGACTCGCTCGGTGTCGGTTGGTTTCTCAGGCCGAGATTGGCTGAGCGAGGACCCGTTTGCTCCAGTATGGTGCCAAGCGGTGTTCCAATCAGGGGACCTAGAAAAAGAGGTGCCCATTGCTGATGTGATCTGGGCGGCATATTGCGTGGCTGTCCGTTGCCTGCTGCACGTCCTGGTTGGCGTGCTAGTGACGGTGGAGCTGCAAGGAGAAGCACGCGAAGGACAGGCTGAAAAACAGGAGCATAATCATGCAAACGAGACAATTTGAGATTAAGAGGTTGGCAACGACTAATGCCGAGTTGATCCAGACGATTATCGACACTGCCAGCCTTGTACTTGCCGTTTGCAAAAAGAAGCCCAAGATGGTGTCCCTCAAGGCGCGCGGTTATCCGCTGTGGGCTGGGGCGATCATCTGCGCCATACCAAGGGAAAACTCAAGCCTAATTTACTACGGAACGACGGGCAAGACAAAACCATTAAGCGTGGTCGGTTTATTGGTTGACCGGCAAACCTTCCGTGCTAATCCTGTGTTCATGTTACAGCCTTGCAGCTCGTATTTACCATGCCAGCTTCTACCCCAAGTTGGCTGGATTGTGGATTATGGTGGAGAAGGGTACAAGACTCGCTACATGTCTTTGCACACAATGGACATTAGCGATGGCTTGTATGTTGCGAATCCACGCAATGAGTGGCGCGTCGTTTGGGACCCTTTTAACTTGACAGATGAAGAGTACATCATTCCGCACCTAGCATCGGCTGCCTGCATTTCAAATGACATGTGGCTGATCGGAGAGCGTGTTATTGCGTTTGATGATGTTAAGGTTGTTGGACTGGTTTGGGATGTGATCGGAGACGGCACGCCCAACTGAAAACTTCAGAAAGGAGACTGGCAATGGCAAGGAAAAAACAGAAGACTGGCATGTGTCGCCTGGTCAAGGCGATAGACGGGTACACGTACACTGCCCGCCATTCCGCTGACTCTCATACTCACGTTACCATGTCCGCCATTCTAGAGGCTAACAATCAGCGTACATGGTATCACGTCCCAGACAATGACATGACTTTCTTGCTGGAGCACATCTTTATTGTGGCTGCCACTGCAAAATTGGTTGCTCCGTGGCGGGACCGACCATCAGGAGACCTAATGGAATCGCTGTCACAAACAGGATTCCAGCCTATTCACGATGTCATGACCTGGCTGATAATTTGGCGACACAATCCTGGTCGTTGGCTGATGAGCATTATGCCGATGGGTGCATCTCCGGCGTGTCCTCATAGACTTCCGTATTGGCCGGTAATTGCTGTGGATCGAAGGCGGAAGCTATATCGCGTGGTGGATTGCATCACAACTCCAATGGCATACCCTGTGAGCGGTCTAGTTATCGGGGCTGGTGCTGTCTCGTGTGGCACAAGCGATACTAGGGTGCTAACGACTCCCATTGAGCATGGCAAATGGGAACACGCCAGCCACAGGGTTATTGGTCAGCATTACGATCACATCAAGTCGGAAGACTGGGTGTTGCATCTTAAGACTGTCAGTGGCAAACCGCCGTTTGTCTTTGGTGACCATAACAAGATCAATTCCAGTCACGAGAGATTCCCGCTTTCTGATCCTGTCCCATTTATCAGGGAAGCCATGAATCCCTACTTCTCTTGTCCGGGCGACTTGGTGAACCTGGAAAAGTGGCCGGCGCATTGCGGGTTTTTGTCAGCCTTTGGAGAGAGAAAATCAAGGGCATGGAACACGAGGAGTGTCACTATAGTCCAAGGCTCCACGGGCGAGGATGGCGAGCCGCTAGGAGACGGGGCATACTTTTATCCTGCCACGTGGAGCCTTTGGGAGTCTAGTAACTCTACATTGCCAGGCTAGGCTATTGTTAACCGGAATACCCCACACCTGTTGAGCTGTTTTGGCCAGAACGTGATGTAAAACCAAACCCGCAGAGCCAGTGGCAGAAGATTGCCGGTAGGTCTTGCAGCCGCTTGGCAGGCTGTGTCGGTTCGGATGTCGCGTGGGGAATCGCCCCCGAGCGGTTCCTATGGATAAAAACGCATACACTTATTAGAATCTGTTGGCGTTTTTATCCGCTCTTGAGGGAGGCAATCACGATGGCTTCAAGAATAGCAAACTTTGGTCGTTAGCAAAATAAAGGGTCCCGTCTGTCAACTACCCCCGACTAAAGTCGGGGGCTTGAAGGAGTAGCGCATGCCAAGCGTGAAACGGAGAGTTAAACGGGAGACTAGGGTGGCCGAGGTCTCGCAAGAGGCCGTTGGACGGCAACTGAACCGACTGGACGTGGCAGTCCAAAACATGGTGCGGATGCTCCCCAAGTCTGCACCCTCTGTGTCGGTCAGTCCCGATGGGGGAAATTGCCGCCCGCAAGGGCGAGATAGGAGGTAACTCTTATGCTTTACGTACCCGTTGTTAGCAGTACCGGAAAACCCTTGATGCCCTGCCACCCGGCAAGGGCAAGGGAACTTGTCCGCAAGGGTCGGGCAGTGCGCCGGTTCGATCGGGGGATGTTCTACATCCGTTTGCTGGATAGGGCGGATGGTGATGTTCAGCCGGTGGCCTGCGGCATTGATCCTGGGAGCAAAAAGGAAGGGCTTACAGTCAAATCCGCCGCCCACACTTATCTGAATCTCCAAGCCGACGCCGTTACTTGGGTCAAGGATGCCCTTGAAACCCGTCGGAATATGCGTCGTGCCAGACGGTTTCGTAAGACACCCTGCCGCGCCCCGCGATTCAACCGATCTCGTGGGGCTTTGCCTCCAAGCACCAAGGCGAGGTGGCAATGGAAGCTGCGCATTTGCCGCTGGCTGAGCAGGCTATTTCCCATCGAAACCTTCGTGGTGGAGGATGTCAAGGCGCACACACGTGGTGGGAGGCGATGGAACCGTTCCTTCTCACCCCTTCAGAATGGGAAGGCTTGGTTTTACGGCGAACTGAGAAAACTCGGTCGTGTCGAGACCAAGCAAGGCTATGAGACCAAAGAGCTTCGGGACGCGCATGGGCTGAAGAAGACCGGTAGGAAGCTGGCGGAAGTCTTTGAAGTACATTGTGTTGACTCGTGGGTTCTTGCGAATTGGTGGACTGGTGGACACACCAAACCCGATAACACCCGTATGATGTGCATCACGCCTCTTCGCTTCCATCGGCGTCAACTGCATAGACTTCAGCCCGGACGTGGAGGGATCAGGGCCCCGTATGGCGGAACGCGCAGCCACGGGTTTAAGCGCGGCAGCTTGGTCAAGCACCACAAATATGGTGTTACCTATGTGGGTGGATGTCTTAAGGATCGCATCAGTCTTCATCGGATTACTGACGGGGCGAGGTTGTGCCAGAACGCCCGCCCGTCGGATTGTAAGTTTCTGGCATTCAACTCTTGGAGGACGCGTCTCCTCCCCGGCATGAATGCCGGGGTCTCCACCGCGTGATATTAGGAGATTACAATGAGTCAAACACAACGGACGTATCGTTATCACAATCTTTTCCGAAAAAAGAACAAGCCTGCACTCCAAGCCCGACGGCGTGCGCTCTGGGAAAAGTGGGTCGCGGCACATGGATTGGCTATGGACCATCCTGTCATTGCGCGTGCTATTGGGGCCTATAATGTCTATCCTGTCCACGAAGACAAAGACGCGAATGAGATTGTCCCACTGTCCAATACTGGGCAGCCGGTTGTTGTCGGCTACACCCGTGTCAGCAGCCTGGAGCAAGTCCACGGGATGTCCTTACAAGCCCAGCACGAGGCTATCGTTGCCTATCACACTACCCATCAAGAACTTGCCAGCATGCCGCTGGCCGGTGTTCTTGTCGATGATGGTGTGTCAGCGTGGAAAATCCCGTTGCTGAGCCGCAAGCAGGGGCGAAGAATTATCACCTTGCCCAGTGGGAGCGTGGTTTTGGTGACTGCACTGGACCGTGCGTTTCGCTCCCTACGTGATGCTATTGACACACTTGAGGCACTGGCGCTCTTTGGGATTTCGTTGCGGGTGATCAATCTGGATGTCAACTTCTCTAGCCCCATCGGTAAGCTGGTCTTGAGCTGCCTAACAGTGTTTGCTGAGTGGGAATCCACGATGCGGTCGGAGCGGGTACGGCTGGCATTGCAGGAAAAGCTGCGCCGGCGAATTGCCGCCAACAAGGATGGTGACTCCGGCTGGATCATAGATGCCAATGACAGGCTACAGCCTGACCCAACGTGGGTCGATGCCTGCAACCTCTTTGTTGAGTTGGCCGAAGAAGGGGTTGGCCTTGCCAAGATGGTTGGCATGTTGGAAATTCGCTATCGCACGATGCGTGGCGAGACTGTCCCCAAGTATCGCACGCAGTGGTACTGGACCTTCCCCAAGGTCATCAGGCTCATGAGAAGATTCAAGCCCTACTACAAGATCGGGGCTATCTCACGGGAGCTGTACAACAGGTTCATGAGGTGGAAGAACCGCTGAAATTGCCAGCCTCTTATCTGGCCAAAAAACCAGCCCCCCAAGCCGAATAACCTGGGGGGCTGGACAGCAACAGGAAGTTGCCCAATACCTGCCCGATACCTGCCCAATTACCTGCCAGCAACAGGAACCTCAGCCGCCGTAGTTGTGACCTGTGGGGTTTGAGCTTGGGAGTCACGGTCATTCCTCACCAAGACGCCGCATAGTGCGATAGCTGTAATGATGAGGCTGACCGCCAAGCCTAGGGTGATGCGACGGTATGTCTCCATCCGTTCGTTGAACTCATCGAGCGTTTCCAGCAGCGCACGGTTGATGTCAATCAGCTCGTCGTTCATCTGGACGAGGTGCCGGACGGATCGCTTGGTCGCAACCCGTTCGGTTTGGGCCGCGTCATTTGCCTGGTTGTTGGCTGCAATCATGGTGATCGTCTCCCATTACAGGCGTTCGTTGGGCCGCAGTCTATCATGTCCGGCTTGGTATCCTCGAAGTGCATGACGGCCAGCAGATTCCACACAGCATGGGCTAGGTGATCTTCCGACATGTCGCCGCCAAGCCACAGATAAATGTGGCGGATGGCATGATTGATCAGGTCGCTAGCCGGAATACCCTTCAGCCAGTTGCGTGCGCCGTACTTTACGGCACCCTCGGCGTAAGTCATAGCGACTCGTCTAAGTCCGACAGGGGTGATGAGGTCCCACCGCTCGCAGTCGGCGTCGGTTCCTCGCACGGCTCCGGTGTCGAACTGTTTGAGGGGGATGCCTCGTTCGCCGGTGACTTCGTCTTGTAGATGACCGTGTACCGTCTCGGATGGGTGATTCGCCTTCCGATTGAGACAACAGTCTGAATACTTTTCCATGGCGCAAGCTCCTTGATCCTAAACTTTTTGCAAGTAACCTGTGGAATGACCAGAACAATCAACCCTGGGTAGGTTGCCAATTCACGGAGAACGGCCAGCAGAAACGTGTGCTCGAACATCCTGGAGTTAAAGGGGCTCCTGTGTCCGACCAACAGGTGTGGCTCAACTGGCCAGATGCCAAACGCTGGCACTGTAGCCTCTCCCCAATAGGACAACACAAACCCAGGATCGCGACACTCAATGATAGACCGAAGCATTAAGCTATCGGGAAGCAGGGATGGGCCGAGACCCTCAACAGTGTCTCTTGTGATTGCTCCCGTCCAGTCGTTGATGACAAACAAGCTGTCAGGGAATTTCTTTTGCAATTCACGTTCGATCACCGGCGTAGCTGCCCAGAGGTTAATAAACACATCTGGGCTACTGCCTTTCAGTAGAGAAGACAGGGAACCCGCAAGACGCTTAGCTACGGCCTGCTCCAGCTCAATCCTGTCGGCAAGCCACAGCTCACCGCCAGGACGCATTGCATCCCATGTCTGCTTGTCCTCTAGCGACAAGTGCCTTGGAACCTGGTATCCAAGCATGACGCAATCCTTTCTGTTGCCGTACTAGAAGGGGACTTCATCCTCGGCGTCAATCTCGACCTCGACATCCGCAGTCTCGGATTCACCGACAGAAACCTCGACCACATCACCGGACTGGTCATCAGCCGGCGCAACCGGCTGCTCAGCTCCAGTCAGGATGGCGTAGCACTTGTTGACTGTTTCCTCGATTTTCCGCAAGACGATCATCACGTCGCTTGACACTGGACCAGTCTGGCGGCCATAACTGGACCGTCGTTCGTTTCTGCCACTGTAACTGGCCGACTTGGGAATGAACTTGACCTTGTACTTCTTGCAGAGACGGGTCATCATTTCCGTGTAGACAAACGTCCCGTATTTGACAACACGTGGCGATTCGTCTGCGGATAAGCCGAAAACGTGGTAAACTTTTGTGTCGTCTTCTTTTAACTCACACGCTACCACCACCGTGTTTTCGTCAACGGCCACGCGATCCCCAACCTTGACAAAGTTTGTGATGAAGTCGCGCAGGGTGGACGCAGCCTTGCGGTCGATCCCAGTGATGGCCATGTACCACTGGTACTCGTCCTTAAAAGTCACATAAATCTGGTTCTTCGCCATCGTACACTACCTCCGTAGGGGTGAAGGCTAAACTCCGGCTGTCCAGTAATGTCGATCCTTGTGGGCCGGAGCAATCCACAAAGAGCTGTCCATCGGGGATAAAATTACACGTCACCAGGTTGGACTTGATTGGTCGGTGTCGGTTCTTGGCGACGGTAATCTTGTAGTTGGATGTAGTCTTGGTTCGCAGCAGTTTGCCGAAGAGGATCATGTCGGCGTCTTGCTCAAACTGGCCACTGTCGCGGATGTGCCCCATGCGGTATTCCTCTGCCCCCTCTGCCCCCCTGTTGAGCTGCACTAATAAAACAATAGGTAGGCGAAGGCGGGTTGCGATTTGCCGCATGGCCAGTGAAACGGCTGACGCCTCGGCATAGCGGGACTCGGCTCGTTGCGTTGCGAGAAGCTGGGCATAATCCACCACAACCAGGGAGATATTCTCGACGGATTCAATCATGGTGCAGGCGCGGGCCAACGTCCCGCAACTTTCTGCCACCATGATCTTGTCGGAGATATTGCGAAGCTGCTCATCATCAATGCTCATCTGGCTGGCTCGTTGGAGCAACCGACGGGCAATGGCAATGGCCGCCATTTCCTCGCTGATGTAGAGGACTCGCTTATCTTGCTTGGCCGCTTCCCACGCAACTTGAATCCCAAAGACGGACTTCCCGTGTCCAGGTCTGCCGCCAAACAGGACTAGCTCACCGGCCTTAAATCCACCGCCAACAGCCTCGTCAAGTGCCGTGATGCCGGTGGTGAAGAATCCGGTCTTATCGTCTGTCTCGTTTTTTGCGGCGTTGAGAATGCTGCCGAGAGGTACAGCGACCGGCTCACGCTGGAGCAACCCTGGCGTGACGACCATCCTCGGCTTTGCTAATAGCTCGCCCCAGGATGGTCTGGTGGCCTGGTATGCTCGCTTGAGTTTATTGGCCAGCTCCCTCTCTGTCCATGGTGGCAGGCAACGTTTGTTGTATTCGTGGAGTGCTTGCCATGCTTGCGCCGGCGGAAGAGCAAACCCACGGATAAGCGTGCAAGCGAGGGTGAAGGTTTTCTTATCGCCACCTTGCCCCTCAATAGCCGGATCAGAGTGATCCAGGTATCTGAGCGCCCGTTCCAGTCGCTCCTCAACTGGGTAGGCTTTCAACCAGTCTGGCTCGTTAATCTTGGGTGCAGTGCTCTCATCAAGGACAACAGTCTGAAGAGCCGGTGCTTCCCGTTGTGGGTCTTGCTCCAGGATTATCCCGAAGTTCGTCTCGGCCCAGTCAAGCAGGATGTCTTTGTCGATGGTGGCAGGTTCCTTGGCCATGCCTCTGAGTCGCAATCCTGTGACGGTGAAGTACCTACTATGAGAGTAGATTTCCAGGCCGTTCTCAAATTTCCGTCCGTCGATGGAGAAACCAGGAACGCTCACCCAGATTTTGATTCCTGTCCCACTGGGGGACATTTCGGCGTAGGTGCCCAACTCACAGAGCGCATTGTGAATGTGCTTTGTGACCTTGCCGTTGGTGATGCAGTCATCAATGTCGATCCCAACCAGGCTGTCGCTGTTTGTGAAAACAAATCCGATTCCAGAGTAATGGTCGGCCCTTTTCTGGTAGGTGTCGACAACCGTCTGGAATGCAGCCCAATGAGCGGGGTCAACAGATGACGCCCGAAAGCCGTTAACCTGATATGGCACCTTTCTGCCGTCTTCGTCACGCCAGAGCACCCATTGCTTGTAGTCTCTCAAGGTCTTCGGAATATTCGCAATCACAACTTTCAATGATGTCGTCTGTGTCGTTTGTTCCTGCGTCATGGCTGCCTGTATTCCCGTTTTGTTTGCTTTCAAATTCTTTGATCTTGTCGTAGATGGAAACCAGTTCAGCGTTGCAAATCCAGTGTACCGGCGCATCCCGTGGTTCAGATGGAATCGCGTTGGCATTCATGGGTTGCCAGTAATCCATAGCCGCCGACGTTCCGTCTAACTCATGTTGCAGAAACTCCCCACGGAAAAGGCGATAAGACATGACAACGGCTTTGACCGGCGAACCGGCGTAATAGGGGACTGGTTTTGGGGTAAGAACTGGATCACAATCCATTGCGAAAGCCACTCCAAGGGGCACAAAGTTTCTAGTCTGGGATGCTGGGTTGCTTTCCCAAACCGCGAATCCTTCTCGGCTGTTGAAGTACCGACCAATGATTGTGGCAATACCTTCTGCCGGTTTAAACATTTTCAATTCCATGCCATACAATGCAACTGGACGCAACCACAAAGGTGGTTTCCATCCCCTCTTTTCCCCGTAGTCAATCCAGCGGTTAAGCAGGATAAGCGTTGCCCGCACTCGTACAATTGTGCCGGAAGTGTCGATGTGGTCGGTTTCCAGTGGCAGGCTGGCCTCGTATTCGGCGAGTTTAGGTATGTCGGCATCGGGATTGCTGGTAGCTTCCAGGAACGTGTTGGTTCTCGCAAATTCGCACATCCGGTGTCCTGCACCCAACCAATGGCCTCTTCGTAGGGAATTAACAACCATGGCCGGCGCACCCAATCCCGCTACGTATCTGTCAATCTGAAGTGACAGTTTCCCGCCGTCTGTCCCAATGGCGGCGCGACTGCAAG
>Ga0209608_1002901_pt1 | contig 11472 bp, 9 predicted proteins | sample AD_UKC130_MetaG_FD_184428 | JGI IMG/M metagenome (GOLD analysis project Ga0209608, IMG submission 184428) | Active sludge microbial communities of municipal wastewater-treating anaerobic digesters from Canada - AD_UKC130_MetaG (SPAdes) (version 2) | ecosystem: Engineered > Bioreactor > Anaerobic... | reverse complement strand
GCATGGGCACAAACTTATTCTTTTCCACAAAGTACAATAGCCATAGAATAAGCGGCACCAAAAAGCAGTTTTCGTGCAAATCATAGGAGCAGCCCGCGCTTAATGCGGGGAAGAAAGCAAAGCAGATTCCCGCTACCGCCGTTAAAGCAGGGGACAGCTTAAAATGCTTTGCTAAGAGATATACGGGGATAAGACCGCTTGCAATAACAGCCGCCTGCAAAAACTGAAGCGTCGCGGGGTCGGGGAAGATAAAGTATATGGGCAGCATCAGATAGTATATGGGCGAGAAATGCACCGCAAAATGCGAAAGCTCCATATATCTTTCACATGTGGTTATCGGCAGACCCGTTGTTTTCATGTTATGGAACATCTGTGCCCAGATACCGAAATCAAAACAGGGTGAATTGTAGCTCCAGTATCTGAACGCCGTATAAAGTCCGGTGAAAAGGAAAAATGCAAGACCTAAAATACCGAAGGTTGCTTTAACATGTTTCAATTTTACAGAAGACAGAATTTTAAGCTCTTTTTCACTTTCGGGCAGAACATATCTTGTTAGAGCGGCAAGGAAAGGCAGGAAAATCAAAAATAAATAAAAACTGCCAGTTACTGCGGCAACAAGCTCAAAAAACGCCATTGCGGCTATAGTCAGGTGGCTTTTTCTGAAAATCTTGCTGATTTCTCTGTCGGTAAAAAGAAGGTCAAAAGCTGAAAGAAAAAGAAAAGACAATACGAGAATTAAGCAAGCAAAAATAAAATTAACCCTGCCAATATAGCTCTTGCTGAGAAAATCATCTCCGTAAATAATGATGATCGCAATATTCATTACGCAGTAGCTTGTCAGGGCTCGTACGATTATATTTTCAAGTGTCAGCGAGGACTTAATTTTGCTTAACATGCCGCCTCCGAAAATTTATGTTAAATCCTGTTAACTAATTTATCCCAAAAATATTATCATAATAAAGACAAATATGCAAGGCATGCTGATGCATAAGAAAACCCGTAAATCCACGGATTTATGGGTAAATAAGAATTTGTATAACCTTATTTAACTCCCAGTACAATTGCGGGACCCGGTTTTGCTTTTAGTCTGCACATAAACTCATTGATAAGCACCGCAGACGACATTTTGCAGTAGGTCAGCACATAGGGTATCGGGATAACAGCAAGACATGTCGCAATCCACGGCAGCATGCTGAGTTTAAAAACTGCCGTTTTAAGGCTCCTGCCACGCATTGTATCTGTGCTTTGCTTTATTGAGCCAAAGGCGCTGGGATTTTTGCGGGCCACAAAAAAATACCTCGCTGCCGCGTAACGCTGAACAATGCAAAACCAAAAGAATAGCCCGATTACAAAGAGCACTAAGCAGCCCGTAACAAAAACATAAATAATATTGCGCGGCAGTCCCTTAAAAAGCAGATACGCAAAATAAGAAGCGAGGGCTAAAAAGGGTATCTGCAAAACCAGAAACCAAAGCGTTTTAAGCGTTACAATCAAAACTCCAAGCAGAAAAGATTTGGGCAGAAGTGTTTTTCCCTTTATTCTGTATGCGCCTTTGGTGCTTGAGTCAGACGCCTTTAAAAAGAAGATTTTGTCGGTTACATATCTTGTGTATGTCTGCAAAAACGCAAGGCAAATAACGGCTCCAAAGCCTATTGAGTAATACAAAACAGGATAGAGGGGAGCGGAGTCCGCCATATTAAATAAGCTGCTGACAAAAGGATGAAATGCGGAAAGCGCCAGCAGACAAACGGCGCCAAGGCATAATAGTGATAATAGAAAGGCTGTCATATTAAGTACAAAGTAACTGAAAACCCTGCCCGTTATTAGCCCCTTAGCCCTAAGCTTATATTTAGAAAACAAGCTCAGCACACCCCCTTTTAAGTTCTGTTAGCGCCTACTTAAAAGTATGGGATGGCTGAGCAGTTTTTATGCTTTAAATGCCTCTAAGTTACTTAATTTTTGGTATCTGCCTTTTTAGAGCTTCCGAAAGGTCTTTTGACATATAAATAGCGGATAATCAGGAATAAAGTAAAGACAATGATTGCGGCAAATGTAATGTCCGAAAGATAATGCGCACCACGGGTGATTCTTGAGAAGCCTACTGCAAATGTAAATACCATGGCGGCTATATAGTATTTAAGCTCATTTTCCTTCTGTGACGGGAAGAAGTATGAAATACCCATAAGCATAAATGTTGCTGCGGCTCCAGTGGTATGACCCGACGGGAAGGAGCGGCCGTCCTTGCCTGCGATTATGTACCAGGGGGTAAAGCCGTCGTAGCTGCCTGCCGCGACAAGGTCTCTGAATCTGATTCTGCCCCAGATGTCCTTTAAGACGCTTGTGGGCCAGGAGGTGAGGAGAGCGATGAGAATAAAGAACACTGCCAGGTTTCTGAACGCGCTCATGTGCTTTTCGGGCAGATATTTTGAAAGGTAAAGGCTTAAGAATCCTGTGATAAGTCCGAAGATAATCTCAAAAATCAGCCTGTTTTCATCCTCAATGATCCACTTGTCGCCGAAGTCAATAAATATGTAAATCCAAACGGCGACTGAGGCGATGCCGAATATAGCCTTCAATAGTGCGGTTGCCCACTTCTTTAGTTTCGGCGGGAATCTAAAGAGAGCCGTAAGTGCCAAAGCGACAGCTACATACGGCGGCAGCTCGCCGATTCTGTCAAGAAAAACGCCAAAAGGATTGTTGGGATAATAAAGCAGCTGATTTATCTGTAAATCAAAGAATGACGCCACCAGCATAAAAACAGCGGCGATTGCATAAAAGCTGATTATTATGCCCTTTTCATGTTTTGTTTTCAGCATAGAATTCCCTCTTTCCAAAGTTATTGATTAATCGGTATAAATCTGCCGGCAAAGCCGCCCGCGGTTTTAATATTGACCTTTATTGTATCATCTTTTGTGACAATCCGTTCGCATCTGACTGTATCCTTTGAGTCTTTTTCCTCACTGTCAGTAAACATCTCAAGTTTATACTCCTTGCCATCATCCAAAAAGTGCGGAGTGAAAGAAAACTCAAAGTCCTCAATGTTACCCGCCTGCACTCCAATGTACCATAAATCCTCATGCCTTCTCGCAAAAGCGGCAAGGCGGCCGAGTTCGCTTTGAGGCAGAACAATGGTTTCGTCCCAGCAGACGGGGATTGTCTTAAAGAAATCCTGATAAACGGTGCCCTTTAAATTCTTTGGGTGCTCGGCAATCGTCATAAAGGGCGATGTAAAAACAATGAGATTTGCCAATGCGTGGCTGACCGTTGTGTTTGTGCACCTGTCGGGCAGAGACGGACAGAAGGGCGTATAATCCGCTCCGTCAATCGCAAATCTTGTAAAGGGTATGATTGTGTTGTCATCCGCATCCGCCGCGCACTGCAGACCCCTGACAGCCTCCCTTGACAGCATGTTGGGATAAGTCCTTGTAAGACCCGTAGGCTTATTGGGGTTGTGGTATATTACCATCAGTTTATGTTTTGCCGCGTCCTCCAAAAATCGGCGGTAAACATTTATCGTCCACTGAGTTTCGGTTTCAATGTGGTCCAACTTTACGCCCACAACGCCGATTGACTGAAGTTTCTTTAAAAGCCACTGCCTGTAAAGAGGAATAAAAGGACCCATTTCAATGGATTTCCAAACCCAAATATCAACGCTTTCGGGCTTTTGCTTTATAACATTTTTAACTTTTCTTATAGCTGTGCTTTCGGTTAGAGACCATTTCCTCCAGCCGGAATCTATAAGCGAAAAATCATATCCCAAATCATCAAGTTGCTTATTAAACTCGAGTATTGTTTCGTAGCTCCTGCTTGTCGCCTTGTCGTGGAAGTATGACCATGCGGCTTTGCCCGGTTTAATCCAGTCGGCATTTTCCAGTTCGGGCGACGGTGGGTCTGCCGCATGCTTTACAACCTCGTTGTTAACAAGTGTGTTAAGGTCGTGGGCGAGAATAGCGATTCTCCAGGGAGTTGCGCAGTCTTTTACAAAGAACTTGCCAGAGTCCCAAAAATCAATTTTGAATTTGCCTGAACTTTCATGCATTAAAGCCGCGCCGGGGTAGTTTATAAGGTTTGATTCTGTCAGAATCATATACCCGACGCCGCTTAGCTCAAATGTGGTAAGATACGCAATCCTTAAATCCTCTGGTAAATCCTTGATTTCAGCCCTGAGTGTCTTGCTTTGCAGCTTTTTAACATCGGTCTGATATAAGCAAACAGAATCCCTTACCACATTTATTTCGGTGTTTTCCCAGAAAATCAGCATCCTTGAGCCCTTAGGAAACTCGAATCTGAATCCAGCGCCGTCGTTCCATAGCCTAAACTCAACTATGTATTTAAGCCCTGTGGGGAAATGATGAACGGGGAATCTGTATGCTCTATGTAAATCCCTTGTCTTATTATGCTTGCCCCTGACCGTGTATTCGGCGTCGTGCTCATGGATTTCGGGCTGACCTACAAAGACATTCTGACCCAGCTTATGATTCTTTATCTCAATACCCATTTCGGATGGCTCAATAACAGTCCTGCCGCCAAAAATGACCTCATACCGTAGACCGTTTTTGAAATACAGCCTTGCCTTGATTTGACCGTCGGGGGAGGACATTTCATATCCGTCGGCAATGCCCTTGTTAAAGTCAAGCGGAACATCTATTTTAAATTTATGAGTTTTTTTGGCGTTTATATTTGCTGTGACGGATTTTATCAATGCCGCCTTTTCTATCATTTCTTTAGTGGGTTTAAAGTACATCTTGAGCCTCCGATTTTACAAAAAAAGAGGTGAGTGAATCACCTCTGTATTTTAGTTGTTTCCCGCAAAATTCTTTCTGTCAAGATTTTCGGGAATATAATCATTTACATCAAGCTGAATTCTTTTGTCCTTTTCGGCAGCCTTATCTTCCGCCGCGGGGAGCTTCTCAGCCTCGGTCTTTTTATTCTCAAGACCACTGGTCGCAAAGCCCTCGGTGCTTTCCTTCATAAAGATAACCTTAAAAGTATAGAAGATTATCTTGAGGTCAAGGAACAGCGAGTAATTCTGAATATAGAGCATGTCCATTCGGGCCTTGTCTTCGCAGCTGGTGTTGTATTTGCCGAATATCTGGGCATAGCCCGTAAGACCTGCCTTGACCTTCATGCGGTATTTAAAGTCGGGCATCTTCTGGGAGTAGTTTTCAACATTCTCTATTCTTTCGGGTCTGGGACCTACAAAGGACATATCGCCCTTGAGTATATTTATAAGCTGCGGCAGCTCGTCCAGTCTTGTGGCTCTGATAAATCTGCCTATGGGCGTAATTCTCGAGTCGTTGTTTACGGTAAATGCCGCGCCGTCCTTTTCGGCGTCGACTATCATGCTTCTGAACTTAATAAGGGTGAATACCTTTTCGTTTCTTGTATATCTTTCCTGCTTAAAGAATACGGGACCGCCGTCGTAGAGCTTGATAAGAAGCGCAATAATAAGCATAATGGGGGAGGCGAGTATCAGACCAACAATAGAAATCGCTAGGTCCATAAGCCTCTTTATTGCGAGCTGTTCTATGGACATTGAGCGGCTCTTTGAGTAGAACATAACCGTGTCGCCGAACTGATACTCTGTCGATGCGTTTACCACAATATCCTGCACCGAAGGCAGAATATACATTGACTTGTTCTTTTCAAAGCAGTATTTAATCATGAAATTCTTGAGTTCCGCATCAATGTCGCCTATCATTATTGTGTTGTATTTGTTCATTTCATTTTGAATAGCCTCAATACCCGCGTCCTGATTAATGACCTTGTGAATATGAACACGGCTTCTGTTGGTCTGGAGCTTATTCAAAATTTCCTGCTCGTATTCCGAGCCTGAGCTTACAAAAACGCAGCTGCTTATGGGGAAGATTACAAAATAAATCTTGTTTGCGCAGGTGTAAATCACAATTCCGTAGATAATCTGCGCGAGAGTAAGACCGATCAATGCAACGGGGGAGAGGAGCTTTGACTCAATCAGTGAAAGTATAAGGTATGTGAAGAAATTGGTAAGTCCCGCTGCGATAGCGAATGAGAGAACAAGCTCCTTTATTCTGCTTATGCCTATCTTAAAGCATTCATAGGTTGTGGAAAGGGTCATCAGAATGCAGGCATACAGAAAAGCCAGCACATAGTTGCCTCTTGCGGGGAACATCGCTTCACGATAGAAATAAATTAGCGTCATCAAAAAAAGGAACACAGATCCAATCATCAGCAGCGCTTTTGCGAGGAATATGGCTGCGCCTTTAAATCTGCGTGGAGAAAACTTAGACATATTAAAACTCCTATTACATTATAATAAGATGTCAGGCGTCAAAAGAAAAAATTTCCTTAAAATTTATTTAAGATATTATACAATTAACTGACGAATAAAGTCAATAAGAGCATATAGGGCAAAATTCTTGCGATGAGGAATTAAATAAGCTTAATCGGAATATATTGGCAGTACAAGCAGTTGAACCAAACTTTTTTATCAATTCGGCTTTATATTTATACGGCAGAACAATAATAAAATTCCCGCTTTATAAATATCATTATAACCAGGTGCTTGAAAGAGCTTGTCTAAAACAATTGCGTCAAAATCCGCTTTTTTGTGACCCGATTACCGCAATTTAGTGCTCTTTGGCGGTCTTTTGTAAATAAAGGAGATTTATCCCTAAAATTTTATGCACTTTTTGGTCAATTTTTAAGAAAAATCATAAATTTTCTATTGACACTTGTCCAATCGTGTGATTATTTAATAACAGCCCAAGGAAATTTATGAAAATTTGTATATTTCACAAGGAATTTACGCAGTTGAGTATATTTTACAGCCGGAGGCACTTAATTTGATTGAATCTGTTATAGCTTTAATTGCCTTCTTAATTCTTTCCCCCGTGGTAAGAGCCATGGCTGACAGGCAAATAACCGTTCGCTCAAAAAAGATAGCCACCTTCGGCTACAGCGAAGAGGTAAGACTTCAAAGGGAAGCTGAATTCGCCTCCGCCATGGAGAAAATCAAAACCCCCAAGGCATTGATTCTTATAATGCTTGTGCTTGCGATTCCCGGGGCGTTAATCTTCCTAACAAATAACCCTATCGAAGTCAAAATAGAGTATTCCCTTTACCTATTATTAATCATCAACATTGCTGTTGTTGACCAGCTTGTTAAAAGGATACCCAATGAGCTGCTTTTATCCCTACTTATTGTCCGCACTGCTTCCATAATTTATGCAATAATAAACGGCGGCAGCATCAAAAACCTTATTGTCAGCTCTATAGTCGGTTTTGCATTGGCTCTTATTATTTTTGTTATCCCTTCTGTTTTCCATGTTTATATTGGAGCCGGCGATGTTAAGTTCTGTGCGGTAATCGGCTACTGCTTCGGATTTTTGGGCTTTATCGAGGCCTCTTTCGCGATGGGCGTAGCGATGTTAATTGTTTTGATTTATCTCAAAGCCACAAAAAAAGGCTCAATCAAATCAAAGATTGCTTTAGGTCCTTATCTGGCACTCGGCGCGGTGGTGCACATGCTTACATCCTTTACTTCACTGCTTACCAGATAATACATCAATTACTTTGGATTTAATTCCGCATAAAGCGGGTTAAATTATAAACATAATAAAAATAAATAGGAGGAAAGATTATGTTAATGAATTGGCTTCGCGACGAAGAAGGCCAGGCAATGGTAGAGTACGGCCTTATCATCGCCCTCATCGCTATCGTTGTTATTGGCGCTCTCATTATCCTTGGACCGAAAATTGCTGAGCTCTTCGATAGGGCTGCTACCGAACTTGAAAGTGCCTCAAACTGGTCCCCCTCCGGCGGCCAATAATGCGCTAATAATTATTGCTCAAAGGCAAATTAAATCAGCACATTATGGGTCTTAGACCCGTCCTGTTAGCGGTGGAATATTATTCCCTGCGGGATGAAATTAAAGACGCAGGATTTTCCTGCGTCTTTGTTTCATTATCCTTACGCAAAACTTAGTATTGTTTGTAAAGCGGTGGTGAATATGAGAAAGAGTTTTCTTAAACGAGAAAAAGGGCAGTCGATTGTTGAATTCGCTCTTGTGCTGCCGCTTATTTTGCTTATTGTGTGCGGAATCATAGATTTCGGCTGGCTTTTTTATAATCAGCTTACCTTAAACAATGCCTGCCGCGACGCAGCAAGGTACGCTGTAGTCAATGCCACAAAGTCCGATTTGGTATCCGCTGTGGACGAAAAAGCGGAGCAGGAATCACGAGGGCTTTTCAAAAAAGGTATTAATACACAGGTTACCTTTACAAACCCCACTAACCCTCTTGAAGGTGATGTGGTTGTGACCCTGACCGCGGAAATGAATGCCTTAACGCCCGTTCTTTTTATAATATCGGGCGGACCCACAAGACAGCTTGTTTCTACGGTCGTTATGAAAGCGGAAAGCTAAGCAAATGCTTTAACATATAAATTCAAAAGCTCTTGAAGGGATGTAAAGTAATCTATGAAAAAAGTTTATCTTATAGCAACCGTTATAGCGCTTATTACAGGCCTTGCGACATTTTTCATCTTCAGGTCAGTCAGCGGCAAGAAGACTACCGATGAAATGGTAGATGTTGTTGTAGCCGCTGTGGAAATCAAAGAAAACACACCCATAACCGCAGATATGCTGGAAGTTGTTAAAAAACCCTTGGCAGAGGCTAAACCCGGCTTTCTGTCAAGAATAGAGGATGTGGAAGGCAGCTATGCAATGTACACAATTCCTAAGGGTGAACAGGTTGTCAGAGCCTCAATACTTAAACCAAGTCCCATAGGAGGACCCGACCAGAATAAAGGTAAACTTTCGCTCGAATTGTCTCCGGGTGAATATGCACTATCCGTTCCGGTTACCTTAATTGATGCGGTAAGCTATTATCCCAGAGAATATGACTATGTGGATGTCTATCTTGTAGAAAAGGTGCATCCCAACGATATAGGTCAGACGGATGTAAACGGCAGCGTTTATGAGGCGGATGATATGAAAACCTCACTGCTTCTTGAAGGCGTCCGCATACTGAGAGTTTCAAACTATCAGCAGGAAGACTTATCTGCCGCAAACGGCACTAAGATAACCTCTTATACTGAGGTCACATTAAGACTCAATAAAGAGCAGGTGCTTAAGCTCGCATCTGCCATGAATCAGGGCACAATCAAGCTTGCTCTTACCGCCTTCGGCGAAAATGAGGGTGAAACAACGACCGCTCCGCCAACCACAGCTCCTCCCGCAACTGAAGAGACCTCCGAGGCCGCTTAAAGCAAGTTTTAGGTTTAATATAAAAAACCTGCTAATCGAAAGGAACCGATATGGAGAAGCTAAATATAGTTGTACTTTCAACTGATTTGGATTTAAGAATTCAGGTCAAAAACAGCATAAACTCCGAGCGCATGGTCATTGCCGGCTTTGCGGATTTTAACGACGCCGGACTTATTAAGCTCTCCGGTCTTTACCCCGATGTTATCATCGTTGCTGTAAAGGGCCCGGTTGAGGACCATGTTTTCAACTTTGTTCAGCATGTTCTTTCAACCGTACAGAACTGCTTTGCCCTTTTGATGAACGACCGGATTGATGTCGATTTGGTCAACAAAGCGGCTCAGTACGGCTTTAGAAGGGTTCTGCCCCTTGATACTCAGCCCGCAGAGCTTGAGGATATAATCAGCAAGATTTACTCCCTTGAGCTTGAGCGCAATATGGATAAGAACGCCAGCAAAAGGGTCCGCTCTAAGGTTATAAGTGTTTTCAGCGGCAAGGGCGGAACGGGCAAAACCACGGTTGCCATAAACCTTGCGGCGGCTCTTTCCAAGGCTGGCAAGAGGGTATTCCTGATTGACGCAGACCTGCAGTTTGGCGATGTAGCCCTCGCCATGGATATTGAGCCCAAAGACACTATCGTTGAGCTGGTTCAGGACCGCAACGGTGTCACAATTGAGAATATCAACAGTTTTTCGATTGTGCACAATACCGGCGTAACCGTGCTTTGCGGACCAGACAGCCCCGAGTTCGCGGAATACATCACAGGTGAGGATATTGAGAGGATTATAGATATAGCAAGGCCGTACTTTGAGTATATCATTGTCGACCTGCCCCCCTCATTCAACGACTATTCCATCGCCGCGCTTGAAAACAGCAACGACATTCTGCTGGTTTACAACAACGACATTCTCTCACTCAGAAACGCGAAGGCATGCATTACTATTCTTGAAAAGCTGCATCTCAAGGATAAGGTAGAGATAGTTATAAACAAGAATCTGCAGGGTCTTATAAGCGTCAGGGACTTTGAAAAGATGTTCAATATGTCCGTTATTGCTTCCGTACCCCACGATGTAAAAGCAGCGACGGCAAGCATAAACAAGGGTCTGCCGATTTTCGTTGCTCACAGCAAGTCTCTTATTTCAAAAGAAATCGGTAACCTTGCTAACAAAATAATTCAAAAGCACACCGGCATTTTGCCAATTGATATGATTCAGCCCAAAAAGCGTTTTTCCCTTTTTAAGAAAGCCTGAAAAGGGAATGCTAATGTAATTTAACTTTGAGTTATCTCGAAATTAAATTGCATGGCAATGTAAGGAAGGATTCACTATGAGCTTACTTGAAAAACTGGACAGAAGAGGCAATCAAGCCAGAGAAACTAATAACAGCAAAGAAACCGTATCCGCTTTGCCCCCCGACCCCTATGCTGCGGTTAAGCAGAAAATTCACCGAGATTTAATAAACTCAATGAATAAACAGAACCTCGGCACCGTTGACAAAGATACAATGATGAGCCTCATTGAGGAGCATGTAAACGATGAAGCCAACGGCATTCCGAGAATCGACAGACCCAAGATTGTTGTTGAAATCTACAACGATGTTATGGGCTACGGTCCCATTGAGGAGCTTTTGGAGGACCAGAGAATCTCGGAAATCATGATTAACGGTCCCGACAAGATTTACATTGAAAGCCGAGGCAAATTACAGCTCACGGGACTTAAATTCAGAGATGAACAGCATCTTATGAGCGTTATTGACAGGATAGTATCCAATGTCGGCAGACATGTCGACGAGGCAACGCCTATGGCAGACGCCCGTTTGCCCGACGGCTCCCGTGTTAATGTCATCATTCCTCCGCTGTCACTCATTGGTCCCGTAGTTACCATAAGAAAGTTCGGTAAAAACCCGATTACAGCTCAGCAGCTTATTAAATTCGGTTCATTAAATCACAATATGCTGGCTTTCCTTGAGGCCTGCGTAAGAGGAAAGCTGAACATAGTCGTATCCGGCGGTACCGGCAGCGGTAAAACGACGCTGCTCAATGTCTTGTCCTCATTTATCCCGTCGGATGAGCGTATTATCACCATAGAGGACGCGGCAGAGCTACAGCTCAAGCAGGACCATGTTATAACTCTTGAGGCGAGACCCGCCAACATCGAAGGCAAGGGCGCCATTACAATCAGAAGCCTTGTTAAGAACGCGCTGCGTATGAGACCTGACCGAATCATCGT
>Ga0209608_1002896_pt1 | contig 11491 bp, 16 predicted proteins | sample AD_UKC130_MetaG_FD_184428 | JGI IMG/M metagenome (GOLD analysis project Ga0209608, IMG submission 184428) | Active sludge microbial communities of municipal wastewater-treating anaerobic digesters from Canada - AD_UKC130_MetaG (SPAdes) (version 2) | ecosystem: Engineered > Bioreactor > Anaerobic... | reverse complement strand
GGCCAACCTGTGACCGCCCTCCATTTTCATCCTTAATTATTATACCACATTGACCAAAGATTATACACACTTAATTTTAACTTTATTGATTTGATTTTGCATACAACGTGCTGTTGTACTTAATTATACGATTGATGTAAACTTGCTTTCGAAATTCCAGTGCCCCATGCTCTTTCAAAATCTGAATAACTCTTGATGTGACGACTCTTGATTTACATCTGTCATAAAAGTCATCAAAACTTGTAAATACACCATTTGCTTTTCGTTCAGCTTCAATCGCAGCAGCTGCCTTTTCACCGACTCCTTTGATTGAGCTTAAACCTTCTTGAATTACCACTTCGCCTTCAATCTTTCGAAGTGTGTAGTCAGCTGAGTAGTTAACGTGTGGTAAAAACAACACTACATTATCACGAACAGCATTCTCTTTGAACTTAGCTATCTTAGCTTCATCGTTACAATACTTCAACTTCACATACCAGAACTCTGTAGGATAGTAGATTTTGTAGTACATTTCTTCGACTGAGATTAAACTATATCCTGTAGCGTGCCCTTTATTAAATGCGTAGTTGAAGAACTTATCAAAGATTTCAAATGCCTGTTCTTTGGTCATACCATGTTTCTTTGCACCAGCCTCAAACTTCTTTACAAAGTTGTCATAATTCTCTTCAAAGTTTCTAATTGCCTTTTCAGTACCACCACGTTGCATCTTCAAAATTTTATCAGCTTCAGGCCATTCCAATCCACCAATATTGACTGCAATAGCTTGCACTTGTTCTTGATATAACACACAACCATAAGTTTTCTCAAGATACTTTGAGTATGGCAAACTCATATCAATATGAGCTTTGTTAGCCTTATTAGCTGCATATACTTCAGGCATTTTTAAGCTTAGCGGCCCAGGTCTATTCATAGCTGATGCAGCAATTATATCTTCGAAACAATCACAGTGTATTGTTCTCAATAGTTCCTGTACTGATTTCTTTTCAAACTGGAATATACCATCGCAATTGCCTTCACCAAAAGCTTTCATGATTTGTGAGTCATTTACCCAGTTTTCATCAAATTTATCGTGGCCTGTAAGCTGTCTAAGCTCTCCAATACTTGACATTGTTGTCAGACCAAGAATATCAAACTTGATAACATTAATCTTTTCCATATCATTCAGGTCATAGCTTGTAAAACACTTACCTGTTTTTGAATCGATACGAACAGCTGTATAATCAAGAATATTTCCACCAGTAATAGCAACGCCTGCAGCATGTGTTCCGATGTATCTAATTTTGTTGTACAACTTGCAGAAGTGTTTGATGATGTTATCGTATTGAGCATTCCACATTTTAGCTTCTGCAGAATTAGCAACAGCTTCAAGGTCAAGCAAACCTTCGATGATATGCCCATTGATGAAAGTTTTGATTTTCTTAATCTCCTCTTTGTTTTCCTCCAAACCACAAACCTTTGCAAGGTCATTGATGAGATTGTCAACACGATATAAACCATAAGAGCAAATCTGAGCTGCATTGTTTGGATAACGTTTTAATAAATACTCGATAACCTCAGCTCTACGAGATGTCTCAAAGTCAAGGTCAATATCAGGCATCTTCTTCTTATCAATTCGTAAGAATCGACTGAAGTCAAGATCAAACAGAATCGGGTCAACATCTGTAATTCCTAAAGCATAATTTACCAAACAGTTACAACCAGAACCACGACCAGGACCAACATAGATTCCTTGGTCTTTTGCCCAGTTGGTATAATCGGCAACCATAAGGAAGTAGTCTTCAAAACCATGATACTTAATAACCTTAAGTTCTTCCTTGATTCGGTCTGCATACTTCTTATTCCACTTGCCTCGTTTCTTAAGACCGTCCTTGATTTTCTCTTTCAACAAATCAAATGAATCTCTTTCAGGGTCAAACTGAGGAAGTTTAAGTTCAAGCTTGTCAAGAATATCACCATCAACTTTATCTTCGATTTCCTGCAAGTTTCTAACCATTTCTTTTGCCAGGGCTTTTGCTTTGGCATCACCAAAGTCACCTCTGTGCATTTTATAGAATCGCTGCATGATTTCTTTTTCAGTTGGCATATAACGTTCTTTATAGGTCGCCTCAATATCATCAAAGTTATGTTTAGCAATCTCATGTATTTTCATATAAGTATCAAAATCTTCCTTGGCACCTCTATGCGAATCGGAAGTCAAGATGCACTTGATACCTAACTTCTTTGCTAATTTGATTGACTCAACATTTACTTTTTCCTGAAGTCCTGGCTCAGTGATTGAGTATGGTTGAATTTCAATATAGAAATCATCACCAAAGATATCAACCATCTTTCTGAGATACTTTTCGGCTTGGTCAAGTTTACCTGACTTAATACACTGTGCCAAGTAACCTGCAACACAAGCACTCGTACAAATCAATCCTTCATGATATTTCTCAAGCAATTCAAATGTCCAGATGGGATTGTAGTATTTGATTTTCTCGCCTTCATACTGAAGCGTATTCAGGTTTGTGTACCCTTGTTTTGTCTTAGCAAATAAACATAAGTGATAGCCTCGTGTCTGAGGTTTATACTTCGGCAAGAAATATCCTTCGCATCCCATGATAGGTTTGATTCCTTCTTCTTTGCATGCGTAGTAATGTCTTACCAACCCGTTTGTATTACCATGGTCAGATACACCAAGCGAAGTATGACCAAGTTTCTTTGCAAGAGCAGCTAATTCTTCAGGTTTACCAAAACCATCAAAAATACTGCATTCCGAGTGCCTATGTAAATCTACCATTTGCAATTCTCCTTTTCTTACATACAAAAAATACTTGTCGATTAGCTTGAACAGGAGATAAACAAGCAATTGTTGCTCTTATATAACTTTCAGGGAATGCACCTCTGAGCTTTGAAGCAATCATACTCAAATTAGCATCAGTCTCTAAAAGTTTATTATATTCTCGTTCTTCAAGGCTCCAACCAATCTCTTTATTGATTTTGAACTCTTTGTTTATTATACCATAAATCTCAGAGAATGTAAACTCTTCTTTATGGTCAGTTGGCCACACTCTATCTTCATACATTCCTTCATATGGAGGAGTAGGGGTTGTGAACAATAATATTCCTTCTGGCACCAACCAACTTGCAATTCGTTCAAACATAGTAGCTGCAAAATTCTTATCCAAGTGCTCAATCACTTCCATAAATACAATAGCATCAAATGGTCTTTGCTTTTTGCAGAAATTATTGAACTCTTCTGATGTAATATCGAAAACGGTAATCGTCTTATCAGATTCGTATCGCTTATCACCATCAACTTTCGTGAACTTAATATCGTCACGCTTAAAGTTTTTCTTGACCACATTCTCTAAGTCACTTGAACCAGCACCAAGCTCCAATACCCTGGAATTTATAGGCAGCTGAGCAATTTGCCCGGCTATCATAAGAATCCTATTGAAGTTTGAGAAGCTCCAATGCAAATTGTAGTCACATTCAGAGAATTTGTCAAATCCCATTTCTCTATTTGCATTTTTACAATTCACCTTGCTGTACCTCCTTGAGCTTTTCAACAATCAGTTCAATACACTCATCGGGTGTCTTTGTTGATGTATCAATCTCAATCACCTGTTCTCTATTATAAAACCTGCGAATATTGTCTCTTAAAAGTTTCTGGGCTTTACTATAATCATATGGACATTCTTCATTATGTTCCTTGAGACGTTTTGCCACAACATCTTCAGATGCATAACAATACACAACCAAAAAATCCTTATTCTTACCAATCTTACGAGCTTGTTTGATAAAAGCCTGATTGCCAAGTTGTGTTTCACGATTGAATAGTTTATCAAAGACCATATATCCAACAGGACCTCTGTCAATTACAATATGTTTGTAATTTGTTGCTTTTAGGAGACCCTGTTCAAGGGTCCCCTTTCCAGCTTTATCAAGCCCTTCAAAAATCACCCACATAATCAATCCTCCCAGCTCTCAATCATTTCCTTTTCACCGGGAAGTAAAAGCTCAGGCTCTTCTTTATAGATTCGCTTAAGTTCTTCATACCAAGCTAACTTCTTATAATCAAAAAGACATTCTTCAGTAGCTTTTGTTACGTATTCATCTGCATCAGGAAATCTCTTAAAAGAATTTCCAAACATAGCATCATAGCAAGTTCCAACTTTTCTTTTGGCTCCAAAGACATCACAGTTATTTAATAAAGTATTGTAAACTAGTTTATCTAAGCTATCCAGTTCGTTATCTTCTTCAATTACTTTTCTAAGCTCTTTAATAAGTAACCTAAATGTATAATTAATTTCATCATGAGTATTATTCTCAAGTCTCATGCCAACTGCATTGACAAGCTGAGGTAAAGTGAAGCTTGCAGAAATGTCTGCCGTTTGACCATGAAGTAAAAGATACCTTGCATCTTGGTATGGAATGTTTGTAGTTTCCTTGTTTTCATTTCCTTTAGTCATATCATCATATAACTTCTGGGATTCCTCAATCAATTTCTTCGCTCTCTCATAAAATGGAGAGTTCACAATATTAAGGGGAATAATAACATTATGATTAACGGGTTGAGGCATTTGAGATTCACTGTTAAAAATCCAACCACGGTGCCTTGTCAACTGAGCAAGATTTACACGACTAATTCCTTTAAAAATGGCTTGAATCAAAATCGTCTCTTGAGGAACAGGATTTAATCGCCTAGACAATGAATCGATAATAAATTTCCTTACCATCTCATTGTTCGGATCGTAGTCTACATCATGAAGACTTATCCATGTCTGCTTTAACATATCCCATATAATCTTTGCAGGATGCTTTGTGTAACTAATAATCTCTACACTAATTCCTTTGTAGCCATTCTGAATACCATTCATTTATTTGGCCTCCTTCTCAATTAGTTTATTAATTTCAATTAGTTTATTAATTTCATTTGTATATTTCTCAATACGTGCTTTAGATTCGAAGTAAATCTCATTAATACAATCAGAAGAATTACCAAGAATCTTTTCATTCAAACACCATTGATATACACTGTAGGCATCTGCCAACTTAAGAATATTATATACTATTGGCTCTGGCTTATATACTTCTTCAAGATAATTTTCCCAGTGTTCTTTATAATAGTCTTGCTCAATTTTATCAAGTATTTGCTGCATCTCGGGATAATTTGTTTTGACATCATGAGGAATGTCAGATGTACGACTTTCGCATGTATCATGTAATGCTGCAAGAATTAAAACTTGCCGCTCTTGTTCATGCGTAAGATTAAGTTGGGCCATAATCTTAAGACAAAACAGGGAAACGAAACATATATGCTCTGCAACACTTTCATCTTGAAGTCTGCTACGATGATTGTACCTAATAATCTTCTTGAGCGGGTACTCACTCATTATGGATTCTTTACTCAACAATTCCAGCATAAGCAAGCCCCTCACCTTTCTCAATTAACTCAGGCAACTTATCAAGGTCCTCAAACTTTGTAATTACGATGTCGCCAGATTGAGCAAGCATTAGATTGAACTGACCATTTGGACCAAGTGTCTCACAGTAATACACAATGATGATAGGCTTAAAGGTTTCATGACCCTCCATACCGGCATTATAGCCATTAGCAAAACCAGCTTCCCAAATAGTACCCATATCCTTACCATCTGTGATTGCGAAGATGATGTCACAAGATTTGATATGTTCAACATTTGCTGAGAAGATTTTCTCACGAATTACCGGATCAGTAATAGGTGACAACGAACTATTCTCTTTTGGACTCCATACATTGAATCCAAGTTCTCTCAAACGTCTTTTTACACGTTCTTCACGTTCTGCTTGGTCAGGATTGAACCAAGGGCTTGCAAAGTACACTTTCATTTTTTTAATATCGTTCATAGCGATTTCTCCTTTTCTAAAAAATATAGGGAGGAAGAGTTAACTTCCTCATTTTACAATTTGCCAAGACGGTCAGACACAACACTAAGCTTTTGCTGAATTGCATTGGCCAGGTCATTACCATCAAATCCGGAAAACATTACAACGTTCATAAGCACCACAAAACAATCGGCCAATTCCTCAAGCTTTGCATTTTTATCGTACTTATCGTTGCGATGTGATTTCCACCTTTTATCAGCGTCCAACACCTCACCAATCTCGGACATAAGCTGCTGAATATGATATGATGCTAAACCAATATCATCCACGGGAACAGTAACTGTATGCTCATCTTTGTATCTATCGTAGACACCTTTTTGAATGAGCTTATCTTGAGTTATGAGTTGAGCGTTGAACAACTGCTGCAAAGTTATTGTATTAGTCTTCTTCCCACTCATCATCATCTTCCTCTTCTTCTCCCCAGTCTTCCTGAGCGGTATCCCATTCCTCGAGTTGATTGATGTAATACTTAGCAGGTTTCTTCGGAGCTACCTTGATGCCACGTTCTTTACAGAGGTTGTATAACTCTTTGACAGACATTTCAGAGTAATCGATTGCATCATCTTCCTTTTCTTCTTCTTCCCAATCCTCATTGTCGTAATCATAATCATCTTCATCATCATCTTCTGGCTCAAATTTACGAGTATTCTTCTCGCCAATAGACTTTGGAGCACGTTTCTTAGGTGCCTCATCCTCTTCCCCATCATTATCCCCAGTTATATCACAAGGAAATGCTTTATCAAGCATCTTGAGAATTGCTTTTTCAGAGAATGCCTTTGCTTTATCATTTCTAAACTTAACTTTGTCCATAGGAACAACTGAGAACGTTTTATTTTGCATTTTTCCGGAAACACTAATCACATAGTCACGGTCAGTGATTGTGCCATAGTTCTCGTACATTGCTACCAGTGCAGGAATTGGACTGCAGTTATTTACAGGGAACATGAATAACTGAACTTCTTTAGTCTCATAATTCCATACAGACCAGATATAAAGAGAACGAGTACGCAGACTGTCGTCATTACAATAAGGACAGTTCCTTCCAAAAACTTCCTGACAAGGAACATTGATTCCAGCCTCAAAACTATCATGGAATGTAACTTCCATTCCGTCGTCCATATCAGTTAGGAAACGAACTCTGGTTTTCTGACCTTCTCTGAAGTATATGAACTTACTTTTGTTCTGACCGGATTTTTTTACATCTTGCTTAATTTTGTCAATTAAACCCATTATGTTTTCCTCCTTGATTTCTTTTGAATTCACTCATTGTTTTTCTAAACATCTTATTAAACGATTCCTGGGTCATATCACCTGGGTCTTTAACACCCTTAAGATACTTGAACCTCGTCACTTTGAAATGTTTCTTCAAAAACTCAGTTCCTTTACGACCACATTCATCGTTATCCAATGCACTTATCACTTTTGTGATTCCTTTGTCTTTCAGCTTTTGAATTTGCTGAGGTGACATCTTCCAACCTAAAATGGCAACCACATTATCTTCACCAAATTGCACAAACTTCAATCGGTCCATGTAACCCTCTACCACAAACACATAATCTTTAGTCCCATAATCACCTACAAGAGTTGTTGCTCGACTAAAACCTTCATTGTATAGGTATTTACGTCGTTCTTCAATCGACTTAATCATTGTACGACATACCCAACCTTTGAACTTTCCATTGTCAAGCATTGGAAAGATTATTCCGTAACTACGATTATATGTAACCTTTGCCTTACACTTGTGTAGAGTTTCAGGACTAAATCCTCTCTTGAGCATGTACTCTCTAGCGGCCACCACTTCAGGCTCATTAGAATCTCTCCAATTGACTTTTTTCAATCCGTGATAATAATCATAAGCTTCATTGTATAAATCTCTTCGTCGTGGTTTCTGTTTAATCAGAGACCTATCTAGTTTTATATCACTACACTTATTAGATTTTAAAATACGAAGGTATTTTTGATAAGCTTTCAAGTCATTTAGTCCATTGTATTTGGACTCCATAAATTTTACAAATCTCTTTGCATCGCCAGTCAATCCACACCCAAAGCAAAACCATGAACCATCTTCAAAATTCACAATCATGCTTGGATTTATATCGTCATGAAATGGACAAATGATTTTCTGGCTTAATGATGCAACATCTGGTATTAGATTATAATACCATAAAACTTTTGCTAATGCTTCACCACTTTCGTTCTTCATTGTTATGCCCTCGTTTCACACTAACAGTGAAGTAGGGTTTCTGACATTTTACAGTATAACAACCTTTTATCTGTTCTGCGGTTATCTTCCCAATCTCCTCAAGTCTTTCAAGTTCCTGAATATCAACTATTTGTGACACATTCAAGAATGACTTAAAGATTTTAGGGTCCACATCACATTCTTTAAGGTAAGTAATTAATGCGTCCATGTCAGTGATTTCATATTTCTTAATTATTACTTGCTTAGCAAGTTGTTTTCCTAAAGCTTTTGCAAGCTTATCAGGGTCGAACTCAACACTTGACTTTTGAATACGATTGACCACCAAGTTACTTTCGACTAAATCATCATACGAAAATGTAAGTGACTTATCAATGCCTTCACACTCAAAATAGTCTTCCATATCACTGTTGAACTGTGCTTTCAATTCATTGAATTGTGATTGCACTTGCTTAAATCTTACCTGTTCTTCAAAGAACTTACGAACAAATTGTCTACACTCAGCTGAGTTAAGTTTAGCTTTTTTGCTCTTCTTTGCCATTCTCATCTACCAGCCCTTTCAATAAATTGTAAACTCCACGAGGCCAACGCTTACCGGTACGCACCCATATAATATCATCATAAGATACGATATACTCAGCACCATAACTGGTCTCAAGCTTAAGTTTACGATTCTTGGTAGATTTACGAATGACTTTAGCAGATTTTACCTTACCATTGGAAAGACGGAATGCAACCAAAGTACCGATTTCAACGTTCTCAATATATGACATCTTTCGAGCCATATCAATATTAACGTTATTAACGTTGGCGGATTTTTTCTCAACTTTATCTTCCACCTCTACGTCGTTGTGATTGTCAGTCTTACATTCGTCTTTAGCACTTTCAAATTCATTGGCATTCTCAACCACTTCGGTATTCTCAACCACTTCCGCTCTTAAGACTGCATCAATCGCATCAATCAATTGGTCTTTGGTCATATCCCATCTACCGGAGATGTTCAATTCCTTGGCAAGTTCTCTGAGCTCTTTACAAGTTTTGTTCTGCAAATTTTCTTTTGGCATACCTATGCCCTCCTTTAATAATTTGGTAGCTTATGCCACCGACCGGCTTATGCCGGTTTCGTCTTAATTTTCAAAGACTCATCAGGGTGGCTTAAAATTTCTTATAATCATATTTCTCATAATAATACTTAGAAGAAGCATCATCAGTATTCCAAAATTCTGTTCTAAACATCTTGACTTCAATATTCATCTTACACATCTTAACTTCAATCTCTTGAGACACATACTCAGGTGACATTTCTTCATACCACTGAGCACCATCTTCAAAAGTGTATATTTTCCGATAGCGTCCATACTCATCCATAGAAGATGTATCACATATAAAATTATTATGATGTTTCTTAAAGAACGCCTTTTTCTCTTTGTTATAAGTATTATAGTTAACTATCATTGTTTTGCCCTCCTAAGCATTTGTTTTGTTTAATATTTTTAAAATTCTCCTTTTTCTCTAAGATATAATACCCAGTGAATAAATGTTGGAAATTCATCAACACTTACATTATCAAAATAATACATTCTTAATTCTTTTAAGCTCATACCTTTAAACATTTTTGTTCCTCCTTAACACTCATTATTTTGTAGGTTTTATTTTTAACTTAATTATATTATATCATGTTATTTTAAATTTGTACATACTTTTTTGAAAAGTTTTTAAAAAAGTTTTAGGACAGCCAGAATCAACTCCTGACTGCCCCTGTACTCATCAATCACACATCAATCAAAATTCAATTACATACCAATTTGCTGAAACACAAAGCCGATGATTATACCAATGATTGCTGTTGTAACGTAACTCGTCACTTTTCTCCACATCTCGCCATCTCGACTTTCAAGCTTCTCAAGTTTTTCTCCTTGTTTTTTCTGAATCTCTGCCATCTGCTTTACGCTTAATGCGAGTTCTCTCACTGAAAGAGCAAGTTCTGTAACCTGCTTGGTCTGTTCTTCAAGAAGTTTAATTCTTTGATTTTGACGATTATTCTCTGCATCTATCCTTTTGCAAAATTCTTCGTGCTCGGCTCTAGTGATTGGACTATCCATAATATTATCCTCCTGTTAGTCTCTTACTGATTCTACTGTGCATCAAGCAATTCAACTAATTCATTATATTGGCTTTGGCTTATTCTGTCATTCAACAAAAATATATCAAGTTTTAACATCATATCTTCTTTGCTTTTATAGGTTTTTCTCTCTATAACTGTCTTACATAATGTATAAGTTAACATTATATCACACTCCTAACTCTATACAAGATATTCTATAATCTAAATCAAGCAAATAATCTTCAATAGTTGGAGTTGGCTCTAGTATTACCTGCGGTTCAATATCAATATAAGGATAGATAAACAACTCTTTAATATCTTCCACGCCACCACTGCTAGCGGTAACTTCTACTTTAGTAAAAACATCTACTTTCGGGATTGTTAAGATATTCCCTACAACACTACCAAGAGTGGTTGCAAATTGCACAGCACCATCATAGGTTTCACCATATTGGTCTTTTACATTTGCGGACAGTACTATTTCTGCTGTTTCTTGTCCTGCTTCAAACTGCACATACAACTTATCTAAAATTAATTCAATCGATTTTGCTTTAGGTAAAGCAGGAGTAAAGTCTTCCCCGCCTTTACCATCCCATTCAAAAGCATGTTCTTCCTGTGTTTTTTCATAGTCTATAGCTGATTTGCATTGTTCATAAGCTTTTTGCAATAATTCCTGTTTTGTAAGCGTAGTATCATTTGCTAATTGTGTATATACAATAAAATTATCTTCTGCAAAACCAACTGTAAGTATATTTTTATCTGTCTCATATTTTACTACTTTCAAGCTTTACACCTCCCTTAAAACTCCATTTATTTTAACCCAAACTTTATCTATTTGTCTTAATGTTCCATTTACTTTACACCAACCATTATCATATGACTTTTTTACATTATTAATGTCAAATGTCATATTTGGAGGTGTCCACCATATTATAGTATAGCAACCATCGGCATCGGTGGTATCAGATACCAAGAGGGAAGATGGCAGATTTAAAGCGGGACGAACGCCACGACTACCAGTGAAAGCCGGATTGCTTTTTGTTGGCGAACCGTTCGGGCTGATACAGTAAACCTCGAAATAACTCGAGCTGTTCGGCGTTCTCAACCACCAATACCAAGTGTTACCGATAGCATATGGTTTTTGACTTGATTTAGTATTATTGAAAGCTTGTGCGGTCAAATACGCAATACGATCAGCATTGCTTGTATAAAATCCCCAGTTTGTTCCTTCTGACCAACCACTTTCTTTAGGCAAGCCGAGTTCGGTAACAGAGGGG
>Ga0209608_1002887_pt1 | contig 11531 bp, 8 predicted proteins | sample AD_UKC130_MetaG_FD_184428 | JGI IMG/M metagenome (GOLD analysis project Ga0209608, IMG submission 184428) | Active sludge microbial communities of municipal wastewater-treating anaerobic digesters from Canada - AD_UKC130_MetaG (SPAdes) (version 2) | ecosystem: Engineered > Bioreactor > Anaerobic... | reverse complement strand
GGCCCGGGTCGAGCGGGGGCCAGCCCCGGTTTTCAATGTGGTCACGGCTGAAGGGGTCAATGCGGTTCTACTCAACATTTATAGCCAGCCCGACGGAAGTACGCTTCAGATTGCCAAAGAGCTAAGGCGGGAACTGGCCGATTTAAAGCAGCAACTTCCACCCGATATGAAGCTGGCTTTTTTCTATGATCAGTCCGAGATAGTCAGCGCCTCGGTCGGAAGCGTCTGGGAAGCAATTATTTTCGGCCTCATCCTGTCGATGTTTATAATGTTTCTTTTCTTGCGCAACTGGCGGACGACTTTTCTGACCATTATGGCTATTCCGGTGACGGTGCTGGTGACGCTGGCCGCCATGAAGTTGAGCGGCTTGACTTTTAACCTCATGACTCTGGGTGGAATTGCCTCGGCTATTGGCCTCATCATTGATGATGCGATTGTCGTGGCTGAAGCTATCCATACTAAAATTTCATTTATGCCGGATAAGGAGCGGGCAATCAGGGAATCAATCGGCGAGATCTTCAAGCCGCTGGTTGGATCGACACTGACCCCGGTCGTCGTTTTTATTCCGCTGGCTTTTTTGAGCGGCATTACCGGTGTGTTTTTCAGGGCCTTAGCCATTACCATGTCAGTGGCGCTGGTTACATCGCTGGTGGTGGCGATGACGCTGACGCCATCGCTGGCCGGGTTAATCATCCCGGAGAGGAAAAGAAAGGCGGCGGAGGGTGGCGAAGGTGAAAGCGGAGGCGGGAGCGAGGGCGGAAGAGAAGCGGGAGGAGATGCCGAAAGCCCCGGCGAGATAAGGGCCGAGGAGACCGAGGAAGCCGAAGAAGCTTTTTCGGAAAGAGGTGGCTTTTTGCCTGCGCTGATTAAAATTTATGAAGCGGGTGTTCGGGCGGCCATCAAACATTATAAAATCTTACTGGCCGGGTGTCTTCTCATCATTGCTCTTGGTGTCCTTATTTACCGCCACCTTCAGAGCGAATTCTTACCGCCGATGGATGAAGGCGGTTTCGTCATTGATTATTTCACGCCGCCCGGCACCAGTTTAGCCGAAACTGACCGCGAGCTACGTCAGGCTGAAGATATCCTGAAGACCGTTCCGGAAGTCGAGAGCTATTCGAGGCGGACCGGGGCCAGGCTGGCCCTGTCGATTGCCGAGCCAAACACCGGGGATTTTCTGGTCAAGCTCAAGCCAAAGCGCTCAAGAAAAACAGCCGAGGTTATAGCGGAATTAAGGCAACGTTTTAACGCTGCTTTGCCCACCATCAACTGGGAATTTCCGGGTATTCTGAGCGATTTAATCGGAGATTTGATGTGGGCCCCGCAACCGATTGAAATCAAGATATTTTCGACTGACGTTAATTTTCTGAAGACGATGGCGCCGGCCATTGAAGAAAAAATAAAGCAAGTGCCGGGAGTCGTTGATACCTTTAACGGGCTGGTTTATACCGGTTCAGCCTTGAGCTTGAAGTTAAAGCCGGTTGAGGCTCAGCGATTTGGCCTGACTGCCTCGGATATCGGTGGGGCGGTCGAGACGGCTATGCTGGGCAGCACAGCTTCTTATGTCCTTCAGGGCGACCGGATTGTTGATGTCAGAGTGAAAGTTGACCCGGGCTATCTCCAGACGATGGAGATGCTGAAAAATCTCCCGCTGAGGACACCGGCCAACCAGTTGATCAAGCTCTCGCAGGTGGTGGATTTAAAGGAGGAATCGGGGCAGCTTGAAATACGGAGAGAGGATTTGAGGCAGGATGTGGCCGTGACAGCCAGGCTGGAGGGCCGGGATATGGGCAGTGCCATGGCCGACATCAAGAAACTTCTTAGTCAGGATAAAACCATTCCGGCTGGGACAATCGAGTATGGCGGACTTTACGAGCAGCAGCAGGAATCTTTCAGAAATTTGCTGGTAGTTATGTTTATGGCGATTGTGCTGGTTTTTACGGTGCTGCTGGCCGAATTTAAAAATTTCCTGCAGCCGCTGGCGATTGTGCTGGGGGCGGTGCTGGCTATGTTCGGCACGGTGCTGGCTCTGTGGATAACCGGTACATCGCTTAATGTGGTCTCGATTCTCGGGGCGATTATCGGCATCGGGCTCGTGGCGAAAAATGGGATTCTGATGATGGATTATACCAACCACCTCCAGGCGCGGGGCGTGCCGCTGGGCGAGGCGCTGGTCAGGTCGGGGAGGCGGAGGCTGCGGCCGGTGCTGATGACAACCTTAGCGGCGGCGCTGGGGCTGCTGCCCTTAGCCTATGGGATCGGCTCAGGAGCTGACATGCTGAAGCCGCTAGCCATCGCCGTCATCGGGGCCCTGCTCATCTCGGTTCTGCTGTCCCTCATCGCCACCCCCACCTTCTATTACCTTTTTAAGAAGGGGACGTGATACTCTGTCCCTCTTTTTGAGCCGATGCAATTTTTAACTTGCTGATAATAAATTAAATACAGATTAGGGACGTGATACTCTGTCCCCATTTGAAAGGGCACTACCTTCTGACTCCGTTTACTTTTCCAATCCTATTTTAGGGGAAGAATATTGACGAAATGAATGTTCAAATGTTCCGGATTCTATATCATTGATGAATGATTGAATACAGGCTGCAACGCGCGCCTGAAACTGCCTTTTACCATCCTCGGGAATCAACGAAAGCGAAAATATTATCGGGAATATTATCGGGGCAGGAAGGGTGGAGAGATAAGTTATATTTGCCGTTTCATCTCTATTTCTTATTGATAATAAAGAAAATCGGCTGACCCGACCCCATCCTGCGCGTCTATTTATTATCGATGTAGATGCTAATCCACTTGACTGAAGAAAGCTCTTCGGTCGAAATTTCTAATCTTTGAACCGCACCTGACCCCGAAGCAGAACTCTGGCCGCCTTCCGCAGCCTTTTTGAGCAACACATAGACTCTTTGCGGTTGGAGTTGGGTCTGGTAGCTTGAAACCATTATGTAAATCCCGGGGATGGCTCCGACGGCTATTCCACCCCAAACCCAGGCTGCGTCTACATGATCCACTTCATTACGTGGAGCAGCTAATAAACTGACCAGAGCTCCAAAAGCCATACCGATCAGCGTAAGAGGAACACCGGCCACCACTGCACTGCCCACAGACTTTTCGTCCCCGGTCGCCGGACTGACGACAATTTCTGCCGGCTCATAACCATCCATCTCAATTCGAATCAGGTGTTCTTCGTTTTTTCTCAGCTTCAGATTGACAGGCGTCTGGCCGACAAACTTATCATCAACAGTTATTTTTGCCTGGGGTGGATTGCTGGTCACAGGTACTTTCTGATATTTTGGACCGATAACAGCGCAGCTCTGGCCAAAAAAAACAATAACCAGCAGACCAGCAATTGATTTATACCAGCCCTTTCGCCTCTTGCTTGTTGCTGTCATTGGCAGCCCTCCTCCTTTTAATCTATATTTTTATTATATTTATGTTAATAAAATAAAGCCTGTCAGGTCAAGTTTTTATGGGGACGTTTTATGGGGACGTGATACTCTGTCCCCACCTGCAGCTTGGCAACGCATTGACCTGTCGGTAGATAACCTGTCCGTCCCCATCTGAACTTCCTCCCTTAATTTACTTTGCTTCTGATCTTAATCCAGCGCCGCCCCTTGCCCCGGCCTGAGGTCTGAAGCTGTCCTTCTTTTTGGAGGTCGCTGAGTGCTCGCTGCACAGGTTTACTTTCCGACTCCTGGAAATGCCGCCGCAAATTCTCCCGATCAAATTCTTCGGGCAGTTCCTTAAGGATCTTGTCTCGCACTTTGAAGTAGCTTTCTCCCTTAAAATCAAGCGGCAGGTCGTATCGATCAAGCGCCTCGCTCACACCGGCTGACGTCTATCTGCCTTGTGAGCCAGGATGGCTGCGGTCTTCGTGCCCTGCCCGGAAAGAAACTGATTCATCACGATTATCCCGAAAAAGACCGATTCATTACCCAGATTGATTTATGATTGTCCCCGGCCTTAAAAATTTAAAGCCAGGCAAACAAGCCTGCAGCTAAACAGATAGATATCATTTAGATGTCATTTGTTTTCTGCCCCGATACCTGCCTTTTCCATAAGCAAGCCTGTCTTGACTGAGCTAAGCTTATTAAGCTTATTAAGCTCATCAAGCATATCTAGGAGGGAATGTCTGCGCCGGTGGTCGTCATCATCAGACGTCCGTGCTTAACGCGCCGCAAACTCAGCAGCTCACTGGCTACTTTTTTGATCACCCCGACCTGGCCTTTCATGATAATGACCTCGAGGCAATTATGTTTGTCGAGGTGAATGTGGGTCGAGCTAATCACCAGACTGTGGTGCTGGTGTTGAATGTCGGTCAGGACCCGTGGCAGCTCCGGGCTGTCGTGGCTGTAAACCAGACTGAGAACAGCCACCACTTCCTTGCTGTCATCCTTCCATTCTTCCTCTACCAGCTTATCCCTGATCAGGTCCCTGACGGCTTCAGAGCGGTTCTTGTAACTGTTCTTTTTCATCCACGAGTCGAATTTTCTGGATAGCTCTGACTCAAGAGAAATACTGAACCGAATGGTTTTTTCCATGCCCTGAGATTAAAAGAAATAGGATTCTATGTCAATGATATGATTTTTGCAGATCATTAAAGGTGAACGCAGTGCGACTAAGGTCTGGGTGTGAAAGCAGCCGGGCCAGGAGAGTTATAAGTCAAATTCCCTCCATCTTTCCAGGCATATAATCCATAGAATTCGTTAAATCCATAAAATCACAAAGCTGATTTGTTTTAAGCTTACAGGCCGCTGGCTTCCAAAAGCTCCTGATCATCGAGGATATCTTCCGGGCTACCTTCAGCCACGAGCTGCCCCCTGCGCATGAGAATAATTCGCTGGGCGACCTTCCTGGCCAATTCCAGATCATGAGTCGTCATGATAAGCGTCCGCTCCAGCCCCTTCAGATAATCTTCGAGCCACCGCCTCGAGGCCGGGTCGAGCCCGGAAGTTGGCTCATCCAGAAGCAGAATTTCCGGCTCTGTGATCAGCACTCCGGCCAGCGCCACCTTCTTTTTTTCACCCGGGCTCAGCCGCATCGTCGAACGGTTAATCAGATGTTCAGCCCTGAGCTCTTTAAGTTTGCTTTTGACTTTTTCCGCCACTTGCCTCCTCTGTCCATCCCGGTCTTCACTCGGCAGGCACAGCCCGAACGCCACATCGTCCAGAACCGTCGGCATAAAAAGCTGATCGTCCGGGTTCTGAAAGACCAGTCCGGTCTTTGACCTGATAGCTTTAACATTGCGCCGGCAAACTTCCAGACCCGAAATTTTAACCAGGCCCTGCCCCCTGAGCAGCCCGTTGAGGAGAAGCAATAGCGTTGATTTTCCGGCTCCGTTCGGACCGATAATAGCCACCTTCTCTTTTTCCGCCACCGAGAAGCTGACATCCTGAAGAGCCACCGTCCCATCGGGAAATGTATAGCTCAGCCCCCTTACTTCAACGGCTGTAGCCGCCATCGCGATGGTGACCGTTCTGGCTTCGGCCGGGATTGGTGATTCCAGGGAGCGACTGACTGCCACTGCCTCCGGTCTTATAATTTCAGTTGTTTCTTCTCTGTTGTCCATTCTATTTCTCTCATTTTATTTTTCTTATTCTCTTAAACTTATAAACTTGGCTTATAAACTTAGCTTACCATCTGAGATCTTCTTTTTATTGGCTGGCGTTATTGCCTGGCGCACCCGCTGGACAGCAAGCTGGTCGCCGCCAGTTGCCGGCTGCCAGAAAATAAAACTCAAAAAAATAAAGCCAGAGATAATTAAAATTAAAGTGAAAAATATCATTGTTATTATTCACTGTTATTGTGTTCATTATTATTGTGATTATTATTCCGTATCACTATCATCCGCACCTTGTTTCATCAGCCTGTTTTACAACCGTTGGTTAATGGCAAAAGCCTGAATCCAGGCTGGCCTAAATCAGGACAGTTACCAGCAGTATCACCATCAAAGCCACGACCAGAACCGCCTCGCGCCCGCCGAACTTGAACTTTTTCAGGAAAAACAGTTGCCCCTCGAAGCCGCGAGACAGCATAGCGGCATAAATGCGCTGACTTCTTTCCACAACCCGCATAAAAATATTTTCTATAATTAATCCGGTGATTTTGAGTCTCTTCATCACCGGCCTTCTCCCGCGCTCTCGCGACGCCCTGGCTCTGAAACTACTTACCGCCTCATCCATCAGAATCTGATAGTAGCGAGCGGCTGAAGTCAGAAGGCGGGTTATCGGTCGGGGAAGGTGACTCTGATGAAGGGCCGCCATAATATCTTCAGGAGTCTGACCGAGGATGAAAACCACATCGGCGGCGATGATGATCATCATCCTCGCTGCTATCTGCCCGAGGTTAAAAAGGCTTTGGGCGGGTGTGGCTTTTTTTCCGGAAAAGAGCAGGGTTACAAGCAACAGGAAAATAAAAAACGGCAAAAGAAAAAGCAACAGATGAAGCAGCTTTCTCATCAATTTTTCTGGCTGCCGGTTGATGAGATAGTTTATAGAGATTAGCAACGCCAGGACCGCCGCGAACTTCCAGAAAGGTGTGCGACCGGGTAAAAAAACCGCGCTGGCCGCAACGGCTACAAAGCTCAGCAGGCTGGCTCTGGGGTCAAGACCGGGGCCGGAGCCGGAGTGGGTGCTGCCGCTGCTGTTGCTCCGGGCACTTGTGATGCAGGCCCCTGTGTTACCGCTGTCAGCCTGGCAGATGCAGCCGGGGCTTTTGATGCTTGTCCCAGTGCTTCCGCCAGCCCAACTCCTGAAACCTGTGCCGCCGCTTGTCCCCATCTCCGGACGTTTTTTATCTTTTTGTTTTTCCTCTCTTTTATCTCTCGCCATCTCACTTCTTTCTTATCTCATCTCTTCTCTTGGCTTTCAATCTTTTCACTTTTTTCCGATCACATCACACACTTAACCTGGTGCCCTTTTTATCTTTGTTCACCTCCGAATTTTATCGAACCTGTCATCATCACGACCGGCCCTTAAAAAATACATGGTGCCTTCATTGAGCTCAATCAGCCGCAGATTAGCCGCCTGCAGCAGCTCAACTATTTCCCGCGAATCGGGGAGCTGGTCGTGGCAGACAGGCTCTGGTAACCGGGCGTGGAAGGCGTTGACTTCCTCCCGGCTGGCGGTATGGGCGACAATCAGTTGCCCGCCTGGTTTGAGAGTTGCCCCGAGTGTCCGCAGAGCCAGCAGTTTATCCGGCAGATGAGGGAGGAGGCACAGGCAGATGATCCGGTCGAACTGGCAGGGTGGTTTAAACTGACTGATATCAGCCCTGTAGAAAATGAGATTCGGGGCGCGGTATTTCTTTCTGGCGATCTCCAGCATTTTTTCTGAAAAATCAACTGCCAGCAGCTTGCCGGCGGGTCCAATTTTCTCAAGAATTAAAGGCAAAAGTCGGCCCGTACCACAGCCGGCATCAAGCACCACCTGACCCGGCTCGAGATCAAAGCGGTTGACCAGCGTCCGGAGCGCTGAATCACCTTCGGCTTCAGCCTCAGAGTGCTCCTCTTCCCAGGCTGAGGCTACCCGGTCAAAGAAAAGGCGGCGGCTTGAAATCTCCTGTTCCAGTACATCGGGCAGTAGATCGGGCAGCAGGTGGTTCGGCGGCGAATCTGCGGATAGGCCAGTTTTCGCGGTGGCAGAAATTTTCTGCTTTTGAGACATCTTTATCTCCTTATTTCTTGCTTCTTGCTTCTCGCTTTTTCCTTTTCCTTTTTCTTTTATCTTATTTCTCATTCAGCCGGCGATTCGGGCTCAAAGAAGGGTGACAGTCTGATTTTTTCTTTGATCTTGACGACAAGTGGGGGAATCACCAGAAACATGACAATAATCCCGGGCAGTCCTTTGATTAAAGTGACAGGCCCGAGAACGAGGCCTGGCAGCTGCAGCCAGTCGGCTACCATCCAGGTAGCCAGAAAGAGAACCAGTCTGTCTGCCAGTATCGTCAAGAATAAAGACAGATAGATATTAAGATGTAGCTTCTGGGAAAGCACCCAGCCCAAACCGGTTATAACCAGAAACTCCAGCATCATAATGAAAGCCACCGGCGGGTAAAAAGGGGGCATGCCCGTCAGGGCGGCAGAAAGAAGCGGCGCCAGGAGGCCAACCATCACCGATACCCGAGGTCTGAGGAGCAGGCCGGCCAGCATAACTGGATAAAACATCGGCAGAAAGGCACTGCCCAGTCCAACCAGATGGAAGGCCGGCGGAAAAGCCAGGGCTAGAGCTAAGAATAGACCTCCCAGCAGCCAGTCGAAGTTGTGTTTATGATTCATCTGATTGTTCCCTTTGTTTTTTTTTGATACAAAACGCCCTCCGGGATTTCTGAGCGCCAACATACTGAAAAGCCAGGTTAAAGGGCAGGCGCGAGTAAGTAACCTGCTTGCTCAGCCGCTTTCCCGGTGACAATCTCCGCAGAGTGTTACGATATCAAAATTCGTAACATCTGTAAATGGGGACGTGATACTCTGTCCCTCTTTTTCGTTTATCTTGATTTTTAAGTGCTTGCCAGCCAATGATTTACAAAAAAGGGACGTGATACTCTGTCCCTCTTTCCCACTCCGCCGATTTGTAACACCTTGGAACTGAATAATATAAAAAGTAATAAGGTAATAAAGCAATAATATAAGGTAAAATTAAGGCCCAAAAGGGACGGGGGACCAAAAAGGGACAGAGTATCACGTCCCCATTGTCAAAAAGGGACAGAGTATCACGTCCCCATTGTATGTTGCCAGGTTGCTTATTAATATGCTATTTATGCTGGTGTGGTGAATATCAATTGTGAATATGGTAAGTATCGCCAGATATCACCCAATAAGGAGGGAGGAAAATGAATATCTCCAAAAATCCCTGCCATAAGAAATTTTCGAGGCTAAAAACCTCTTTTCGTCTAACCCGATCTGTGGCCCGTAATACCTCACCGATGGTACGAACCTCAGCCCGCACAGGCCCAGCCCAGGTTGCACCAACCAAGGTGGCCCCGGTCCCAACGAACGTGGCCCCCGCCGACACAGCTCTTGCAGGCGCAAGTCGAGTCAGATTATTGTTGGCCGCCGTGCCTCTATTCTTAATGCTTCTTTTGTCCCTGCTTTTAATTCTCCCGGCGCCACCGCTATTTTCTGCCCCGCCACAACCGCAGCCAGCCTTCAGCCTGGAAGCTGTGCTTAGCGCTCCCCACACCTCGCAGCTTACCACCTCACCCTCAGGCAACCGCCTGGCCTGGGTCATCAACGTCAAAGGGGCAAAAAGTATCTGGCTGGCTGAGCCGCCCGATTACCAGGCGCGTCAGCTCATTCTCTACGATGTCGATGACGGTAGAGAGATTTCCGGCCTCCAGTTTACTGCAGACGGCCAATCTCTCCTCTACGCCCACGGCAGCGCCTTCAATCCGACCAGCAGCCCCCGCCGCCTCGAGCAGGTCATCAAGGTTGTCGATATTCGATCTGGCCAGGAGCGGCTCCTGGCGGAGGGTCAGGATCCACTCGTTTCTCCCGACGGGCGAAACCTGCTTTTTACCCGCGCCGGCCAGCCATATGTTATTTCTCTCGACGGCGCTTCCCAGGCCAGAGTACTCTTCCAGGCCCGTGGCAGCAGCCGTTCCTACAGCTGGTCACCCGATGGCAAAAAAATTCTTTTTGTGAGTAGCCGTGAAGCTCACAGCTTTATCGGTGTTTACGATCTCGCTCAGGATAAAATCACCTGGCTCCTGCCCGATGTCTATCGCGATATGTACCCGGTCTGGTCGCCCGATGGCCAGCGCGTGGCCTTTATCAGGATGCTTCCGGGGCGCGCTCAGGGTCAAACCGAATCGTTCGGGCGCGGTCAGGCCGTCTCCTATTCTATCTGGGTCGTGGATGTAGCCAGTCTTAAAGGTAAAAAAGTCTGGGAAACGCCAGTCGGTGGTGGCTTTGCCCACAGCTACCCGTCTCAGCCGCTTTTCTGGGCAGCTGGCGACCGCCTCGTTTTCTACTCAGAGCATACCGGCTGGATGCACCTTTACTCGCTCTCGGCGACATCCGGCGAACTCCTGCCTCTGACCTCAGGTGCATACGAAGTTGAGCAGGCTGCCCTTTCGCCCGACCGTCAGTTCGTCATTTTCAGCGCGAACAAAAATGATATCAATCTAAAACATCTGTATAAAGTTTCGGTCAAAGGTGGGCCGGTTGAAACCCTGACCGATGGTCAAACCCTGGAGTGGGCACCAGTTGTTTCCGCCGACGGCAAGCATGTTTTCTTTATTCAATCGAGCGGCCGAAGGCCAGGCTTGCCGGTGATGAAGGCGCTCACGCCCACGGGCGCTGCTCCTCCAGGTCGTTCTCGACCATCATCGACACCAGTTCCTCAAAGCTGACCTTGGGTTGCCATCCCAACTTGTCGTGGGCCTTGGTCGCGTCACCGATCAGCAGGTCAACTTCAGCAGGACGCATGAAGCGCGGATCTTGTTTGACGTAGGGAGTCCAGTCAGAAATCCCGACATGGTTAAAGGCGCAGTCGAGGAAGTCTTTGATCGAGTGCGTTTCGCCAGTTGCAATCACGTAGTCATCGGCTTCGTCTTGCTGCAGCATCAGCCACATCGCCTCGACGTAATCGCCGGCAAATCCCCAATCGCGCTTGCTATCCAGGTTGCCTAACGTGACGTCCTTCTGCATGCCCAGGTGAATGCGCGCGACTGCTTGGCTGATCTTGCGGGTGACGAACTCGGGCCCGCGGCGAGGAGATTCGTGGTTGAACAAGATGCCTGAGGACGCGTGCATCCCGTAGGACTCTCGGTAGTTGATGGTCATGTAGTGCCCGAAGACCTTGCTCACGCCGTACGGCGAGCGCGGCCACAGCAGCGTCGTTTCACGCTGGGGCACGTCTTGGACTTTGCCGAACATTTCAGAACTTGAGGCTTGGTAAAAGCGGATGCCTCCCAAGTCATCGCCTGCGTGCAAGCGAACCGCCTCGAGCATCGTGAGCACACCCTTGCCGGTCACATCACTGGTCAGGGCAGCGTTTTCCCAGGAGTAGGCGACGAACGAGATCGCGGCCAGGTTGTAGACCTCGTGAGGCTGGGATGCCTTAAGGGCGCGGATCAAACTCGACATGTCAGTGAGGTCACCGGTGTGCAAAATGACCTCGGGGACGGTCATCTTGACGATATCGATCTTGGGATTGTTCTGACCCCGGATGATGCCGTGTACCTCATAGCCCTTTGCCAGCAGCAATTCGGCTAAATAGAGGCCGTCTTGCCCTGTGATGCCAGTGATCAATGCTCGCTTGCTCACGCGTTTACCTTCTTCATAACGTTGGTGCGGATGTCTTTAGATTGCTGTTCCGACGCTGCTGGGGCGACGGTAACCCGCAATGTTGCTGGCTTCGACCATAAGGGCGACCAGTTTGCGGCCCAGGGGCGCGGGCATCACTGGTAGCACTCGGTCAATGATCGCACTGGCTGTCTGCGCCCGATGTTCATTGAGGCGAGCCGCGACGAGGTGAACGGTGCGGTTCCAGACTCCAGTGGGTGCCGAGGCGAGGCCGGCCAGC
>Ga0209608_1002882_pt1 | contig 11544 bp, 8 predicted proteins | sample AD_UKC130_MetaG_FD_184428 | JGI IMG/M metagenome (GOLD analysis project Ga0209608, IMG submission 184428) | Active sludge microbial communities of municipal wastewater-treating anaerobic digesters from Canada - AD_UKC130_MetaG (SPAdes) (version 2) | ecosystem: Engineered > Bioreactor > Anaerobic... | reverse complement strand
AACCTGTTTCCACTTGGGTCCACGATATTTTGGAATTGTTTCCCTTGCAAATTCCTCGTTTTGTAACAAAATTATAAACACCTCCTTTGCCTTCTTTATCGCCCGGATACCAATTTTGAACCGTCGAATATTTTACTTCCGCATTTTCCAAAGCAATAATTTCCACCACTGCGGCATGGAGTTGATTTTCGTCTCGCATGGGAGCCGTGCAACCTTCAAGATAACTCACGTACGAATCGTTGTCGGCTATGATTAGGGTACGCTCGAACTGCCCGGTATTTGGTGCGTTGATGCGAAAATAGGTAGACAATTCCATAGGGCAACGCACACCTTCGGGAATGTACACAAACGATCCGTCGCTGAAAACGGCCGAGTTAAGAGCAGCATAAAAGTTGTCTTTATAGGGAACCACACTTCCGAGATACTTCTTTACTAGATCGGGATGATGTTGGACTGCTTCGTTGAACGAACAAAAAATAATGCCTTTTTCGGCCAATATTTCTTTAAAAGTGGTTTTTACCGACACACTATCCATAACGGCATCAACGGCCACTCCGGCCAGTTGCTTTTGTTCCTCGAGAGGGATTCCCAATCGTTCGAATGTTTTCAATAATTCGGGATCGATTTCATTCCTACTTTGAGGACTTTTTTTCTGTTGGGGAGCAGCATAATAAATGATATCTTGAAAATCGATAGGCGGAATATTCAGATGTGCCCATGTGGGTAGATCCATTGTTAGCCAGTGATGATAGGCTTTCAAACGAAAATCGAGCAGCCAATCGGGTTCATTCTTCTTTTCGGAAATCAACCTGACAACCTTTTCATTCAACCCCTTTTCTATGAATTCGGTAGGGATGTCGGTCGTAAAGCCGTATTTATAATCGCTCTTGGCTAATTTATGCAATAATTGATTTTGATTTTCTTCCTGCATCGAAACGTTTTTTTTAATGGGATCTCTTTCGGATTTTTTGTTTTCCTTATTGGGAAAGAAACGTTCGATTATATTGTCAGGCTTCAGAATCGGTTTCAAGTCTTCGTAAGGAATCGTGACGTCAATCGGTCCCATGGAGTAGGGTGCTATTTCGTATTGATTATATGTATAATGCAATCCTTTGTCGTCCATCCAAAAATTATTATTCGGAACAATATCTTCAATATTGAAAAATCCTTTGGCAAGGAGAGAATCCGTAGAAGTCACATTGTATTTTTTCATCAACGAACGCAAGATAATATCGGTAAGCGGTTTATAATATCCGGGAACAAAAAGATCTTCCTCCGAAATGGTTACTAGGTCGTTGAGATCAATATTATAGTACAATATCCGATAGGAACCGTGCGCACCGCCGGTATAGTCGCTGTATTCTACCGCGTAACTCAATAGCGAATCGTTTTGAAATAAAATTTTATTCGAAATATTCAACTGATAATAGTACCATACCGGTGTTTCGCCTTCCGGCAAACGACTTTTGTCGGAATAATAATCGTTGGATAATGCCTGATAACTTGCGATATAGTTTTCCAAATATTTGTTCACTGCATCTTGCGGACTCAAAACATCGTACTGGATGTCAGTAAAAAAAGTGCCAACAAAAATTTGCTGTAGTCGTGCCAAATCTTCTGCTGTCCCGAATTTAACCGGGTAGATAAATTTGATATCGACATCGGCATAAGGTTGTGCAGTATCGTTTTGCAACAAAGGAATTTGTTTTGCTACGATAATCGTATCAAAAGTAATAGCGGTGTCGGGTTTCTTTCGGATATTTTTACAAGAAAAAAACATAGTAATAATAAATACGGCAAGCATTGCAGCCGTGAGTCGGTTTTTATTCATATATAGCATTTTTATTGGATAATTTGCTTTATAGCTCCAAGTTCGGGATAAAAAATAACCTGAATAGGTTTTTTGCAACTGTCGAACATTTTTTTGGTGAGCACTTCTTTCGATCCAAATTGAACCACATCAACTTCTGTATTTCTTATGATTTGGTTGTTGTGCTCTATTTTTAGTTCGGCTTTGGAAGGTATATTATACACCAATCCTTCTTTCAATTTTTTTTCCAGTTGTTGCAGTTCTTTTTCGGAGAGTTGCATTTCGGGTTTAGGCGTTTTGTTTGTCAACGACAAGTAAATGGGAGCTCCGGCCAAATTGTCGGCATCAACAAGACCCAACTTCGTCGAGAAACGGGCAATTACTTTTCTGTCAATATTTTTATCGTCCGGAATAAAGGTTATATCCGTAGTAAAAGTTTCGGTTTCGACGGTTCCTGTAAACATTTCAGTGAGTACTTTTTCTTGCAAATCGAGCTGATCCATTACCACTTTGTAGGCTTCTCCGTCGGGTGGCATATTGTCTGCTTCACCAATAAGAATATCGTTACGGCTTCGACGCAATTCAAGAATCTGTTTTGCAACCAGCTCGGCTTGTTTGGCTGTTGATCCGGCCATAAGTGTTTCTTCAGAGAAAAACCTACGCGGATCAATGGGCTGTTGCTTGGTTTTGGCAGGTTGTTCTGCCGGTGCTGCCGGTTTTATTTCCGGCATGGCATTTATTGTGCAAATCAATTCTTCTTCGGTCAAATATACAAAAGGTTCTGTCGTATTGGGGCGGAATTCGACCATAAACGAATTGGTTTTGTCGGGAATTCCTTTGTTTTTAACAGTTACGTTTTCCAGTGAATAAACCGTTTTGTTTTCGGTTATTGGATTTTCGATACCCAAATATCGTCGGGCATATGTATAAAATTCGCCTCGTTGATATGTCGTCTTTTTTGTTTTAAAGGTAATGACAAATGAGGTTTTCGGCAACGAATAAACCACGCCGTAATTATTGGCCTTGACAGCATCGATACGGATGGTTTTCTGTGGAAAAACTTCAGAAAACAAAAAAGCGACAAAGAAAAATAACACATATATTTTTTTCATGCTGTGGAAATTTTTTCAGTTTTTAGTAAGCCGATTGAAATTGTTCCAAAAACCGCACATCGTTTTCAGAAAACATGCGCAAGTCTTTTATCTGATATTTCAGGTTAGTAATGCGCTCGATCCCCATTCCCAAAGCATATCCCGAATATATCTTGCTGTCGATACCGCAATTATCGAGCACGTTGGGGTCAACCATGCCGCAACCCAAAATTTCTACCCATCCGCTATATTTACAGAAAGGACAACCTTTTCCACCACATAGATTGCACGATATATCCATTTCGGCACTGGGTTCGGTAAACGGGAAATAGGATGGGCGCAAGCGAATTTTTGTTTCGGTACCAAACGTTTCTTTGGCAAAGAAGAGTAATGCTTGTTTGAGGTCGGCAAACGACACGTCTTTATCGATATATAATGCTTCCACCTGATGAAAAAAGCAATGGGTACGATACGAAATGGCTTCGTTGCGATATACCCTTCCCGGGCAAATGATACGGATGGGGGGTTGTGTTTTTTCCATCACCCGTGTTTGCACCGATGAGGTATGCGTACGCAACAAAATGTCCGGATCATTCTGAATAAAGAAAGTATCTTGCATATCACGCGCCGGATGGTCTTCGGGGAAATTCAGCGACGTAAACACATGCCAGTCGTCTTCAATTTCAGGACCTTCGGCAATCGAAAAACCCAATCTTTTGAATATGTCGCATATCTCTTCTTTTACAATAGATATGGGATGGCGTGTACCTAAAGGAATGGGGTAGGCTGTTCGAGAAAGATCGATTTCGGAATATTCCGTTTCTGCGTTTTCAAATTGTTTTTTAAGGGATTGTATTTTATCCTGTGCTTTTTGTTTTAATTCGTTAAGCATCATGCCTACTTCCCTTTTTTGATCGGCCGGAACGTTGCGAAATTCATCCATAAGCGAATGAATCAATCCCTTTTTGCTTAAATACTTAATGCGGAGCGCTTCCAATTCTTCTAAAGTGGATGCCGACAAATTCTCGATCTCGGCGAGGAGTGATTTTATTTTTTCTATCATTGTGTATAAAATTCTACGATGTACTCTTTATTTTTCACAAAATTACATTTTCCCGAGCGATTAGCCAATATTTTCGGTAAAAGATTTGCAAACATGGAGTTGAGTATCGGTACTAAATTCGTATTTTTGTTGTGGAGTAATGTTGAATATAAAAAGAATGATCGAAAAAGTTCGCAGTTATATTAAAGAGAATCGATTGTTAGAGCCTGATGATCGCGTAATTGTTGGATTAAGTGGTGGCATGGATTCCATGACGTTAATCGATGTGCTCTTGTTGTTAGGATACCGATGCGTGGCGGCACATTGCAATTTTCATCTTCGTGGTGAAGAGTCTGAACGCGACGCAGCTTTTGTAAAGCAATGGTGCGAAAGTGCTGAGGTAAAACTTGTTTCTATAGATTTTGATACGTATCGATATGCCGCTGATCATAAAATTTCCATTGAAATGGCTGCTCGCGAATTGCGGTATGAATGGTTTGAAGACGTGCGCAAACAACATCATGCCAACGTTATTGCCGTAGCACATCATCGCGATGATCTGGCGGAAACGGTGTTGTTGAATCTAATTCGCGGAACAGGTATCAGGGGACTTACCGGCATTTCGCCTAAAAACAACTCTATAGTACGGCCTTTGTTGGGTGTTTCGCGTGACGAAATTGAAGCTTATGTTGACGAACGAAAATTACCTTTTATTTTTGACAGCACCAACAGCGACGATGCTTTTGTGCGAAACTTTCTGCGATTGAATGTCATTCCTCTTCTTGAAAAAATGAATCCGTCGGTTAAAAATGCCATTTATCGCACGGCACAACATGTCGGTGAAGCAAAAAAGATCTACGATTTTTACGTAGAGACTCAAAAAAAAGCGATTTTTATCGATAACCGTATCGATATCGACAAACTCAAAGCAACTCTTTCGCCCGCTGCTATGTTGTTCGAAATTCTTTCGCCTTTCGGTTTCAATGCTTCGGTAATCGAAGATATTTGTCAACGTTTGGACAGCACACCCGGTAAGGTGTTTTATTCAGATGATTATCGATTAATCAAGGATAGAAAAGATCTTATCTTGGATAAAATTTCTGATGAAAAACCTTTGCAAAGAGAATACACAATCGATAAAGTTTCACAAGAGATTACCGATCCTATTCGTTTAAAAATCAGTTTTTTATCGGGGGATGCAATAATTAACAAAGATGCCCGATTTTTGTATGCCGATGCGGATAAACTCTCGTTTCCGTTAACCTTACGCAAATGGCAGGCGGGCGATTGGTTTGTTCCCTTTGGTATGAAGGGGAGAAAGAAACTGAGCGATTTTTTTACCGATAGAAAATTCAGTCTAACCGACAAAGAGAATGCCTGGGTACTTACGTCGGATGAAAATATTGTGTGGGTGGTGGGGGAGCGCCCCGATGAACGCTTTAAGGTTACCGAATCTACTGAAAATGTACTGGTTATGGAATTTATTAATGATTTATGAAACAGTTTTTTGTTTTTTGTGAAAATTTTTTCGTGTTTTCATGCAACTTTTTCCCGTTTTTTGCATTATAATTATAAAGAATATAATTTAAATGATAAGCCACCAATATATGAAAGCAAGTGATTTACGTGACATTTTCGCAATAGCAACATTGACGGGATTTGCATATTTGATGATCCGCAGTTACCGTATCCGAAAAAAGAAAGAGCGCGAATTAAAAGAATTTTCTCATTTCCAACTTTTCTAACCAACTAAATTGGCCGGTGAACGATAAAGGAGATTTCAACTGTTTTTCGTGCAAAGTTTTTTCTTTACCTTTGTACGTTTGAAAACAACAAATAGTTGAAATTGATTTTTTTATGCTTACATTAAAGACAATAAACGAAAACCCGGAAGAGGTTATCCGCAAACTTGCGAAAAAAAATTTCGATGCCTCTGAAATTATTAGTCAAATTATCGAATTAGATAATAAACGACGGAGTACGCAGGTGCTTCTCGATAATAGATTAGCCGAAATCAATTCCTTATCCCGCACAATCGGAAAGTTGATCAAAGAAGGTAAAAAAGAAGATGCTTTGCAAATTCGGGAGAAAGTAAGCAAATTGAAAGAATCTTCCCGTCTCTATGATGATACGCTGAAAGAAACCGAAGAAAAAATACAAAATCTGTTGGTGCTTCTTCCCAATCTTCCCCATGACTCGGTTCCTGAAGGAAAGTCTGCTGAAGATAATGTTGTTGAAAAAACCGGAGGAAAAATGCCGGAACTCCCTGCCGATGCTCTTCCTCATTGGGAGCTGGCGAAGAAATACGATATTATTGACTTTGAGTTGGGTGTCAAAATTACCGGTGCCGGTTTTCCGGTATACAAAGGAAAAGGCTCCCAACTGCAACGTGCTCTCATTAATTTCTTCCTGGACAGGGCTCGGGAAGCGGGTTTTGAAGAGGTGCAGCCACCTTATATGGTAAATGAAGCATCGGCGTTTGCAACAGGTCAATTGCCCGATAAAGAAGAGCAAATGTATCATGTGGAAATCGATAATCTCTATTTGATACCTACTGCTGAAGTGCCCGTCACCAATATGTATCGCGATGTGATTCTCGACGAAAAAGATCTACCCATAAAAAATACGGCATATTCGGCTTGTTTCCGTCGTGAAGCAGGTTCGTACGGAAAAGATGTACGTGGACTCAACCGCCTGCATCAGTTCGATAAAGTGGAAATTGTTTGCATTGAAAAGCCCCAAAATTCCTATGCACGTCTGCAACAGATGGTAGACCATGTGCAAACATTGGTCGATGCCTTGGAATTACCTTGGCGTATCCTTCGTCTTTGTGGTGGTGATATGGGTTTTACTTCGGCTCTCACGTTCGATTTCGAAGTGTTTTCCGCCGCACAAAAACGGTGGTTGGAAGTAAGTTCGGTGTCGAATTTCGAAAGTTATCAGGCCAACCGACTGAAATGTCGCTATCGCGATGCTCACCGCAAAATCCACCTTTGCCACACCCTGAATGGCAGTGCTCTCGCCTTACCCCGTATTGTGGCAGCACTGCTGGAAAACAATCAAACGCCCCACGGTATCCGCATCCCTAAAGTATTGGTACCTTATACCGGCTTTGAACGTATCGATTAAAAAAGCCCGCTTCGAAATGGCTATTTTTGTCGAGATCAAAGAGAGAAGATTCATAAACTGAAAAATAGCTATATCGATGAGGATTATAAAAACAAATAAACTTCCTATATATTCTTGGGCATCGGAAGTAGAAAAAGGTGCTTTGGAACAAGCTATTCACTTGGCTGAGCATCCTTTTGCCCGACGTCACGTGTGTTTATTGCCCGATGTGCACGAAGGATTTGGTATGCCTATCGGAGCCGTTTTGGCAACACAAGAAGTGATCATTCCAAATGCCGTTGGTGTAGACATTGGGTGCGGCATGTGTGCTGTTAAAACCAATATTCGAACAGAAGAATTCAATCCGCAAACTTTGAAAAATATCGTTCTCGATATCAAAGAGAGAATACCCGTAAGCTTTAAGCACCATAAAAAAAGACAAAACTTACCTTCACACTTAAAAAACCCTTCCGGTCTTATTACGAAAATGGAGTTTAACGATATCCCTTATCAAATTGGAACACTGGGTGGAGGCAATCACTTTATTGAAATTCAAAAAGATAAAGATAACTTTATATGGATAATGTTGCACTCAGGCAGTAGAAACTTAGGAAAAAAAGTAGCTGATTATTATAATAAAGAGGCCAAAAAATGGAGCAAGAATTGGGAAAATCAAGTGCTGAAATCTTGGAATTTGGCATTTCTTGATGTAAACTCCGACTTAGGCAATCAATATATTGAAGAGATGAATTATTGCTTGCAATTTGCTAAGGCCAACCGCCTTCATATGTTAGATACAGTAAAAAATATTTTTTATGATCATACGCAATGCGATTTTGGCGAAATGATAAGTATCCACCACAATTATGCCAATTATGAAAAACATTTTGGCGAGTGGTATTGGATCCATCGCAAAGGTGCTATTTCAGCAAAAAAAGGAGAATTTGGTATCGTTCCGGGTAGTCAAGGTACTCCAAGTTATATTGTTCGTGGAAAAGGTAATGTTGATAGTTTTATGAGTAGCGCACACGGCGCAGGCAGAGTCATAAGCAGGCGCGAAGCAATCAGGAAACTCAATTTGAATTCGATTAGAAGCGAATTGGATAAACGCGGAATTATTCATTCCATAGGCAAACAAAAAGATTTGGATGAAGCCCCGCAGTGTTACAAAAATATCGATCAGGTTATTGAAGAACAAAACGATCTTGTAGAACCGATATGTAAATTATATCCGTTGGCAGTGATAAAAGGATAAAGTGTATGTATATGCCATCTTATATTTCGCTCCACAAAAGTGGCAAATTGAAAATGTTGGCTGAAAGTTTATGGCAACACATGGGAAAATGCGATTTTTGCCTTAATTACGACATCAGTCACGGAGGTGTCGGACAAAATAAAACCACAAAAGATTTTGCCGATATGATGCTCCAACTACAAGATGTCGGTTGTTCAAACATTAATATTGTAACCCCCACACATTATTTACCTCATTTGCTGCATGCGCTCGATATTGCAGCAGGAAAAGGTCTAAAATTACCTCTTGTTTATAATACCAGCGGATGGGAAAAATTGAGTATTATTAAAAAACTTAATCAAGTTGTTGATATTTATCTGACCGATTTCAAGTATTATAGCAAAGAAAAGGCCATGCGATATTCTCCGGGTGCAGCTTCTTATCCCGAAATAACCAAAAGAGCCATCATCGAATTTCATAAGCAAGTTGGAAATGCTGTTGCCGATGCCGACGGAATAATTCGAAGGGGGCTTATGATACGTCATTTAATTATGCCCAATAATCTCGAAGAGACGGAAAATATTTTACAATGGATAGGACAAAATTTACCTAAAGATACTTACGTTAATGTGATGACACAGTACAGACCCATGTACAAAGCTTTTGAATACCCCGAAATATCGAGGCGCATCACCATAGCCGAATACAAGCGAGCTGAGGAGGCCGCTATAAGAGCAGGTTTAACAAACTACAAAATGCAAAGGTAAAGCCCAATTCATCCTTATTTTCTCAACCACCTATTTTTTGCTTTTTAAAATAAGGTTTCTCGAGGAGAGAAGAGAATCAAATAATTGTCAATGCAGCTGATCTTTCTTTAAAAGTAATAGGGGCAGGAAAATAAATATCCCTAGGATGGACATCACCAATCCTCCGATAGTACCCGCTGCCAAGGGAAACCAGAACGCTTCTTTTTGTGTTCCTACCATAAAAGGAATAAATCCGAGAATAGTCGATAGAATCGTTAGAAAAATCGGCACTATTTTCGAGTTCCATGCTTTCAGATAGGCCCTAAGAGGGGATAACAACGGTTTCTGTTTCCTCACCTGATTGTATTCATGCAGGATATAAATACTGGCATTTACGGTTATTCCCGCCAATAAAATAAACGAAGCAAATCCACCCTGATCGAAATTCAGTTTAAACCAATAAAAGGTCAGAAAGACCCCGATGAAAGAAATTGGAATGATAAAAATAACCGCTAACGGTTGTTTTACGGAATTGAAAAGAATGGAAGTCGTAAAAAAGATGATAACGATTAATAATCCGATTAACCAGTATTGTTTGTTCATTTTTTTACCCCAGCCCCATGAACTGCTTGCCTTTTGGGCAGTATAACCCATAGGAAGTTGTTTGTTAAGCTCTTCAATTTCCCTATCGAGTATTTTCTCGCCCTGAGTATTTGAGCCGATGTAATCATATTGAACCACCAATCGATACTGTTGATTTTCTTTCCCTACCTGTTGCGGAGCTTGTCCTTTGGATATATCGACCACTTCATTTAATTTGTAAAAACGATTTCCAATATGCTGTCCCATGTGCCGTAAAGCCCAAATATCATAATCTTTTGCCTGTTTGCTATTCAGCACAATATCTTCTCTTTCTCCGTTAATGATCACAGAAGCAGCCCAAACATTTCGAGCAAACAACGGTTGTAACGATGCAAACAATTCACCGGGAAGAATGCCTTGTGCAGCCAATCGTTGTTTGTTCAGTTGAAAGGAATATTCCTGATAATCGTCTTTATACCAGGAAAAATTGGAGTTAATACTCACTTCTTTGATCCGACGATAAGAGAGTAACCGTTGTTTCAGGGTGTCCGCCCATGCCGACAGTTCATCGTAATTGTAACCGTAAAGCTTCACCCTGTATTGTCCCGCAAAATCACGCACATCGTTGCTGAATCCTTGATCCTGCAATCCGTAAATTCCCCAGCTGCCGCCACCTAATTCCAATGCTTTGCTGATGACATTGCTTTTTAACTGATAAGGAAAACCACTATGTTCTGCCTCTTTTTTAAAAAATACATTAATTGAAGCTCTGCGTGCATTGGGTATGCTGGTTTGGAATTGCCGTATCTCGGAAAAGCTGCTGAGGTAACGCTCCATTTTCGTGATCAGGTCGTTCATTTGTGAAAGGGTGGTTCCGTTGGGCATGGAAGCCGTGATGGTGAGTACCACTTCATCGCTGCGTGTAAAGTAACTTCCCTCATACACTTTCTCTACAAACAACCGCAATGTTCCGCCTAAGGCTTTGTCTATCACCGGTTTTATTTTTTCCTTAAAAGTAGTATTTTCCATGATCGCATTGTATTTTTCTGCAAATTTGGTCTTCTTCTCTATTTTATCGGGCAACAAAAATACAGGCAATCCAAACAGCAATACAATGCACGTGAAAGCGATCCATTTTTTGCGACTGAGGAAACGGATCATTTTTTCATATCCGTGGGTGAATTTTACGGTTAACCGTGGCGCAGAAAACTTACCGGAAAAACGCGACTTTCTTCGTGGACGTTTTGTCAAGTGGATCCTTTCCATCAGGGAAGGAACAAATAACAATGCCACAAACAACGACACGAAGAGGTTGATCATCACAACCGCCGCAAAATCCTGTAGATTTAAGCGTATGCTCTCATCCAACAGGAAAATCATGGAAAGTGCACCTATGGTGGTCAACGTTGCAGCCAAAATAGGCATAAAAGCATTTCGGTTACCTTTGTGCATCACGTGATCCGTCATGATGATGGCATTGTCGATGATCAGGCTCAATGAGATCGTTATTCCTGCCAATGAATAAAGTTGAATTTCCAGTTTGAAGAGGTGATAAAAAATGATGGCAACGGCGATGTCGATAAAAAGACTGACGGCAATAAGAAAAAGGTAACGGAAATTTCGGGTTACAAGCAATACGAACAACAAGAGGATGAGAATAGTTAGGCAACTGCGAAAATATATTTTGTTCAATTCGGCTTGAATATAATCTGTAGCATCGTAATTGATATATATTTCGTATCCCGGGGGCAACGATTGCCTGAGGCGATCTATCGTTTTTTTTACCTCTTTGCTTAAGCGGAGTTGGTTGGCCGATTCTTCAGCCGTAAGAGAGAGGTAGATGGAATTTAAGCCGTTGATACGATAATAACTTAAGGGTTCTTGCTCGGCATGAATAACTTTCACCAACTGATCCAGCCGAATGAGGGCAC
>Ga0209608_1002881_pt1 | contig 11550 bp, 10 predicted proteins | sample AD_UKC130_MetaG_FD_184428 | JGI IMG/M metagenome (GOLD analysis project Ga0209608, IMG submission 184428) | Active sludge microbial communities of municipal wastewater-treating anaerobic digesters from Canada - AD_UKC130_MetaG (SPAdes) (version 2) | ecosystem: Engineered > Bioreactor > Anaerobic... | reverse complement strand
GCCACTGGACCCGTACCGGCAGGGTCGCGAAGTCCGTAGGTCATCTCATCTTGCTCGGCCAGTACCTGGCCTACCCGGTCGGCGCCAATGACCGCGCGCGGCAACTCTCCCAGCACCCAGCCGAACGATCTGATCTGCATGCCGACCACCGTGAACAGGAACGCAATCTGCACTACGTCCGATGCTGAGGTTGTCCCCGATTCCACCCGCACCGCTCCGATGCCAATGACCGCCAGAATCGCTAAGTTCGGCAATGCTTCAATTACCGGGTCGAACACGGCCCGAATCCGACCGATGGAAACGTTCGCATCGCGCAGTCGCTCACTCGCTAGTCGAAAACGACTTGTTTCGTCGGCTTCGCGACCCAAGGACTTGATCACCAAGGCGCCGTCGAACGACTCATGGGCCACGGTTGAAAGGTCGCCGCGCAGACTTTGGGCGAGCGCGATTTTCGGCCCCTGCCACCGCTGATAGACCGCGTTGGCCACGAACAGCAGACCGATTACGACAAGTCCAACAATAGTCAAGACGCCGTCGGCAAACGCCATCGTGACCACGGCGGCCACCAGCATCGCGATTGTGCCAAGTGCCATGGGCAGCGGCATGAACACGCCCCAGGTTGCCTCGACGTCGGCGTTGGCGTTGCTCAAAAGTTGCCCGGCCGGGTGGCGGTGATGCCAGCGCAAAGGCAGCTGCAGATAGCGCCGCGTGACTTTCATCCGGTCGTCGCGGATCAATCGGAAATAGACAACGCCGCCCAGGAGTCGCCGGCCAATCACGCCGATGGTTCGAAGCATTGCCGCGGCGAGGAAAAGCCCAACCCCAGTCCATAGCGCGGCCGAATGAATCTGGCCATCGGCGAACGATGGACCGATCACGTGCTCGGTCGCCCAGCCCAAAACCCACGCATCGCCGACCGTCATCACCCCAAATAGCAGGGAGGCCAGCGCAGCGAAAGTGAAGACGAATTTTTGCCGAACGATGCCGGTGCCCATCACCGCGAATCCGCGCCGGGTGAGTCGGTCGGTGGCGTTTCCCGCGAGACTGTCTAGCTTCTTTGGGGTCTGAGCAGTGGGCGAAGGAGTGCTCACCTGACCACGTGCCCGGCCGCCCGTAGTGCATCCTTGACTGCTGAAATCTTGAACGTGCCAAAGTGGAATACGCTCGCGGCCAAGACTGCGTCCGCCCCGGCGTCAACCGCCGGCGCGAAGTGTTCAACTTTTCCGGCCCCGCCGCTGGCTATCAACGGCAGGTTCGTTACTTGGCGAACCGCGCGGATCATTTCAAGGTCAAACCCCTGCTGGGTGCCGTCGGCGTCCATCGAGTTGAGCAAGATCTCGCCGGCACCCAACTCCGTGGCCTGGCGAACCCACTCGACTGCGTCCAAACCAGCGCTCTGGCGGCCACCGTGGGTGGTCACTTCAAATCCGCTTGGCTGGCCATCGGCGCGACGAGCGTCAACGCTGAGCACCAGCACTTGGTTTCCGAACCGTTGGGCGATCTCGGCGATCACGTGTGGCCGGGCAATCGCGGCAGTGTTGATGCCGATCTTGTCGGCCCCAGCGCGCAATAGTCGGTCGACATCCTCGACCGTGCGAACTCCCCCGCCAACGGTCAGTGGGATAAAAACCTGTTCGGCGGTTCGGCTAACGATGTCGTAGGTCGTTGCCCTATCGCCACTAGAAGCGGTGATGTCCAAGAAAGTCAGCTCGTCGGCGCCTTCAGCGTCGTAAACCCGGGCCATTTCGACCGGGTCGCCGGCGTCCCTAAGATCAACAAAATTGACGCCCTTGACGACTCGACCGCCGTCAACGTCAAGACACGGGATCACTCGGACAGCAAGACTCACTCAACGAGCCTATCTGCCGTAGCCACAATGGTTTGCACGGCCAACAGACGCCGGCTCAGCAACTGGCAACAGTGGCCAAGGCTTCAGGAAGCGTGAACGCCCCCGCATAGAGAGCCTTACCGACAATCGCGCCTTCGACGCCTATTTCGGTCAGCGAGGCGATGTTCTGCAAATCAACCAGGCTCGAGACGCCACCTGATGCCACGACCGGCTTGTCGGTTTGCTCGCAAACTTGGCGCAGCAAGTCAAGGTTCGGTCCTTGGAGGGTGCCGTCCTTGGTCACGTCGGTGACCACGTAGCGAGCGCATCCATCGGCCTCGAGTCGAGCCAATACCTCGAACAGGTCGCCGCCTTCTTCGGTCCAGCCGCGCGCGGCCAGCGTGCGACCTCTGACATCCAAGCCGACCGCCACCCGATCGCCATAACGGTCGATCGCCGAACGACACCAGTCGGGATCTTCGAGCGCTGCGGTGCCGAGGTTTACTCGTCGACATCCCGTCGCCATTGCTGCGTCGAGTGACTCATCGTCACGGATGCCGCCGGAAAGCTCCACTTGGACGTCTAGTCGACCAACGACCTCGGCCAGGAGTTCGCGGTTGCTCCCCTTGCCGAACGCCGCATCCAAATCCACCAAGTGGATCCACTCGGCACCATCGTTCTGCCACTGCAAGGCAGCATCCAGCGGCGAGCCATAGCTAGTTTCGGTTCCTAGCGCACCTTGGACCAGACGCACGGCCTGTCCGTCGGCAACGTCAACTGCGGGGAGAAGTTCAAGAGTCACTCGCTGATCGTATCTAGCCGCCTGCGTATGGTGGACAGGCCATGAGCGAACCGACTTTCATCACCATCCCGCACTCGCGCGCCGAGGACGTTCTCGGCGTGCTCTCGGGGACGTTTATTGCCTCGCTTGGGCTCTATCTGCTGCACGAAGCTCACGCGGTAACTGGCGGCGTCGCCGGCTTGGCTTTGCTAATCACCTATGCCGTGCCCTGGTCGCTATCGGTAGTGCTGATCGTGGCGAACCTTCCCTTTCTCGCCCTGGCTCTTTGGCTCAAAGGTTTTAACTTCACCGCCAAATCGGTGGTATCGGTCGGCCTGCTTTCGGCATTTGTGAAGTTTCCCGAACACCTGATGCTGTTTTCCGAATTGTCCGCGCCCTACGCCGTGATTACCGGGAACCTGCTCGCCGGCGTCGGCATTTTGATCCTGTTTCGCCACGGTTCGAGCCTTGGTGGCTTCAGCGTGCTTGCGTTGGTTGCTCAAGAACGGGCCAGCATCCGAGCCGGATATGTCCAACTCGCGCTCGACTTTTGCGTGATCGCGGCGGCCTTGCTGGTCGTGCCGATCGGCAACGTCTTGCTGTCGGCAGTCGGCGCGTTCGTGCTGAACCTAGTGCTCGCAGTGAACCACCGGCCCGGTCGCTACTTGGCCTAGCCGAGTGCAACCAGGCGCCAACTCAACTAAACGTGCCGATCCAATTGCGCAAGAGCTGAATACCGGCGTCACCGGATTTTTCCGGGTGAAATTGAGTTGCCCAAAGTGCGCCATGTTCGACGGCCGAAACAAACCGGTCCGTGCTGTATTCAGTCCACGTCACCTTGGGCGGAACAAAGGCCGTGCCGTTTGGATCGATTTCCCAATTGCGCACGCCGTAGGAATGAACGAAATAGAAGCGCTCATCTTCCAACCCCGCAAACATTTTTGAGGCCGGCGGAGCCTCGACCGTGTTCCAACCCATATGCGGCACAACCGGGGCCACCAATCGCTCCACCGTTCCTGGCCATTGGCCGCAACCGCGAGTCTTGGTGCCGTGTTCGATGCCCTCGCCGAACAGAATCTGCATGCCAACGCAAATACCCAGAACGGGCCGATTCGCCACTAGCCGCCGATCTATGATCCGTTCTCCGTCGACGGCGCGCAGCCCGTTCATACAAGCTTCGAAGGCGCCAACACCGGGCACCAGCAAGCCATCGGCCGCTTCGGCGACCTTCGCTTCACTGGTCAGCACTACCTCGACGCCCGAGTCGGCGCCCGCCCGTTCGACGGCTCGCACCGCCGAACGGACATTGCCCGATCCGTAATCGAGAACAGCAACAACCGGCACTACAGCGCGCCTTTAGTCGACGGGATTGCGTCGTCGCGCGGATCCGGCTCGATGGCAGCACGAAGCGCCCGAGCAAAAGCCTTGAACTGACATTCGACGATGTGGTGCGGGTCGCGACCGGCGATCAGATTCAGGTGCATGGTGATTTGCGCGTGGTGGGCGATCGACTCGAACACGTGCGAGGTGAGCGAGCCAATATATGCGCCGCCGATAATCGCGGTGATCTGCCGCTCTGGCTCACCAGTGTGAACGAAGTAGGGACGCCCCGAAATGTCGACGACGCATTGCGCGATCGCCTCATCGAGGGGAATGATCGCATCGCCGTAACGGCGGATACCCGCCTTGTCGCCGAGTGCAGAGCGCAGCGCCTCGCCGATACATATGGCCGTGTCCTCGACCGTGTGGTGCGCGTCAATGTGCAGATCGCCTTCGGCGCGCACGGTCAAATCGATGAGCGAGTGCCGACCCAGCGCATTGAGCATGTGGTCATAGAAACCGACGCCCGTACTGATGTCGCACTTACCGGTACCGTCGAGATTCACCTCGACTACGACGTGGGACTCAGAGGTCTTTCTCTCGATTCGAGCAGTTCTGCCCTCAGTTCGAGTCATCTGGGGTCCACCTCCGCTAGTGCGTTTCTAAAAGCCTGCATTTCGGCCGGAGTACCGATCGATACTCGCAACCAACCGTCGGGGCCAACCTCGCGGATTAGCACACCTCGATCGACCAAACCTTCCCACACAAGGTGGCGATCAGCGAAATGGCCGAACAACACGAAGTTCGCGTCCGAAGCGGCAACCTCATAGTTTCTGTCTCGCAACCACTGTGCGGTCTCGTCTCGGGAGGTCCGAATTTCGTCGACTTTCGCCAGCAACTCGTCGGTGTGCTTCAGCGCGGCCACGGCGGTTGCTTGAGTCACCGCCGACAAGTGGTACGGCAAGCGCACGATGCGCAATGCGTCCACGATCGCCGGGTCGGCAGCGAGGTATCCCAGCCGGCCACCAGCCAACGCGAATGCCTTGCTCATCGTCCGGGTGACGATCAGTCTGGGGTTCGCCGCGAGAAGATCCAGAGCCGTTGGCGTGCCGGTTCGGCGGAACTCGGCGTAGGCCTCGTCGACCACCACGATCCCGGGGGCGGCGGCCAAAATGGGGTTCAGTTCATTGGCCGAAAGCGCCGTGCCGGTCGGATTGTTCGGTGAAGTCAAGAAGACCACTTCGGGTCGAACACGTTCGATCAACTCGACCGCCGCGGCAACGTCGATAGTGAAATCTTCGCTGCGGCGTCCCGAAACCCAATCGGTGTGAGTGTTGCGGGCGTATTCGGGGTACATCGAATACGTCGGCGCGAACGACATCGCCGTTCTACCCGGGCCACCGAACGCCTGCAGGATCTGCTGCATGATCTCGTTGGACCCGTTCGCGGCCCAAACGTTCTGGCTGCTCAGCCTGTGGCCAAGGTAGTTCGCCAACTGCGTCCGAAGTTCTACCGCCTCCCGATCGGGGTATCGGTTCAACGAACCGGCCACGGCTTTGGCGGCAGCGGCGATCTCGACCGCTACCTCTTCGCTTGGCCCGTAGGGGTTCTCGTTCGTGTTCAGTCGAACCGGCACGTCAATTTGTGGCGCACCATAAGGTTCGTCGGCTCGTAACTCCTCGCGAATCGGCAGCCAATCAGGCAGCGTCACCGGTCCAACCTGACACTCACGGCCACACCGTGCGACGGCAAATCCTCGGCCTCGGCCAAGGTGACAACCTTGGGACCAACCTCATCGAGCGCGGCGGCCGAATAGTTGACCACATGCATGTTCTTGCAGAACGCACGCACCGAAAGTCCCGAGGAGTGACAAGCGCAACCAGCGGTAGGCAGAACGTGATTCGACCCGGCCGCATAATCGCCGAGCGAGACCGGCGAGTACGAGCCGACGAATACCGCGCCAGCATTGAAGATCTTGGCCGCATCGATTTGAGCATTGGCGGTTTGAATTTCCAAGTGTTCAGCCGCGTAGGCGTTTGCCACGTCGATTGCCTGGTCAATGTTTCGAACCAGCACGGTGGCCGACTGTGTCCCCGCCAACGAAGTGCGGATGCGCTCTTCGTGCTTGGCCGCCGCCACCAAACCGGTCAGCTCGACGTCGACGCGATCAGCCAGTTCGACCGAATCGGTGATCAGCACACTTGCCGCCAGCGGATCGTGTTCGGCTTGGCTGATCAAATCGGCAGCAACATACTTCGGATCGGCGGCCGCGTCAGCGATGATCGCGATTTCCGTCGGGCCAGCCTCGGCATCAATCGCGACCGTGCCCTGCAGGTGCCGCTTGGCCGCAGCAACGAAAATGTTGCCCGGACCGGTAATCAGGTTTACGGCCTCGTTTTCCTCGGTGCCGTAGGCAAGCATCGCCAATGCCTGGGCCCCGCCAGCGGCATAAACCTCGGTGACGCCAAGGCGTGCGCATGCCGCCAGAATCGTCGGGTGCGGCAGTCCGCCGAACTCGGCCTGAGGCGGACTGGCCAAGGCAATTCCCGGCACCCCCGCCACCTGTGCGGGCACTGCGTTCATGATCACCGTGCTCACCAGCGGCGCAAGACCGCCAGGCACGTAGAGTCCGACGCGTTGCATCGGCACAATCCGTCGTTCAACGATCGCGCCGGGGCCAAGTTCGACTGTGACAGTCTGCTCAAGTTCGACTTCGCAGGTGGCACGCAACCGAGCGATCGACTCGTCGATCGCGGCCAAAACCGCTGGGTCAAGTCCGGCCAGCGCCTCGTCGAGTGCCGACTGGCTTACCCGAAGCGACTCGGGCCTAACCCCGTCAAAACGCTCCGAGGCATCCAGCACTGCTGCGGCACCGCGAGTGCGGACATCTTCACAAAGTGGGACGACCGCCGCGAGCGCATGCTCGACGTCAACCTCGGCGCGGGGTACAGCGTCGCGATACCCTCCGGATTGGTCACGTAAATCAAGTCGTCGAAGCACAGCCCAAGTCTAGGAGGCCGCCGGGTGAAAACTTCCGCCCCATGGGTCCAACCGGTGATTGCTGGACTCGTTACCGCCCTAGTTGGCTTTACTTCCTCCTTCGCCGTCGTCCTGGCAGGACTGGAATCGGTTGGAGCCACCAAGGATCAGGCGGCCAGCGGACTGCTGGCCCTAACCATCGGTTTTGGCGTGTTGGCGGTCATCCTTTCGCTCATCAACCGCGTTCCGGTCACCTTGGCCTGGTCTACTCCGGGGGCGGCCCTGTTGGTGGCGACCGGCGCAGTTTCGGGCGGCTGGCCAGCAGCGGTCGGGGCTTTCATGATTACCGGTTTGCTCATCGCCTTGATCGGTCTGGTCCCGGTGCTGGGTGAACTCGTGGCCAAAATCCCAACCGAACTTGCCCAAGCAATGCTCGCGGGCATTTTGCTGCAGTTGTGCCTAGCGCCGTTCATCGCGCTGGCCGACTCCCCCGGCTACGTCGCTCCAGTCCTGCTTACTTGGCTAGTCGCCACGCGCTTCTGGCCCCGGTGGGCGGTGCCGTTGGCGCTATTGGCGGCAGTCGGGGCGATCCTGGTGGCGGCCGAACACTCCGGCACCAAAATCGATGTTGCCGACTTTATCCCGTCGCTAGCGCTGACCGCGCCCGAGTTCAGTTTCGCGGCGCTAATCGGCGTCGCGCTGCCATTAACGATCGTCACGATGGCTTCGCAGAACCTTCCCGGCGCCGCAGTGCTGCGCAGTTTCGGCTTCAAAGTCCCGTGGCGCTCCGCGGTGGTCGCTACCGGGTTGGGCACTGCGGCCGTTGCCCCGTTTGGTGGCCACGCAATAAACCTTGCGGCGCTTTCGGCCGCACTTGCTGCCGGCGACGAGGCAGGCCCACGCGAGCGACGGTGGATCGCCGGGGTATCTGCCGGAACATTCAGCACGCTGATCGCCGGCGCCGCCGCTGCCGTAGTGGCACTGGCTGCGGTCGCTCCGGCCGGAATCATCGAAGCGGTTGCCGGACTGGCGCTTATCGGTGCTCTGATCGGCTCGCTTGAAGGTGCCTTCAGTACTCTAAACCACCGAACGAGCGCCGGGCTGACGTTTCTGCTCGCGGCCTCGGGCGTAACGCTGTTTTCGATCGGCGCTGCCTTCTGGGCACTGCTACTCGGCCTCGCCGTACGCGCAACAATCGAACGCCAGTCGCCGAAGGATTGAGTCGATGGCCAAAAAGAAGAGCAACGAAGCGACTCCGGCATTGGTCGTTTTGCAAATGGCCGGTGCGCACGTAGTCGTGCACACTTACCAGCACGACCCTCGATCTCAGTCCTACGGAAACGAGGCGGCCGAACAACTGGGTTTGGACTCGAATCGAGTTTTCAAAACCTTGATCGTTGACGCCGACGGGTCGCTCGCCGTTGGCATCGTGCCGGTAGCTGGACTACTTGACCTAAAGGCGATTGCGGCGGCCTTAGGCGCGAAAAAGGCAACCATGGCTGACCAACAAGCGGCTCAACGGTCGACCGGCTATGTCGTCGGTGGGATCAGCCCATTTGGTCAAAAGCGGAAACTACCCACAGTTCTTGACTCAGCTGCGTTGAAGTTCGAGACGGTCTTCGTTTCCGGTGGGCGTCGCGGGCTGGACCTTGAGGTAAAACCAGTTGATCTAGTGCAACTGACCGACGCGGTCGTCGCCAAGATCAAGCGCTAATTTCATCGGCCGAAATTGGCTCTTGATCGTCCGAAGCCAGTCCGTCTGACCCTAAATAGAACGACAATGTGTAGCCCAACACTGCGCCGAGCGGCCACGCTAAGAACGGTGCCACCGCGTCAACTTTGAGTTGGGCTGGCACCTTGTCGCCCGACTCTAGTCCCGGGACTTCGCTTGGTGCCGGCGGACCCAGCAGGATGCCCAATTGCCAGCAAATAAAGGCTGCTGCCAAAGCCACCAGCGCTAAGGCAAGAACTGTCTGCCACTGGTTCGGCCTAGCCAAGCGCTCAGTGATGATGCCGAAAACGAAGGAAAGGACGACTCCGATTGCGGCGAAAGCCACCACCACCTCGAACTGACCGCCAGCGTTCGCTTCGGTTAGAAAGAGTTTGCCGTCCGAAACAACCCATAGCGACGGTTCCGCCAGCCAAGCCCAAACGACGGCCGCTGGCACCCCGGCCGCCGCGAAGCAGAGCAACAGCGAGGTCAGCCGACTCATTCTCATACGCATCCTGGACCCAGCAATTCCTTCAAGTCGGCGAATAGTGCCGAGGTGGACGAAATACGCAACCGTGGGTCTAGCCGCATCAACTTCGACGACCCCGGGCTCAACAGTCGAAGTTGAACTTCGGTGACGCCTGGATGCGCACCCAGAATTTTTTGGAAGGCGTCAACCACATCGGGCGTGCAACGGTTTGAAGCAATCGAGACCACCAACGGCTGTTCGCTTCTGCCTTGGCCCACTTCTGGACGAGTGACTTCGACGGCCGACAGATCCATCCGCTCGTCGCCGCGGCGAACTCGCGCTTTCACTGCAACCAATGAGTCTTGAGTCAATATCATCTGCGACAGGTTGTAGGCGCCCTTGAACACGGCGATCTCGATCGAGCCGTCCAAGTCTTCCAAGGTGATCGTGGCCCACGCATCACCTTTCTTACTCATCCGACGCTGAACCGAGGTGATCAGCCCGCACAAGCGCACGTTGTCGCCGTCGGCCGGTTCGCTGTCGAGCAGTTGACCGATGGTCGAATCAGCGTTGGCCGCCAAAACGTGTTCGAGTCCGTTTAGCGGATGGTCGGACACATATAGGCCGAGCATGTCGCGTTCGAAAGCCAATTTTTGCGTCTTGTCCCAATCTGGCATGTCGGGGATGTGTACCGTCATGCCTGATTCGTCAGCGGCGTCGAACGCGCCAAAAAGTGAGTCCTGACCGATCGCGGCGTTGCGTTTGAGATCTATGTATTGATCGACCGCAGATTCAGCGATCGCCGCCAAGGCGCGGCGGCCGTGGCCAAGGGAGTCGAAGGCGCCGGACTTGATCAGCGAATCCAGACTTCGCTTGTTGCATACCTGCACGGGAACCTTGTCGAGAAAATCAGCAAAATCGGTGAACGCACCCGACTCGGTTCTGCCCTCGACGATTCCGGCGACAACGTTCTCGCCGATATTGCGCACCGCGGTCAGCCCGAAGCGAATATCGGTGCCGACCGAAGCGAAGTTCGCCACTGAATCGTTTACGTCCGGCGGCAGCACCTTGATGCCCAACCTGCGGCATTCGCTCAGATAGAGCGCCGACTTGTCCTTGTCGCCCCGGACACTGGTAAGCAGCGCCGCCATGTACTCGGCCGGGTATTTGGCCTTTAGGTAGGCCGTCCAGTAGCTGATGACACCGTAGGAAGCCGAGTGCGCCTTGTTGAAGGCGTAGTCGGCGAACGGGACCAAAATGTCCCACAGGGTCTTGACTGCGACGGCCGAAAAGCCCCGCTCAACCATTCCGGCTTCGAACCCCTCGAACTCCTGCTCAAGAACTTCACGCTTCTTCTTGCCCATCGCCCGGCGCAGGTTGTCGGCTTGGCCAAGTGAGTAACCGGCGAGCACCTGGGCGATCTCCATCACCTGTTCCTGATAAACGATCAACCCGTAGGTCGTGCCCAAAATTGGGGTTAGTGCCTCAGTGAGTTCGGGGTGGATGTAGTCGATCGGCTGGCGGTTGTTTTTACGCTTGGCGTAGTTAGTGTGGCTGTCCGCGCCCATCGGGCCTGGCCGATAGAGCGCGATGACGGCACTGATGTCCTCGAAGTTGTCCGGCTGCATCTGCTTGAGCAGTTGTCGAATTGGCGGTGAATCCAACTGGAATACGCCCAAGGTGTCGCCACGGCAAAGCAGCGCATACGCGTCCGGATCGTCTAGCGGCAGGTCCTCAAGCACTAAGTCTTCGCCGCGGTTCATTTTGATGTTCGCCACGGCGTCGTCGAGCACCGTCAGGTTTCGCAGGCCCAAGAAGTCCATCTTGACCAGCCCGAGCGACTCGCACATCGGGTAGTCGAGTTGGGTGATGATCACCCCGTCCTTCTCCCGCTTCATGATCGGCACAATGTCGATTAGCGGCTCACTGCTCATGATCACGCCGGCAGCGTGCACGCCCCAGTTGCGAATCTGGCCTTCTAGGCCGAGCGCAGTCTGGTAGACGGTCCGCACGTCCGCGTTCTCTTCGTAGAGTTTGCGGAAGTCTTGGCCATCGTTGTAACGCTTATGTGACTGGTCAAAAATGTCCGAGAGCGCAACGCCCTTGCCCATGACGTCTGGCGGCATTGCCTTGGTGATCATGTCGCCCACGGCAAAGGGGTAGTCCAAAATTCGGCTGGCGTCCTTGATCGCTGCCTTGGATTTGAGTCGACCAAACGTGGCGATTTGAGCGACTCGATCTGAGCCGTACTTTTCGGTTACGTAGGCAATGACTTCGCCGCGACGACGTTCATCAAAGTCGATATCGAAGTCGGGCATAGACGGGCGTTCGGGGTTCAAGAACCGCTCGAAGATCAGGCCATTTTGCAGCGGACACAGGTCGGTGATCTTGAGCGCGTAGGCCGCGATCGAGCCAGCACCTGAACCACGGCCCGGCCCAACGCGGATGCCGTTGTCCTTGGA
>Ga0209608_1002878_pt1 | contig 11553 bp, 7 predicted proteins | sample AD_UKC130_MetaG_FD_184428 | JGI IMG/M metagenome (GOLD analysis project Ga0209608, IMG submission 184428) | Active sludge microbial communities of municipal wastewater-treating anaerobic digesters from Canada - AD_UKC130_MetaG (SPAdes) (version 2) | ecosystem: Engineered > Bioreactor > Anaerobic... | reverse complement strand
TGCTCAAGCCACGAATGAGCTGGCAAGTCAATCACGGGCATTGGCCCAGGAAGGTGGCGCCGCAGTGCAGAAGTCCACGGAAGCAATGCAGATGATTCGGGCCAGCTCGCAACGGATTGCCGAGATCATCCAGGTGATTTCCGAGATTGCTAGTCAGACGAATCTGTTGGCCCTCAACGCGGCGATCGAGGCAGCCCGGGCAGGTGAGCACGGCATGGGCTTCGCCGTGGTGGCCGATGAGGTCCGCAAGTTGGCCGAGAGGTCCAACCAGGCAGCCGGCGAAATCACCAAGCTCATCAAGGAGTCCACTGCCCGGGTGGAGGAAGGTGCCGAACTGAGCCAGAAAACGGAGGAGGCCCTGCGGCGGATCGTGGAGAGCGTGGAAGCGACAAGTCAGAAGATCAGCGAAATTGCCAGCGCAGCGGTGCAACAGGCCACCAGTGCGGAAGAGGTTAGCAAGGCCATGCAAAACGTTGCCCAGGTCGTCGAGCAGTCGGCGGCTGGCAGCGAGGAGTTGGCTTCCAGCAGCGAAGAGCTGTCCGCCCAGGCGGCAGCCCTTCGCGAATTGGTAAGCCGCTTCAAGGTTCGGGCAGCGGCCAACACCTAAGCCATGAAGGGCAAACGACTCTTGGCCGCGGCGACAACAGAGAATAAGAGCCTATCCCATAATCTCCCCTCGCCCGCTGAACGGGAAAGGGGCGGGGGGTGAGGGTGGCTCGAATCGCTGCTGGTTTTCTCGATGGACTGCGACGATGGCTTACCCTCACCCCAACCCTCTCCCGGAGGGAGAGGGGGACTTTTTGGGATAGACTGTAAGTCGTCCGCGTGAGCTTGAAGTGATCGCCTCCACGTTGCAATGGTCCGGGGCAAGGACGCCCCGCTTTTCGTTTCTTGGACTGACTCGCCAGCTATACCTTCAAGCTGGTTCATCCGTGAGCACAGTCACATTAGCATCTTCTCCTGCCACAGACGGGTGCAGGTAGCCTTGAACCTTCGGCGAGTTAGGACGATCATCGACAGACCATCAGGCGCGGATGTCAGTTACTCTTTCCACAGGTAGGCCTCGGGGATTCCTAAATTGACATTGCATCCTCGGCCCGAGACAGCCACAATGCCATTTGGGCCTGGTGTTTCCCCTGTTTCCAACGGGAAAGTCTATAACAGGAATCCGTTTTTTACCACGTGAAAAGGAAGAACTTTGGTGGCGTGCTGGCTTGGCAACGAACCAGACACGTCCAGCAAGCTGGCCGATCATCCGCAGCCATAACCAATGAACCGTGCGCTAGGAACCATTTGGAGCGTCCTAAGAACGAGCTGCCCACTGTGGGTGGTGAGTATTGTCGTGGCGCTGGCCGTATGGCATTCCGTGGGGGGTGTGACGAGAAGTCCCGCTCAGGAACCACCCTTGAGGAATCTCCTGCGGCTGCCTCCTCCAGACGACGAAGGTGGGCAGACATCGTCTCCCGGGGCATCATCGGAAACTCCTGGGCCACTGGCCAAGCCCACCACGGAGGCGCCGACGTCGGAAACCGTGGCGGAAAGTATCCCCCGCATCACGAGCGAGGAGATCACGCTGCGCATCCAGCGGGTCCAGGCAGACGGTGAGTTGCCCGACGCGGTTAAGTCACAGGTGGTGGCCGCCTACGAGCGGGCCATCCAAGAATTGGCGGCAGCCGAGAAGTTTCGAAATCAGGCCGAGCAGTTCCGCCAGCAGCGGGAGGCCATCCAAGAGGAGGTCAAAAGACTCGAGGCAGAGCTGGCCGAGGTGAGTGCCACCCCGTTCCTCCCACCATCCGAGGGGATGACGTTAGAGGAAATTCAGGCGGCAGTGGCGGAGGCGGAAAAGCGGCTTAATGCGGCCCGGCTGCAACGCGACGCCATAGATGAGGAAGTGACCAAAAGAAATGCCGCCCGGCAAACGGCGACTCAGCGTGCGGAGGCCGCCCAAAAACGGTTAGAAGCAGCCCGCGAGGCCTTGGCTGCCTCTCCCGACCCGAACCAGCCACCGGCTTTGACGGAGGCCCAACGGATTCTGCGTCAAACTGAACTCGAAGCGGCCCGGTGGGAGCTGGAGGCCATTAAGGAGGAACTGGCCTATTATGATCGAGCCGACGAAACCCTCTTGCCGCTGCGGAGACGGGTGGCGGCCCAGCGCTTCCGTACGGTGGAAACGGTTTGGAATCAGTGGCAACAAATCCTTGCCCAACGGCGACAGGCCACGGCGGTCTCCCGGGTGGAGCAGGCCCGGGCACGGATTGCCCAACTTCCGGAACCGCTGCGGGCACTGGCCGAGGAGGTGGAGAAAAAGGCCGGAGAAGTTGCCGACCTGACAACGCGGGTCAATCAAACGCACGTTCAGCTCACCACGGTCAAACAACAGTTGGAAGAGCTTCAGCAACAGTTCAAGGCCACCAAAGAGCGTATGGAGATGGTCGGCATGACGGGGGCCTTGGGGCTGTGGCTGAGGGCACAGAGGAACAAACTTCCGGAAACCCATACCCTCTGGCAACGAATCCGCAAACGACAGGATGACATTCGGGCGACACAGTGGACGCTCTTGGAATTGAGTGACGCTCACAGCCAAATGCCTCCTTTGGAGGAGGAATTAACTCGGTGGCGGAATCGGCTTCTCCCGCTCATTTCGGAGGACCATCCCGAGTGGGAAACAAACTTGCGAGAGGTTCTCGCCGAGAAATACACATTGCTGGATGAAGAAGTTCAACTCTACAGCCGGTGGCTCAACGATCTGGTGGATTTGGATAACACGGAGCGCGCGATTGTCAGGACCGTCGAGGAGTATCGACGCTATATTGATGAGCACATCCTCTGGATTCCCAACACGCGGCCTGTGCGTCTCTCTCAGCTTTCAGACGATCTGCGTCTGACATTGGGGGTCCTTCGTCGTTTGGTCTCGCCCACAACGCTTTGGGATGCGGGGCATGCCCTGCAAATCGACTTAGGGACATGGCCGGCCTTGTGGGTTTTGGCAGGGTTGGTCTTGGCCGTATGGCGGTTGGCACTCTTTCAAGAAAGGCGTCATCTGGAAAGGCTCGCCAAGAAGGTCTCTCAGGGGGCCTATCACGGTTTTTGGCCAACACTCCAGGTCCTTGCCCTAACAGTCTTGGGGACCGGATGGTGGCCCGCCGTTTTGGCCTTCTTGGCCTGGCGATTGGGCTCGCCTATCAACGCCACCACGATGACGGTGGCCATGTCACACAGTTTTTGGAGCACGGCCGAATTCTTGATAGTCTTTGGAACGCTTCGGCGGTTATGTCTTCCCTTGGGATTGGGCGAGGCCCACTTTCGGTGGCCGAGCGAGCTCACCCTGTTTGTTCGCCGTCAATTGCGGTGGTTCATACCGGCGGGCATGGTGTTGGTCTATTTTTGCACGGTGATCCACGCCATGGGTGACCAGCGGTGGGAGGCGGGTCCGGGGCGGATTGTGTTCTTGCTGATGCTCCTCCTTTACGCGGTTCTGGGCCACATAATGCTTCGGCCCAAAGGATCGCTCCTTCAGGCCGTGCGTGCCCATCATCCCCAGAGCTGGCTTTATCGGGGGCGAACACTTTGGCGGTTGCTCGCGGTGGGCGTGCCCGTTGGCCTGATGGCCCTCACACTTGCCGGTTACAGCTATACGGCGGTGCAACTCATGCAGCGTTTTCGCGGCAGTTTGATGGCCCTCCTCTTGGTAGGAGTGGGCGAAGAGCTGTTCAACCGCTGGTTGATCGTCCGCAAGCAACGGATCGGCTGGGAACGGTTCCGGCAGCGCATGGCCAGTGAGCCCCAAATCGTCGGTGAGGCCAAAACGGAAGTAGGCGGGGTCTCTCCTTCGCAGGCCGAGTCCGAGCCCGATTTGGCCGTCGTCGGTCAGCAGACACGGCGGCTCTTCAATACGATCGAGGTCTTGGTGGTGTTGGTGGCCCTCGGCTGGATTTGGGCCGACATCCTTCCCGCGCTGGGCTTCCTCAGGCAGGTCCGTCTTTGGCGCGGTGGCCCAATGACTGCCGTGACCACTGCACCTTCGACCAGCTCCGCGGAGCCCTCCCAGGCGGGCCCGATCGCCCTCGCCACACCGGCTATCACCTTGGCGGATCTGCTTCTGGCCGTCATAACATCGGTGGCCGGATTGCTTATTGCCAAGAACATCCCTGGACTGATGGAGATGGTCTTTTCCCATCGGTTGCCAATGGAGCCAGGGCTGAGATACGCCCTCCAGACAATCACATCGTATTGCGTGACCGGGGTCGCCCTCATCATGGCGGCTGGGTACTTGGGTCTTCGATGGTCTCAGGCCCGGTGGCTTGTGGCCGCCCTGGGCGTGGGGTTGGGCTTTGGCCTCCAAGAGATCTTCGCCAACTTCGTTTCCGGCTTGATTATCCTCTTTGAACGGCCCATTCGGGTAGGTGACCTAGTGACGGTTGGAGAGTTTTCCGGCCGCGTGACACGTATCCGCATGCGTGCCACCACAATCCTCAATTTCGAGCGGAGGGAATTGATTATCCCCAATAAGGAATTCATCACGGGACGGGTGATCAACTGGACCTTGACGGACCCCGTCAATCGCGTTGAGGTCGCGGTGCGTGTGGCCTACGGGACCGAGCCCCAGCGGGTGATGGACATCTTGCTAGAAACCGCCAAAAGGAACCCCCACGTCATGACCGATCCTGCGCCCGCAGTCGTCTTCGAGGGTTTTGGCGATAGCTCGGTCAATTTCCGGCTGTTTGCATACGTCAGCAACTACGATCAACGCCTAACCGCGATCAACAGCCTCCACGCGGATGTGTATCGGCGGCTGAGCGAAGAAGGCATCACCATCCCATTTCCGCAGCGGGATGTTCACCTGTTTTACGAATCGCCCATGCCACCGCCTTCACGGGAGCAGGCTCAACGGCCAGATCAGGCCCCAGACGAGAAGTAACGCGGATGGGTCCTTCGATCAAATGCGTGCCAGTCTAAGGCCGAGTCGTCTGTCGGCAACCCCTTATCGCCGTCCGGTAATTGCGGTAAAGTCAATTCAAGGGGATACCTGGGCCTAATATTTTGGTCCAGGATGATTTCATGCCATGTCCTGAGAAGAATGGATGGGAGCGACTGCGGGACGATATGGCGACCAACGGGAAGCCGATCAAGAATTACTGGTTGACGCGAACGTCGGCAGCCGTGCGGAACGGCCGCTTGCGGCGGCAGGACGTCCCCCCAGGCGAGGTGCTGTGCTTTCACTGCCCCGCTAAATGCTGCCAGTACATCGCCCTGCCGATCGATCGACCGCGGACCTGGGAGGGGTTCGACACCGTCCGGTGGTTCTTGCTCCATGAGCGGACGGCCGTGTTCGTCGATGACGGTCAGTGGTATTTGCTCGTTTATCTGACGTGCAAGGCGCTGCGGTCCGATGGCCGGTGTGCGATCTATGCCCATCGCCCCAAGGTGTGCCGTGACTACGGAATGGACATCTGCGAATTTGAAGAAAACGCCGTCTATGACCAGTTTTTTGAGACGGCCGAGCAACTGGAGGAATATGCCGAGGCAATTCTCGGCCCACGATCCGGTGGTTCGATCCGTTCGCCTCGCCCCAATCCCTTGAAGATTGTAGAGATGGCGGAAAAAGCCGTCGCGGAACATGTCACCTGTCCGGATGGCCGGGCGAAATGACTGGCCGGAAGACCTGCTGAGGCGTTACATATCTGACCCTCAAAAGTGAAGAAGTCTTGCAAAAACGACCATGGGAACACTCATTCCAGCACGAACACTGAAGGGTTTTCGTGATTATCTTCCGCAAATGATGATCCCGCGGGAGCGGATCATGGAAATTGCCCGACGGGTCTATCGGTCGTACGGATTTGTGCCGATCGACACGCCCGCCCTCGAGTATCTGGAAATCCTCGCCGGCAAGGGGAGCGAAGAAACCGACAAGCAGCTTTACCGCTTCCAGGACCACGGCGGCCGTTGGGTGGCTCTGCGGTTTGATCTGACGGTCCCGGCGGCACGCTTCACGGCGCAACACCTCAATGAGTTGGGAACGCCCTTCAAGCGGTATCACATCGCCCCGGTTTGGCGAGGTGAAAACACCCAACGAGGACGTTACCGTGAATTCGTCCAGTGCGACTTCGACACGATCGGAACCCACTCGTTGACCTCGGACATCGAGACGACCCTTGTCATTCACGACCTGTTGCGGGCGATCGGCTTTCGGGAATTTACGATTCGCATCAATAACCGCCGGGTGTTGAACGGCCTTTTGGAACGCCTCGGGCTAAGTGACCGGGCGGTGCTCATCCTTCGCGCTTTGGACAAATGGGGGAAAATCGGTTCCGAGGGCGTCAAGCGGGAACTGGAGGAGGTGGCCGGACTGACTGCCGAACAAGCCGCCGAGGTCCTGCGCTTAACCGAGATTCACGGTGACATGGATGAGGTCCTCAGCCGGGCGGAACGCCTTGTCCAGGGGAGCGCCGTGGGCGAAGAGGGCGTCGCTGAATTGCGTGAGGTCGTCCGCGGCGCGGTGGCCGGTGGCGTGGCCCGGGAGTGCCTCATCGTCGATCTGGCCATCGCGCGGGGACTCGATTATTACACGGGGACCATCTATGAGACCTTCCTGGCGGCCTTGCCCGGCATTGGGAGCGTCTGCTCCGGAGGACGCTACGACAACCTCGCGGCCTTGTTCACGACGCAGCCCTTACCGGGTGTTGGGGCCTCGCTGGGTCTAGATCGCCTCCTCGCCGCCATGGAAGAGCTGGGGATGCTGGAAGCGGTGTCAACGACCGCGCCGGTCTTCATCGTCTTTTTCGATCACCAGCACCGAGATGACTATCTGCGACTGGCGGCCCAACTCCGCACCGCGGGACTTGCCGTCGAGCTTTACCCCGAGCCGAAAAAGTTGGCCCAGCAACTTAAGTACGCCGATCGACGCGGCCACCGTGTGGCTATCCTCATCGGCGAGGACGAATTCCGAAAAGGCGTGTGCCAAGTGAAGGATTTAAAGGCCGGGACACAAAGCGAGGTGCCTCTGGATCCGCAGTGCTCCGCCCTCATCGAGCATCTCCAAAGGTTGCTCGGCTAACGGGGAAGCTCATGCGGGGCCGACAACTTGGGAGGTCCCGGCAACAGAAACCCTCTCTCCTGTGACGGCCTTTCCAACCTGCCCGGCCGGGTCAAAGGCCGGGTAATCGGCCCCTGGCGAGAAGATCACTTGAATCGGCCGGGCCAATTCGCGAAAGTGGCGGACCGCCACGGCCACCGTTTGCCATTGCGGCGAAATAAGGTGGCACATCTGCCGGTACCGGGCCGATTCCACCCCCAGAAAGGCGTACCGTTCACCACGGAACGTGATCAACCACTCCGGGCTGACGGGGAGACGATTTCCCACGACGTGGAAGGCAAACACAAACAATCCGCGGAAGCCTTGGCCGAAAAGGACTTCCCATTCCATCAGGCTTTCCAAATCGTCCTGGGTGGACCAATTTTTCCAATACTGATGATGCTCCAGGCCCGAGGGGAAGCGTCGCCCCTTGACATCCACCAACCAGGTGACCGGACCGGGTGGTGCCACGAGGAAATCGAGGCTTTTGAGGGATCGGCCATCGGCCATGACCGCCCGCCGGGCCTCATCCACCGCCACATAGGGGATGCCGGCAGTGCGCAAATAAGACTCAAAGGCCGCCTCGTAATGGTTATCCCGCTTGGCCACTCCTGCCTCCCAGACTCCCATGGTTAATTTCGACGCTTGAGCCGCCTTCAGCTCCTCAACAAAGATACCCGAGTTCCTCCCCTCTCGCAAGTTTCAAAATTAGGCCCGAGAGCAGGAAAACATGGTAACCCGGGCCATGTCGGGGAGTCCCGGGAACCGGTGTGGCATCATGCGGCGGGGCGACCTTGCGGGCGATTAGGGACCGTTTTGAAGGATTTGGCTGAAGGATCGGGCATTGCCTGCCGATACCATACGTGAGGCTTAATTGTGCTGCAAGGACGTTGTCGATTTTGCAGCGTTTCCCGTACCCCCGGGCAAGGTCGCTTCATCTCGTACGGAGGCGGAGTAAGAAAGATGAGAACTTCAGTTTTTGTTGCGTGTGTGGCAATGGTGGCCTGCTCTTCCCAGCTTTGGGCAGTGGAGAGCAAACAATCCCCGGCCCCGCGGGTCATTGACGTAGCCCTCCATGATGGTGGGTTACTTTTAGGACAAGTGGTGACGCCCGAGGGTCTGCCGGTCCCGAATGCCGCCGTGACCGTGGTCAGTGGTGATCAGGTCCTTGGCACGGCCACGACAGATGCCCAGGGACGCTTTGCCTTCCGCGGCCTGAAGGGCGGTGTCTATCGTCTGAATGCGGCCAACGGGACCGGGATGTATCGCCTATGGGCGGCACGCACAGCTCCCCCAGGCGCCCAGGATTCCACGTTGATCGTCTCGGGTCAAGACCTTGCCCGCGGTCAGGTCCTGCCGCGTGTCCGGACATGGATGCGGAATCCCTGGATTGTGGGTGGGGCCATCGCAACGGCCATTGCCGTCCCGGTTGCCGTTGCCGAGCACGACGAAGAACCTTCTAGCCCGTGACCGGAGAATCGCCGAGCGGGGGTCAGGCACGCCTTCAAATAATGGGAAGCAGGAAGTGCCTAGTACCACGCAGTAACCTCCGTATTCCCTTGCCGACACCTCCCGATCCTTGCAGATGATGGCCCTGTTGGTTGCCCCACAGGGCCATCGTCTTTTCTTGGCCGCACGGTCGGTTCGCAAGACCTTTGAAATGTCAGTTTCCGACTAAGGCAATCGCTTTCTGCATAGCCTCGGCCGTAAGTTGCAAGGCCTCCTCTGGGGGCAATTGTCGTAGTTCTTTTTTGAACGGCTCAATGTAAACCGGGCCGTCGAAACCGATTTCCACCAGTGCCCCCAAGAACCCTTTCAGGTCAATGACGCCCGTGGCACAGGGGAGCTCGCGGACCGAGTCGATCTGTTCCTCCACCGGAATTCCACTCGGGGCATCATTGATATGAACGATGACGACACGATGGCCAGGGAGCCTGCGAAGGTCCTCCACCGTTTCCCCTGCTGTGTACCAATGCCAGGAATCGAGCGTCAGGCCAACGCAGGGATAGTCAATTTCGGCAATCAATTCCCGCATTTCTCGCATGGTGTGAATGAACGGGTACCTGCCGGCCGACCACGATTTCTTCGGGCCAACGTACTCCAGGCCAAGCCGCAGCCCGTAACCCCCGGCAATATTAGCCACCGCGCGAAGTCGTTTGGCGTGCAAGCGGAAGTTTTCCAGATACGTCCGTTCGTTGTGGCTGGGCGAAATCCACGTCCCCACCCGATCCACGCCGGCGCGTTGCAGGGTTTCGCAGAATTGGGGGAAACGTCGCAAGGAGCGGGTGAACGCGTCAATATCACCGCGAAAATCGACAGGAAGCCCGGCCGCCGACCAGGTCAGCCCTTTTTCTTGCATTTCCTGGCGGAGGTCGGCCAGCTCCTCCTGGGAAAGTCGGCTTAGGAAATCAGGCTGCGGTTCGACGGCTTCAAAGCCGAAGCGGGCTGCATATTCAATCGCCTGACGCTGATCCGCCCGCACACCAATGGCCGAACACACAAGCGCCGCCTGAAACCGTCGCGCGGGCCTCGCCGCTTCCTCCCCACTTACCGGCTTTCGTCCGGCCAGAGCACCCATCGACCACAGTCCGACACCGAGGGCCGTCGTGTTTAACCAGTCACGCCGTGTCATGCGACTCATCGCAAACCTCCCACCAGGTCATAAGAATCTAAAGCCATCGAAGACATCATCCCGCAGGTTGTTCATCAAGAGGTGCCGCCACCAGGTCGTAGCCCTGGGCTGCCACGATTTCGCACGTGACAAACTGTCCCGGCTGAAGGTGTTTTCCCGTCACATACACCACGCTGTCGATCTCTGGGGCATCGGCGTATGTCCTACCGATGAAGACATGCCTTCGCTCTGGATACGGCTGGTCCAGGAGGATGGTCATCTGACGTCCGACCTGGCCCTGGGCATACTCAAAGGCGATCTCCTGCTGGACGGCCATCAGGTGCTCCCGCCGTGCCCGGATGACCCGACGCGGCAGATGATCCTGAAGCCGCGCCGCTGGTGTCCCCGGTTCACGAGAATACTCAAAAACCCCCAGTCTTTCAAACCGCTGGGTCTTGACGAACTCCACTAACTCTTGAAATTCTGCCTCCGTTTCGCCGGGAAAGCCCACAATCATCGTCGTCCGTAGGACCAGGTTCGGGATCGACTCCCGCAGTTTCGCTAACAGGGCCTCGGTCTCCCGGCGATTGACCCGCCGCTTCATCCGCTTCAAGATGCGGTCGCTGATGTGTTGCAGGGGCAGATCGAGATACGGGAGAACCGGCTCACCCTCGCGGAGGACTTCCACAAGTTCGTCGGTGATGTGCATGGGATACAGATACATAAGGCGAAGCCACCGCAGGCCCGGCAATTCCCGCAAACGCCGCAAAAGCTCGGCCAGCAAGGGACGACCCGCCAAGTCGAGGCCGTAGTATGTCAAGTCCTGCGCTACCAGGATCAATTCCCGCACGCCCTCGGCAACCAATTCCCGGGCCTCCTCCACAATACTCTCGAGCGGCTTACTCACATGGCGTCCCCGGATGTGGGGAATCAGGCAGAATGTGCAAAGGCGGTCACACCCTTCGGAAATCTTCAGGTAGGCCAAATGCCGGGGTGTTACCCGCAAGCGACGACGATCATCCAGGGGAACGACGGAAGCCGGTTGGAAGACCGTTCGTTGTTCGACCAGACCTGCTTGAATCCGCGCTGCGGCCTGCGTGATTTCATCGCGGGCAAAGAGATTGACCAGTTGATCCACCTCCGGGAAGCGATCAAGAAGGGCCTCCCGGTCTTTCTCCACCAAACAGCCCGTGACAATGACGCCACGAATCTTGCCCTTCCGCTTCAGCTTGAGCATCTCCTCAATGACGGCGAACGATTCCTCACGGGCCGAGCGGAGGAAACCGCAGGTGTTAACAACGACCACGTCGGCCTCTTGGGGGTCTGTGGTCAGCTGCCAACCGGCGTCGCGCAAAAGGCCCAACATCCGCTCGCCATCGACAAGGTTCTTGGGACAGCCGAGGGCAATGAGGCTGCATGTCCCCAGGGGTTTTGCCGAGCTTCTCGCAGGGGAGGCCTGCACTTCGGGATCGGTCGAAACAATGGGTAAAGCGTTGGATTGATCGTCCATTCAGTGAATCCGGTTTTGCTATGGGGAAATGTCCGGGTCCTCTGCCGCCGGCGTCACACCGCGATCAACGAAGGGGCTTCGGGAGGGCCAGACGCGGGTGAAGTTGCCTCACCGGCAAGTCGGACCAAACTCGTACATTATGTCATCCTATACCGGATGACACCCTGCGGTAAGGCGTATTGGAGCAAAGGGGCGGTCAATCCGATGCTTACAGAGCAGCCGAAGTCAAGCGGCCTAGCGGGTCCAGTGTTTGAAGTGATCCAGATATGCCCGGCGGGGGTCACCCAAACGGGCGGTGAGCCGCTCGCTTAAGGGCCTTGGAACACCGTATTGGGCGAGGGTCTGTAAGTAATCCACCAG
>Ga0209608_1002876_pt1 | contig 11565 bp, 21 predicted proteins | sample AD_UKC130_MetaG_FD_184428 | JGI IMG/M metagenome (GOLD analysis project Ga0209608, IMG submission 184428) | Active sludge microbial communities of municipal wastewater-treating anaerobic digesters from Canada - AD_UKC130_MetaG (SPAdes) (version 2) | ecosystem: Engineered > Bioreactor > Anaerobic... | reverse complement strand
GATAATGACAGTTATGACGATTGCGATAATTGCGAAGTTTGGGAAAAATGTCTGGAAGCATCAGAGAGTGAATAATCAGTAGGGGTGAGACAATGAAAAGGAGAAAATTGAGCGAACAGGTTGAGGAAAAATTGGCAAAAGAACCCGAAGAAAAATCTCAATACGATGGGACAGGCATCACAGTCTCCACTGGCTCCACTTTATTAGACCTTGCTATTAGCGGAGGCAGGTTCCGAGAGGGAGGAATCCCTCTTGGAATTCTGGTGGAGATATTTGGGCCTTCTGGAGCTGGAAAAACCGTATTGTTAAGCCAATTAGCTGCTAATTTACAACGATTAGGCGGAAAAGTTATGTTCCATGATCCGGAAGCTCGTTTAAATAAACAGTTTGCTAGAATATTTGGACTGGATACCGGAGAAATTGAATACACCATTCCCAATACAGTCCCTGAAGTATTTCAAAGCGTCCGTGATTGGGTCTCTCAGGAAGAGGCTGAGAAAGGAACTATTTACGGAGTATTCGCTGATTCTCTTGCCGCCTTGTCCACTGATATGGAGATGGAAGAAGGGGACAAGATGGGGATGAGGCGGGCTAAGGAATTCTCGGAGGAATTGCGAAAAACTTGCCGAATTATCACCCAAAGGAATATCCTCATGGTTTGTTCCAACCAAATTCGCCAAAACCTAGACGCGGGACCTTACGGGATGAGATATAAAAGCCCCGGCGGCGAGGCGATTGGATTTTATTCCAGTTTGAGGTTACGTTTTAGCTCCCCGCAAAAGATAAAAGAGAAAAAGAAAATCAAAGGCAAAGAACACGAAAGAGTGGTAGGCGTCCATACTGAAATAGAGGTATTCAAATCATCTGTATGGAAGCCTTACCGGTCTGCTGAAGTGTATATTTTGTTCGATTACGGAATTGATGATATCAGAGCCAACTTGAGATTCTTGAAACAAAACACAGGAAGCACTGTTTACACCATTAAGGATCTGAAGCTGGATAGGGCGTTGGAACGTTCAATTCAGATAGTTGAAGAGGAAAACCTTGAACAGGAGTTGAAAAACGCTGTCATTGAACTTTGGAATGAGATTGAGGAAGGATTCCAAGAAAAGAGAAAGCCAAAGGTTTTTTGATAAATGAGTACATAGGAGAGGAGGAACGCAGATGAAGATATTGGAACGCCGCATCATATTAATTCTTTTGGTATATCTTCTCATCTTAATACCTTTCATCCAATTCGTCCGCCTAGGGCACGCTGTTCAGGAAATTTCCTTCACTCAACAAAAACTCCAAGAAGAAATACAAAGAATAGAAGCGAAGTTAAACGACATCGAAACATACCTAAATAAGATAGAGGACGAACTGAACAAGTGGTCAGTATACGAGGCTACTGCGTACGCCCCACTAGACCCGAATGCGAAGGAAGGAATGTGCTATGAAGGAGACTCAAGAATTACAGCATCGGGGGCTCCTGTAGTCCCGGGAGTAACAGTGGCCGCAGGAAAAGAATTGCCGTTTGGGACAGAATTATATATAAAAGGAATTGGGAAAAGAATTGTCCAAGACAGGGGAGCGGCTATAGGTAGAGGATGCATTGACATAGCAGTACAGACTCAAGCTGAAGCGTTTCAGTTTGGGAGAAGACGTGCGTTAGTAAAGATGCTGAATTGACGGGAGTGAGGAAATTATGGAGAAGAAAAAGAAAATCAAAATTTCATCCGCGAAGGTGAAAGGAAGAAGATTACAACAGTGGGTGTGCGAAAAGATTTCTGAACTTCTCGGAATTCCTTGGGGAAAGGACGAAATGATAGCCTCCCGAGAAATGGGTCTATCCGGGACAGATGTAAGACTGGTGGGAGAGGCAAAAAGACGCTTTCCCTTCTCGATAGAGTGTAAATGGCAGGAAAGTTGGTCACTTCCTAGTTGGATAAAACAAGCAAAGGAGAATCGGGAGGAAGGAACGGATTGGTTGTTGATTTGTAAGAAAAGTAGGATGGAGCCCGTAGTGGTTATGGATGCGGAGCGGTTTTTTGAAATCGTTCAGCCTTACCTACGAGAATCGGGAAGATTGGAGGTTGAAGAGTGAGGGGTGGAAGATGTTTGTAAAATGTCAGATATGTGGGAGACGGCTCAGTGACCCAGTCTCCATTAGGATGGGAGTGGGACCGATTTGCTCGGCCAGACAGAGAATGAAAATCAGAAAGACAAGCAAACAAAAAGTCGCTGAAGGTAATGATGTTTTACCTCCTAAATTTCACGGATTTGTAATGCCTGAAGACCTTGAAAAGGTCAATCCGGCGAAAGTCTACACTGCGATTCGCGGGGAGGATGAAAATACCATAACAGTCTCTGACGAAAAGGGAACTAGACCGCTCAGACATATTGTCTATCATAGCCCTACTGGGATGGAATGGTGTTATGGTGGAAGCGGACCATCTGACTTGGCTAGGAGTATCCTTGCGGATTTCGTTGGAATTAAGGTTGCGGATACCTTTTATCAAGATTTCAAATGGGATTTTATTGCAAAACAACCAGAAAAGGGATTTCAAATCTCGGGACAAGAAATTTTGGAGTGGTTAAAAAGGAAGATTGAAACATGATTATAAAGGTAGAAATTGAAAACTTCCAGTCTCATAAAAATACTGTTCTTGAATTTGTCCCCGGTACAAACGTGGTTATCGGAGAATCTGACGCTGGAAAATCTGCTATATTTAGAGCAATTAACTGGGTTATTACAAACAGGCCATTGGGTGATACCTTCCGTTCCGATTGGGGAGGGGATACGAGAGTTGCAATATATACTGCTGAAGGAGATACGATTGAGAGAATCAAAACAGCGACAAGAAATGTATATGTAATCAATGGAAAACCTCTTACAGCTTTTGGTTCAGAAGTCCCGGAACAGGTCAGCGAAATCTTACGAATGGACGAAGCGAATATTCAAAGTCAGATGGATGTTCCCTTCCTTCTTGCAGTTTCTCCGGGAGAAGCTGCAAGGTTGTTGAATAAAGCGGCTTCAATCGATGATATAGATTATACCATATCGAACTTGAGAGGCGAATACCAGAAGATTTCCAACAATATAAAGTTCAATGAAGGAAAGCTCAAAGATTACGAGGAGCAAATTAAACAGTATGATAACCTTCCAGAATTGGGGGAAAAGCTAGAGCGAGTTGAAGAAGCAGAAAAAGAACTGGAGAAACACGAACAAAAACTGACCAAATTGACGCAGTTAGTTTCCGGGGTAAGACGGCTACATGTCGAGCTAGAAAAAACAAAAAATATCCAACAAATTACCCAAAAATTTGAACAAATTTTAAGCGGGTATAACGATTACGAAGAACAGAGGAAACGGTTAGACCAGCTGGAGCAGATAGCTCATAAGGTCAAAATTCGGAAAGCGTACCTAAAATCAACTCAATACATTGATGATTGCTTCACGTTGGTTCAGAAAACCTATGATGAATATCAAAAATATCAGACAAAACAACAGACGCTGTCTAACCTAAAACGCCTAATAGGAAGTGTTACATCCTTGAATCAATCCATCCAGAGGATTGAACGGGAAATATCCCAACTGGAGAAGGAATTTAGAAAACTTTGCCCCGACGAATGTCCTTTGTGCGGAGCGAAAATCAGGAAGTAAACCCGATAAGGGAGAGGTCATTTATGGAGAAAAACGAGACCGACCAAACGATGCTTTATGCCAAAAAGTCCTCCGAATTGTCTGGTTACAAAGGGCTTATTGTTGCAATGTTGGCAATAACGATGAAAGACTTGACTGTACCAGACAGTGAGATTGAAGTAAGCCCCTACGATAGTAAAAGAGTAACAGATCAAAAAAATGAAAAGGAATACTACAAACGCAGTGCTTATCGTTTCGTTATGTCTGAATGGTTTGATGACTTGTGCTTTCTGCTAGGAATAAACTCTCACCCAATTCGGCAGTATGCAATTGAGTGTTACAATGAGAGCAAAAAGAAATAAAAAACAGAGGAGAAATGGAATCTATGAAAAGGACAAGGAAGGCTAGGGCGGCTGATGCGATCCTAATATCCGATTTACATTTGACCGATAAAACCCCAGTTTCCCGGATGGATGACTACATAGAGGCTCAGAAACGAAAACTGGAATTTTTGAAAAAATTGTCGAAGGAAAACAACAACTGTCCAATCCTATGCGCTGGGGATGTATTTGACTATTGGAAGGCTAGCCCGTGGTTATGTTCATTCGCTTACAGATACTTGCCTGAGCCGTTCATCTGTATCCCCGGTCAGCATGACCTACCGGGACACTCATTGGAGGAATACTACAAATCAGGGCTTGGACTAATGGATTCCGTTGGGAAAGCACAAGTTATCAAGGATTGGAAAAACTCTACCATTGAGAACAATTTATTCATTGTTGGCGTTCCATTTGGAAAACTAGACGAATTTGAACCTGACAAGATTGATTTTCCCAAGGGAACGCGGAAAATCCTACTGTTACATACATTGGTATGGGATAAAAGACCTTCCTGGAGTAAAAGCGATAGTACAGTCAATGAATTGTTAGAACGTTATGGGAAATATTTTGACCTTATACTCACTGGAGATAATCACCAAAGATTTGCAGTTATCGAGAACGGGAGTATATTAATCAATCCGGGAAGCGTGATGAGGATAACAGCTGACCAAGATGATTTCCGACCGCAATGTTATCTTTACTATGCAACCGATAATACTGTAAGGGATGTAGATTTTCCGATTGAGAAAAATGTTATTAGTCGAGAGCACATCGAAGAAAAGGCTCAAAAAGACGAAAGGATTCAAGCCTACATAGAGCGGATGAATAAAGATTTTGAAATGGGCTTGTCTTTCAAACATAACCTAGAAATATTCTTCGAGGAAAATAATGTACCTAAGAAAGTGAGGGAAATTATATGGAAAGCAATGGAGCGGACAGACTAGGGAGACGATTACTCAAAATAAAGGAAGAACTGGAAGAGAAGAAAGCAAAAAGGTTAGAGTTACAAGGTGAGCTAAAAAGCCTCATGAACCAACTGAAGGAATTGGGGGTGAATAGTCTCGAAGAGGCAGAAGAAATGATACCTCAGATGGAGAAAGAGTTGGAGGAAATAAGGGAATCTATTGAAGAACAAATTGAACAAATCGAGGGACTGATGGAAGGAGGGGAGGAGGATGATTGATTGTGAATATTATGTCCCTGCGTGGGAAGGAAGCAAAACATCAGACCCTCAACCGGATTTTTGCCTAAAATACAAAGTATCTTTAAACGGAAATTGTATCAAAAACTGCGAAGTCCAAACCAAACTGCTGAAGGAGGGAAGCCTTGCAGCAGGAGAATGAGCAGTTGAAAGATGAAAATGCAAGTCTAAGGTACACTGCAAATATTTTGATAATACACCTGAGGAAGATGCTTGTATTGAAATGCATGAAGCAATTTTAGAAATAGATAAGGCGATAGGAGTCGGAAATGTTGACAAAGGCTAAAAGGATGCAGGTATACAACAAATACGGCGGTCACTGTGCGTACTGCGGCAAAAAGATAGAGTACAAGGATATGCAGGTAGACCATATAGAGCCGCAAAGGTTATATATAGATAAAAAAGTGGCTGACCAAATAGAAAATCTAAACCCTTCATGCCGCAAGTGCAATCATTACAAAAGGGCAAGAAGCATCGAAAGATATAGGGAATTGATACTTAAACTACATACAAAGATAAGAGATATATACCTTTGCGAAGTTGCAGAGAATTACGGAGTTATAAAAATAGAACCTTGGGACGGAAAGTTTTATTTTGAAAAGATTTTAAGAAAGGAAAGCGAGGTCGAACACGATGCCTAAAGCGATATTGGAGCTGGAGATGCCGGACGACGAAGTGAACGAATTAATCGAAACCCTAGAACGAGCAATAGCAATCATTGAAACTTACGTCAACGGCGGTTTTCTGCCTGAAAATCCGGTGGAGTTTCTGAAGGCATATAAGGAGGCGTGAAATGGCAACAAACAGAAAAATCTGCCCAGTTATAAAACAATATAGCGTCAAAGAGGTCGCGTGTACTCAACCGATCCATTGTAATTACTGTTGTCATTTGAGGAAGATGAAGAAAGCGAGGTATTGAATATGGGTGGATTAATTTATGATAAAAATGGAAAAGTTGCTGGCCATATCACTTCGCCGGATAGATTGACAGCAAAAAGCATCGAGTTTTGGGAGACAGAAATTGGCATGGAGCTTCGTTGTGATATTTGCGGAAGTAGACTTCGGACCGGAGACCAAAAAGATCATCTTTGGCCATATTTTTCGGACCATAACCGCTGTAGGAGGTGTTTAGAAGAAGAGAAAATGAGGAAATGAGAGAAATTAAGTTTAGAAGGAATGATATTTATGCATTCAAAAATTAAGCAATTGCGAAACAAGTTGGAATACCTAAAAGGACAACGTGACCAACTTCAGAAAACCATAGATGGCCTGAAGGATAAAATTCGGGAAGATAAACGGACGCTCATAAGATACGAGCGAGCGTTGGAAATTGTAAAGCAGGTAGGATTACTTACACAAAAACAGTTGGAATATCATTTGGCTGAGCAAGTAAGCCTAGCAATGGAAGCAGTATTCGACAATCCATACAAATTGAAGGTAAACTTCCAAGAAAAACGGGGAAGAACTGAGGCTGAAATATTGTTCGTGAAAGGAGATATGGAATTTTCCCCGCTAGGTAATGCCGGTGGCGGGACGATAGACGTTGCGTCATTAGCTTTACGGATAGCCTATTGGTCAATGAGACGGGACAAGAAAATCCGACCTTTACTGCTATTAGATGAGCCATTTTCTCAACTAAAAGGCGAGATAGCAAATCGCAGAGCCTTAGCAATCATCCAGGAAATTAGCCATAAATTAGGATTGCAAATCATAATGATAAGTGATGAGCGAGTTTCCCGGGAGGATATAATCGCTAATGCAGATAAGGTTTTTCACGTGTACCAGAAGAGTGGTGTAAGCAATGTTAAAGTTTTATAAAAGTTTTTAAAAAAAAATTTTAAGATTTTCCTTATTGACTTTTCTCTTTAGGTTATATATAATAATAGGAAGAGGAAATAAAAACAATAAGGAGGAAATAAAAAATGGAAGAGAATATTTACCAAAAGAAAGGATATAAGAACAGGAAAGATTATTTGGAATGTCTGGCGGAAGACTATTGCGTACCGCTTGACACGGTCTACGCGCTTGCCTCCGTACTAGGTGAGGACGAGGATTTTGATGGATTAATTTCCTCATTAGAGGACTTAGAGGACATGGAGGGGATGTTTGATGAATTTTGATGAATAGGGAAGGGTTAATCCCCTTCCCTTCAAGAGATTGCGTCATGAAAGGAGACTAAAAGCATGAAAGTTATTAAACCAAGTGTTGAAATCATAGATTCCTTTGATGGACTGGATGTAATCAGAAAACTTGAAAGATGCGGAAGGGTTTGTTATAAGTCAGAGCATAAAATGAATGATGCTTCACCATATAGATTCATTCAAAACATAATCAATAGAGGTCATGAATCAGTATTGGAACACTTCAGCTTTACAGTAAAATTTATTTGTGACAGGGGAATATCTCATGAAATTGTTCGTCATAGAATAGCAAGTTATTCACAGGAATCCACCAGGTATTGTAATTACAGCAAAGATGATTTTGGCAGTGAAATAACCGTAATTGAACCTTGCTTTTTAGTTCCTGGAACGGAAGGTTATAACCTTTGGGAAAGGGCTTGTTTAGTTGCTGAACAAATGTATTTCAAAATGTTAGACTGGGGATGCAAACCTGAAGAAGCAAGAGCGGTTCTGCCAAACAGTTTGAAAACCGAACTTGTGATGACTGCCAATATTAGAGAGTGGCGACATTTCTTGAAGTTGAGAACATCCTCAGCAGCCCACCCACAAATGCGGGAAGTTGCCAATTTATTGTTGAAGGAGTTGAAGGCAAAAATTCCAGTTGTATTTGATGATATTGAAGGTGTGGTTTGATGGGCGACAAGGGAAATCCAAAGTATAATCAAAGCGGATGTGCTGACCCAACAGCTTATGAAGCAATTGGCAACGTCATCAAAGAGGAAACAGAAACTTGATAAAAAGGTTCACAATCTGATAAATGTTTTAAAGTTCATCATTGATTGGGCTGGATTTGAACTTATTAGCAGAATCGAAATCAGGGATAAGAAAACAAGAAAGAAATTTAGATAAAACAAATTAGGTATGGTGAACGGGATTTTTAAGAAAGAAAGTGAGGTCAAGAATAATGCAAAATTATTATTATTACCAAACATGGGAGGAAGTCAATAATCTTAAAAAAGCACTCGATATAGTCCTAGACGAGAAAGACTGTATCAACAATTTGGTAAGCATCCTTACAATGGAAGAAATTGAAAGACTAAATCTCCTTGAGCAGCAGGCCATTATATGTGAAATAGAGAACGCGTTGTGGAGACTCGTTAAAATCAAGTCACATATACGAGATGCTGTTTGAGTCGGAAGGAAGGAGAACAATGATATGTAAAATCGAGGATAGATATATCCTGGTTCTATGATGCAGTAGAACACAAAAAAATGAACGGCTGGAAAAGCCAGAAACATAAGGGCGAATGGGAAGATATGTGCACCGAGTGCCAGCAGGAGGGATAGTCTATGGAGGAAGGGGGTGTATTTAAAATGGATGTTCAAAAACAATTGCTCATTAAAGAGTTAAGAAAGTATTTAGATAGAGCAGAAAAAGATGATACTACTTATTGTGAACTGTTAATGGAAATACCTGAATTATTAGAAACATTTAATTGTGGCTTAAATTAATGAACATTCAATAGAAAATGCGAGACAAATGAATATCGGAGCTGACCGGAGATGCCGGAGGCGCTTCGAGACAATCGGAGTGCCTTTTTCTTTTGCGGGAGGGGAGTCTATGGCCTTAGACATACGGGATATAGGCAAAGCCATATACGAGTCAATACCCCATTGAAAAAATTTTTTGACTTTATTCAATTTTTTTTCCAAAAAAACTTTACTCGGCTGGACAGTTTCTGTTATAATAATATTGACAGAAAATCTTTTGGAACGGCTTTTAACCGCCATGACTGATTCGACTGCTTAAAAAGCGGTGCCAGCCATCGGGAGGGTACTCTTTTGGCAAATTTAAAGGATTTTATTGATGAAAGCGGGAATTTTGACAAAAAAGGTTTTCGGAGGGAGCTTCGAGAACTCGGACGACGAAGAAAGAAAGAAGAACGTTTGAGCCGCAGGAACGCTTTCAACGTACTTGACCTTACTCCATATAATGCGACCAATCTTATCATTGACAAAAAGAAAGCAGACATTGTATATAAATAATCAATCCTTCCCTCCCTTATCCCTTTCTAAAATGCATAATACAGTTGGAATAGAAAAAGTATTTTGTTTCTAGATGCCTAGTTTAGGCATTATTTTTTTTGGCTTATAAAAATCGAATTAAGGTGGAATTTATGTCTAGGAAAGGTTTAACTCGTACCAAATTCAGTAATAGTAACAATACAAAAACAAAAAATCAAAACCGGAAACAAAAAGCATTGCTACCTAGCCCGTCAAAGTCTATATTAGATAGTTTAAAACTCGCTCCAAAACAATATTTATTTGTGCAGGAATACCTAATAGACCTTAATGCCTCCCAGGCAGCTATAAGGGCGGGATACAGCGTAAAAAATGCGGAGTTTCAGGCGCATTGTTTATTAAAGAACCCCAAAGTGAAACACGCTATCAAATTGGCTATGTACGAAAGGGAACAGCGGACGAAGGTAACTCAGGATAGGGTGATTCAGGAACTTGCAAAAATAGCCTTCATCAATCCAACGGATGTAGTCAATTCCCACGATGCATCATTATGCGACGGCGCCGTACGAGAAGATACTGCGGCGATATCCTCCATCCGGGTAAAAAGAATCCCCACCAAAGAAGGTTTTGGAGTAGAACGGGAAATAAAGTTGCATGATAAAATTCGTGCATTAGAGTTGCTTGGTAAACATTTAGGATTATTCAACGATAAATTGAACATTACAGCCGATGCAGTGGTAAGGATAGTGGATGACTTAAGTGATTCGAAAGATGATGCAATGGAGACCAATAATGAAATCGAGGAATGATGCATATGATGACGCCTCCGGTGGTAGATATCAAGCTTTCGGAATTAATTGCTCCATCTTTTTATGAAGTGCACAGGGAGCTAAAAGAGGAACAGTATGATGAATATTGGCTCAAAGGAGGACGCGGTTCAACCAAATCCACTTTTATCAGTATTGAAATAATTCTAGGAATGTTAAGAGACCCGGATGCAAACGCAGTAGTTTTCCGGCGTTATCAAAATGAACTCCGGGATTCAGTCATTGGTCAGTTTGAGTGGGTAATTGCAAAGATGAATATGGGTCATCTGTTCCACGTGCAAGTTAGCCCGATGCAGATCATTTACCTGCCCACTGGGCAACGTATTATCTTTCGTGGAGCAGACAAGCCCTCAAAGTTAAAATCAATCAACTTGGGACATGGATATATCAAGTATGCATGGTTTGAAGAGCTTGACCAATTCGGTTCCATGGAAGAAATACGAAACATCCTGCAATCAGTATTCAGAGGCGGAGACCAAAAGCGGGCTGTATTTTTCTCATACAACCCTCCCAAATCATCCCGTTCATGGGTGAACCAAGAGGTGAAAATACCGAAACCGGGTAAACGAGTGCATCACTCAACATATTTGGACGTACCGAAACATTGGTTGGGTGAAAGATTTTTAGCTGAAGCAGAGCACTTAAAGAAAACGAAAGAGCTTACATATCGCCACGAATATCTCGGAGAAGAAGTCGGGACAGGCTTGGAAGTATTCACTAATGTAATACTTGAAACCATTACCGATGAACAGATTGCATGGTTTGACCGAATACGTCAGGGATTGGATTTTGGTTATGCAGCTCACCCGGCTTGCTTTGAACGTTTGCATTATGATAGTACAAGACGTCGGTTATACTTATTTGCAGAGGTTGCTGGATTGAACTTATCCAATCGTCTATTATGGATGAAAATTCAAAAATATAACGATGTAATCACCGTTGCAGATAGCGCAGAACCGAAATCCATTGATGAGTTAAGAAGTTACGGCATCAGGGTAACCGCTGCAAAAAAAGGCCCGGGTTCGGTTGAGTTCGGAATCAAATGGTTACAAGACCTTGAGGCTATTATCATTGACCCTCAGCGTTGTCCATTAGCCGCAAAGGAATTTATCAATTACTCATTGGAAACGGATAGAAACGGAATAGTCAAAAACAAATTTCCAGACAAAGACGATCACTCTATTGATGCGACCCGTTACGCATTGGAAGATGATATGGTTGGGTATAACATGCACGGTGCGGAGCTATTGAGAGGGGCGAAATTATATGGCTAAACAAAGATGGCTAAAAAAAGCCGTCGGGGAAATATCGAAATTAAGGCAAGGGATATTCGGCATATTTGGCAGCCTTATTTGGGGCCGCTGGGACGTGCCATATGTGCTGAACAGTA
>Ga0209608_1002875_pt1 | contig 11566 bp, 13 predicted proteins | sample AD_UKC130_MetaG_FD_184428 | JGI IMG/M metagenome (GOLD analysis project Ga0209608, IMG submission 184428) | Active sludge microbial communities of municipal wastewater-treating anaerobic digesters from Canada - AD_UKC130_MetaG (SPAdes) (version 2) | ecosystem: Engineered > Bioreactor > Anaerobic... | reverse complement strand
AAGTTGAAGAAGGAAGCCGACAAGAAGAAGTTAGGACTAGGAGTCAGATGACTGCCGACAGCAACGATATAAGGCTCATTAGTGACGGCAACGGCCTTGCAATCGTCGGCGAACAGGAGGCTGTCGAAGCATTCCTCAGGTCGAACGGCTTGTGGGGTCCCTCCCAGAACTTCGACCTGCGACGACTGAGGTCGCTCATTGCTCTTAGTTCTGATCTCACACAAGCAGCCTCCGAGTTCTCGGCCAACTCTGGCCGCTGGATCAAGCTGACCAAGGAATCTGCCAGGCTAGTGAAGGAAAATGGGCTCATCCAGACCAAGACTCCCGGCGTCAACCACATCATGGTGGGTGCGCCAGGGAAAGTGAAGAACTGGCTTCAGGCCGAACATGGACCAGGGTCATTGCTGACGAACCCGGCGGCGTTATCAGGCATCGCTGGGCTCATGGCTCAGGTCGCCAGCCAGCAAACGATGGCCGAAATCGTTTCGTATCTCGACAGGATCGACGTGAAAGTCGACGACGTGCTCGGCAAGGTGGACGACACGGTCCTCAAGGACATGCGTGGCGCCCGATTCCAGATCAGGCGCGCACTGACGATGCGTGACCTAGAGGGGCGCGTCACTCCCGATTCATGGTCTGAGGTCCAGAACGCCTCAGGAAAACTTGCCGATGTTCAGGGGTACGCCCTGCTGCAATTGGAAGCGCTCGCTCGGAAGCTGGAAGACAGCGGTAGTGTCCGCGGGCTTGCTGCCGTCGTCGAAGCGGTTAAGCCAGATGTCCAGAAGTGGCTGGCAGTGCTGGCCGACACCTTCCAACTACAGGAAGCCTTCGACGTATTAGCTCTCGACAAGGCTATGGAAGAGTCACCCGAGGCACTGAACGCTAGGCGACAAGGCCTCGCAGTCGACCGCGCAGACCGCCTCAAGTTGATATCGGGACACACGATCGACCTTCTCGGCCGGATAGACATCGCGGTCGCCCGCGCAAACAAGCGCCTCCCGCTCACACGAGACAAGTCTATTTTCGTCATCGATGCCGGGAACAGCGTCGCCACCGACGTCCACAATTTCCATGAGTTGCTCAGCGTCGACGAAGACCTCCGGGCTTGGGCGCCGCGGCACCTAGGGAAGGTTGCAGAGGCGGGTTCGCGGGCCCTACAGAAGACAAAGGACGCAGGTCCACCTGTCGTGGCAACCGTCGGAATTCTCGGCCTCGCCGCGTTCGGTGCAAAAGGAAGAGGATCTGGACAGTCGTAGGACCTCCAAGAACAAGCTCTGCTACGCCATCAGATTCAGGGGTTTCAAATGCCTCCGCCACTTGCTGGAGGCGCCCTCCGACCTGCACAAACCACTCTCAATTTGCTAGCCTATGACCCACTAGGCCAGCCCCCTATCCCCTTGAGTCAGCACCCCCTAGCCCCCAAAAAGCACGCTCGTCGCCACTGCGGTAAACGCATCGGAGTCTGCCTTGGTGACTCGACCGTTCATGGCGAAGCGGTGCAGCAGTCCGCCGACGACGATGTCGAACGCCAGGTCCACTTCGCGGCCTGACAGCCCCCATTCGTTGGTCAGTCGATCCGCAAAGGGGGCACGCAGGTGGCTTCGCAACTGGGACCGAATCTCGGCGTCTTCGGTCGCCTCGGCGACTAGGCCGAGCAGCAGCCCGCGAACCTCCTGCTGGCGAATCCGTCTGGTCATCCACGAGATCGCTGACCCCAACGCATCCTCGGCCGACGCCTGATCCGTTGGAGCCTGCCCCATCGCGGCGGTGAGCGCGTCAATCGCAAGCTCTCCTTTTGACCGCCAGCGTCGATAGATCGTCGTTTTGGCGACCCCTGAGGCGCGCGCGATCTCATCGATCGAGGTGCCCGCGTAACCCTGCGCTGTCACCAAATCGGTAGTCGCAGCCAAGACAGCCTTCGAAACGCCGGGGCGCCGAGGACGCCCCGGTACTCGTTCTCTTGCTTCAACGTCACTCAAATCACACCTCGAATTTTCCCTGCCGGATACCGCTGGCCCAATAGTAACGCTACTATTAGTATCGCTACACATCGTAGCGTTATTGTAAAAGGCAGTGCACATGACCAAAACCGCGACTTTGCGCCAGGAACTCTCCGAAGCGATTTCACCGCGAACCGCCGTGCTCATCGCCGGCGTCCTACTACTTCAGCTCGGGTTCATCGCCGGTTATGTCGGCGCCTTCCACGACCCGACCCCCCACCACCTCAAAATCGCCGTCGTTGGCCCGGCTCAGGCAACCGGGCCCGTCATCGACCAACTCACGGGGCTAGACGGCGAACCGGTTGACGCCACCGCCCTCACCGAGCGAAACGCCGCCATCGAACAAGTCAAATCCGGCGACCTCGTCGCCGCCCTCGTGCTAAACACCTCCGGCACCCAAGACGAACTACTCGTCGCCACCGGCGGAGGCGCCTCCCTTGCTACCGCCGTGGAACAGGCCGCCGAGCAGACCGAAATACAGCAGGACCGAACCCTGACGATCACCGACGTCGTGCCACTGGAAGCCGAAGACGCTCGTGGCCTGTCAGGCTTCTACGCCGTGATCGGCTGGATCGTCGGCGGCTATCTAATGGCCGCCCTACTGGGCGTTTCGAGAGGATCGCGACCGGCCAATCCTCACCGAGCCGCGATCCGGCTCGCGTCGATGATCCCGTATGCGATTGTCGCCGGGATCGGCGGCGCGCTCGTCCTGGACCAATGGCTGGGTGCACTTACTGGACACTTTTGGGCGCTGGCCGCACTAGGCGCTTTGCTCGTGCTCGCCTCCGCCACCGTCACTACCGCGTTACAAGTCGTATTCGGCACGATCGGCATCGGCTTGGCCGTGTTGCTGTTCGTCGTGCTCGGAAACCCGAGCGCAGGTGGCGCGTTCCAGTGGGATTTGCTGCCCGCCTTCTGGCGCACCATCGGCCCGTGGATTCCGAACGGCGCCGGAACTGAAGCCGCGCGCCTAATCGTCTATTTTGACGGAGCTGGACTCTGGCCTTACCTCGGCATAATCGGCGCCTACGCCGCCACCGGAGCAGTCATCACGATGCTCGCCTCCCTGCGGTTCAACCAACGAAAGGAAGTAACAGCATGACCAACATCAAAAACGTCACCGTCCTCGGAACCGGCGTACTCGGCTCGCAGATCGCCTTCCAGACCGCGACGAGCGGATTCGCCGTGACCGCCTACGACATCAACGACGACGCCATCGCAACCGCCAAGGAACGATTCGCCCAACTTGCCAAAACCTACGAGGCCGAGGTGGAGACCGCGGCAGGTCGAACGACCGAAATTCTCGCTTCGATTACCTTCACGAGCGACCTGGCCGACGCCGTGGCCGACGCCGATCTCGTGATCGAAGCGGTCCCAGAGGTTCTCGAACTCAAACAGGACATCTACCGCAAACTCGCCGAGGCAGCCCCCGCAAAGACGATCTTCGCGACCAACTCTTCGACGCTGCTTCCCAGCGACCTAAAGGATGCCACCGGCCGGCCTGACCGTTTCCTCGCCTTGCATTTCGCCAACCAGATCTGGAAATTCAACACCGCCGAGGTCATGGGCACCGCCGACACCGACCCCGAAGTTTTCGACACCGTCGTGGACTTCTCTGCCGCCATTGGCATGGTTCCCATCCCTCTCCACAAGGAGAAGGCCGGCTACGTGCTGAACTCCCTGCTCGTGCCGTTGTTGCGCGCGGCAGGCGAACTGGCCGCCCTCGGCTATGCCGAGCCGGCCGACGTGGATAACGTCTGGAAGATCGCTACCGGAGCGCCATTGGGACCGTTCCAGATCTACGATGTCGTCGGACTGAACACGCCCTACAACCTGCTATCCCATGGCGATGAGACCGCCCAGCAGATCGCGGCGTGGCTCAAAAAGAACTACATCGACGAAGGCAAACTCGGCATCGCCACCGGCGAAGGCTTCTACAACTATCGCGCCTGATCCACGGCCCCAACGGCCTAACATTGACGCCATGACGCCGCCAACTGGTCTGCTCGACCGGATGGCCGGCGTCATGGTCGCTTCTGCCGTCGGTGATGCCCTCGGGGCCGGGTCGGAGTTCTCGGCCCCAGATCCGAGCCGAGAACCGGCAATGGCAGTCGGGCCCGCAAAACGGCCGCCCGGCCAGTGGACGGACGACACCTCCCAAGCGGTCGCGATTGCCGAGGCTTTGGCAGCGGGGTTGGATCCGCGCACCGAAGCCGGATTGGATTTCATCGCCCGCCGGTTCCTCGACTGGTATGCCACCGACGCGGTAGATGTTGGCCGACAGACCGCCGCAGTCTTCGACCTCGCGAGCCTCAACCGAACCGGCACCGCAGTGACCTCCACCGATCTAACAGCGGCCGCGCGCAGTTTCCACGAACGCACCGGTCGTTCGGCCGGCAACGGCTCACTGATGCGAACCGGTCCGCTGGCGTTGGCGTTCCTCGACGACCCAGCCGGTTTAGTGGACGCGGCGATGAAAGTATCGGCGCTCACTCACTACGACTGGTACGCCCAAGAAGCTTGCGCCGTCTGGTCGCTACTGATTCGCCACGGCGTCCTAACGGCGCAAATCCCGAAGTTCAGCGACATCGCCCAATGGTCGCCGCGGCCCGAGTTCTGGGCCGAATCGTTGCAGACCGCTCAGGACTCCCCCGCCAGCGATTTCACCGAAAACGCTTGGGCCGTCGGCTGTTTGCAAGCGGCTTGGAGCGCAATTCATGCCACCGGTCACACGTGCGGGCAGGACCACCTCGTCGCCTCGCTTACCGAAGTAATCCGCATCGGAAACGACACCGACACCACCGCGGCCGTGCTCGGCGCCCTAGTCGGCGGCGTCTGGGGTGCGGGCGCCGTGCCGCTCAACTGGCGTGACGCGATCAGCGGTTGGCCCGGATACACCGTCACCGACCTGTTTGATCTTGCCGAGGCGATCGCCGCCCGAACAGCCGCTATTTAGCCAGCGGGCTATAGAAAACCAACCCGTTGCCCTTGTTGTCGTATACGACCGCGCGCCGCTCGTGCGCGTCGTCGTAGGGGGCCTTTACGATCGCTCCCCCGCCCGCCTCGACAGCTTTGGCGGCCGCGTCAACATCCGCGGTCTTGATTCCGACCACTACCTGTCCGGGCAGCGGATGATCGATCGACGTGGCCAACGCGAGTGTCACCGACCCGCCGTCGAGCGCGGCGAAATGAGTGCCGTCGCGAAACTTGAGGTCAAAGCCAACGGTCTGGGTATAGAACTTGATCGACTCGTCCAAGTCGTCGGTCGAAACCAGGATCATCCGAACGTCGTGCTCACTCATTGCCAGCTCCTTTTGCGGTTTTGTCGAGCAGCGCAAGCGCGCCCGGAAACAAGATGTTGTTCTCTTTGTGGATGTGCTCATGCAGATCAAGTTCCATCCGCTTTAGGCCCTCGAGCATCGCCCGATAGGAGCCGCACGCATCTGCTGGAACTTCGTAGTTTTCAGTCACTTGGTTGAGCCGCTTGAACAGTGCACCAACTGCCTCGTGCTCATCGACGAGGTCGGCCACTTGGTCTGCCAGTGGGCTCGAAGCCGACCACTGGCCGGTTCGCTCCAACCGGTTGATTGACGGGAACACCGACCGTTCCTCTTTGGTCATATGAGGTTCGAGTTCGCCGACGGCAGTCGTGAAAATTTCGAGCACCTCGGCAAGTTCCTGATGACGCTCACCGTGCACGCCGTGCACCTTTTGGACCAGCGCCAAAAGCCGCGGCATCTCCTCCCACATATACGCGTGGTGGGTGTCCAAAATGTCGTGGGCCAGCTCCGCGTTCTCCCGCGAGGTGGACTCGGTGGATTCGGCTTGAGTCGGCAGTTCCAGCGCCTGCTGGACGTCCGCCAAATCGAGCCCGGTCACAGAAACTGCGTCGGCCAAAGATTGCTGCCCGCCACAGCAATAGTCCAAGCCGAAACCTTCAAGAATCGGTGCGCGGCGGTGATCCTCGATCACCAATTCGGCCAAAGTTGCAGTGCCAAGAACGGTCATACTTCAACCCTAGGTCGCACTTGGGCCACGATCGAGCACTCAGGAGGTGACTCTTCCCCGAGCGCTCTGGACGTCACGGATCCAGCCGTAGGAAGCCTTCGGCGTCCTAGCCAGCGACTCGAAATCGACGTGAACCAGCCCGAATCGCTGGGTGAACCCGGCAGCCCACTCCCAGTTGTCCATCAGGCTCCAGACGCAATAGCCCTGCAGGTCAAATCCGGGAACCGCGCCGTTGGCCAGATCGGCGGCGACGTTCAGGTGACCGTCGAGAAACTTGATCCGGTCGGTGTCGTTGACGACGCCGTCGGCGCCGACTTTGTCCTCAAAGCTCGCTCCGCCTTCGGTAATCACCACAGGCGGAAGCCGGTCGCCATAACGCTCAACCATCGAGACCGCGAGCCGGCGAAGTCCGTCCGGGTCGATCGGCCAACCAAAGCCGGTCTTCTCCAGTCCGGGCCAGTCCAGCAACCTGAACGGCAGGTCCTTGGCCGCTTCGGACTCACCGTCTGGAGAGTTCCCTTCCAGATCAGCGCCCGCGGCCACCAGGCTCGGGAAGTAGTAGTTCAACCCGTAAAAATCAATCGGTTCGCTGATGATCGCCAGATCGGCCTTCGACATGTGCGACACGCGCCGCAGCAGGAAACCAAGTGCCATGCCAAGGCCCTTGGGCACCTCGGGCGACCGGCCCAAAAGCACCGGGTCGGCGAACAGGCGATTGTGAATGAAGTCCAGCAGACCGGCCATCGCCTTGTCTTTGCGGGTGTCTTCGGCCGGCGTGCACGGGGTGTGCGTGTTGGTGATGCCGATTCGCCCCGAGACCCCGGCCGACCGCAGACCTTGGACCGCATAGCCGTGACCCAGCAGCATGTTCCGTGCGACTGCACCGGCCTTGAAGAGCCGTTCCTCACCGGGCGCGTGCACACCGAGTCCGTAGCCGTTCATCACGACGGTCGCGGCCTCGTTTACGGTCACCCACTCTGGCACTCGATCGCCCAGGCGTTCGCCCATGATCGCCGCGAACTCGCCCAGTCGCTTCGCGGTGTCGCGATTAGTCCAACCGCCGGCCTGCTCGACCGGCAGTGGAGTGTCCCAGTGGTAAAGCGTCGCCATCGGAGAAATCCCGCGCGCCAACAATCCGTCAACGAGACGGTCGTAGAAGTCGAGCCCAGCCGCATCGACCGGCCCCGAACCAGTCGGTTGAACTCGCGGCCACGAAATCGAGAACCGGTAGGAGTCCAATCCGGCGCCCTTGAGCAGATCCAAATCCTCATCGAGTCGGTGGACGTGATCACAAGTAACCGCCGGCGTAGAGCCGTCGGCAATCCGGCCTGGCGCGTCGGCGAACTCGTCCCAACCGCAGCGGCCCCGCTGATCTGCGGCCCCCTCTATTTGTAGGGCCGCGGTCGCCGCGCCGAGCGCGAAACCTTCGGGGAGTCGGGCGGCAAGTTCAAGCGGGTTTGGCATCGGGCTCCTCGGCAAATTGGGCTAAGCAAGGAGCCTACCGAAACCGTTAGCCCGACCGCGTCAAGCCCGAAAACTCTTCCAAATGAACGACACAAAAATGGCCAAGGCCGAACCGATTGCAAGTGCCGTCCACAGTTCTACGTTCGCCCCTTTCGGTGCCGAGATGATCTGAAATAGGCCGAAAGCCCAACCTGCGAATGCGACGGCAAACGCGGTCGCGAGCACTACGCCACCAGTTGCGGTCGGGGCACCTGGAATCGAGACGGGCTGTGGCTTTGCCCTAGTGGGGGTATGCCGATGAAAATGCAGATGATGTGTGACGGACATGAGAGTCTCCTTCCGTTCGAAAACATCGAAAACTGCTTCGTCTTCGACGCTACGCCCGGTCGCGGACCAACACAACTGTGAACTACCTGAGAATTGGGTTCCTGAGTCCTATGCTTACGGCTAGGAGGCGACAAAGATGACGCGACTTTCGGGGCCTGAACGCCGAGCTCAAATCTTGGCTGCCGCCCGTGAAGAGTTCCTGCAAGTCGGCCCCGACGGCGCCAGAATCGGTGACATCGCCGACCGCGCCGGCATCAACGTGGCTCTTCTTTACCGCCACTTCGAATCTAAAGAACAACTCTTCGACGCGGCGATCGTCGAACCGCTCAACGAGCGTCTTGGCGGTTTAGTGGCGGAGGTGACCCGAGAAGCCGCAACAGCCGACGGCCCCGACGAAGTGGTCCAGATTTTCTACCGATCACTGTTGACGATCTTTGTCGAAACCATCGAACTGCTTGGCGTTGTCCTGTTCACCGAGCGAGACGCGGGACAGAAGTTCTATGCCAAGAGCGTCGCGCCATTTGTCGACAGTCTCACGGAAGTAGTTCGCCATGGCGCCGACGAATGGCCGCAGGTTTACGCGCCAGAGATCACTACTCCAATCTGTATCGGCATGTGTTGGGGTTCGGCGATTGACGCGAGTTTTCGCGAGATCGACCTGAACATCGAAGAAACCGCTCGCGTCATGGCCGGCATCACTCGACACGGGATCCTTCCGAACTAGTCAAAAGTCTCGCTACGACTTGGGCGGCGTCACAAAAGCCGCGTCTGAAACCGAGACGACCTGACCGGCACCGGAAATACCCAAGAACCCGGCAATTGACCACGCCGAGGAATACAACTTTCCGTGGTGCCAAAGCACGCCGGTCGGCATTGTCACCTGCGCGTAGGAGCGTTTGCCAGTTGGCGATAGCCGGACGATTCGCCCGACATTGGCCGGGTTGAAGTCTGGGCCAGGTTCAGCTTCCGGTGCCCCGTACATGACCTCAGATACGTAGATTGTTCCGTCTGGTCTGACTGCGACACCCGTTGGCGAGGTGAATCCGCTGATCACCTTGAGTACACGTCCAGTGCGAGCATTCAACACGTAGATTCGCCCCTCCCCGGGCGCTTCTCCGGTGAGCGCCGAAACGTAGATCGTGTTTCGCGGCCCGTACGCCAAACCGGTCGGCACCGAATCACAGCCGACTGTTTTCTCGTCATTGTTTGGCCGGCCCGCACATGCACCGGTGTTTACCGTTGGGGGCACGAAGAACGCCGAAACACGTCCTCGCCAATCCACCCGAAGGACTGCGTTCGCTCCCCCGTCGGCCACAAGCAAAGAGCCGAAGTGCCCGCGCTGCGCGATCACGTAGAAGGGGTTGGAGAGCGCGTCGAGCGGTGCACCGTCAGGCCCGAACTGGGTTTGACCATCGGGGTTATTTGCCAACTCAAACGCCAGTAGATCTGCATGCTGGTGAACTCGCCCTCGCGTTGCTACCAGCACGGACGACCCCGGATACGGCGGTGTTGGCGCCGGCGCTTCGGCCTCGGGAGGGCCGCCTGCCTCACCGGTGACGATGAAGGTTCGCCGCCCGATTTTGACCGCGCCGCTTGGTGCTCCCTCGCCCAGCCCGTCGACGATAGTGCGAACCGAGCCTTTACGGGGATCGACCGACAAAACCCGGCCTTTCCCCGATTCGGTGACTATTAGGTTGCGACCGGCGGCCGAAACCTCAAATGGGCCTTCAAGCCCGGCGGCAATGACTTGGACGGTCGGCTTCGGCGAGGGTTTGGGTCGCGAACCCGACGCAGTCGCGGGTGCGGCAATTGCCGCGGCGGTAACCGAAGCTAAAGCGATAACAAATAGTTTCTTTCGAAGTGTGCGCATCTCGAGTACTCCTGAGGCGATTGGCTGCTCCCGAGATGTCGTTGTTTCCAGTTATGCACACATTCGTGGTGTTTAGGAACCCAAGAGGCGTGGCCAATCTGAGAACCTGCTACGCACTGATCGACTGCGGCCGCATCAGCCCCGTCCGCCCCAAGAAAGCACCCGTTATTGCAGCCGTTTGGCCCGGATTCCTTGAACTAGGTTCACTGCCCCGATCGCCGCTAGGGCCGCCGGTAGCAGCCAAGCTCCACCACTTCCAAGTAGCCGAATAACCAGAAAAATCAGGGCCAGCCCAATCGCGATTGCCGCCACGGTGAACCATTCGCGCGGGGTCCGCGAAGTCGGGTCCAAGTACCGGTTCGCCATTAGCTCCGCCAGTCTTTGAAGCCCAGCACGATTAGCCTCATTTGCCGCCTCGCGCCTTCGATTATTTGTTGTTCAAGATCGGGTCGACCGGCGGGCATCTCGACTACTTCCTCGGCCCCGGCAACCATGTTGCGCACGAACAATCGCGCAACCATCTGAACGTCCGCAGTGCTCCAGTTTTCAATGTTTGGCAACTTGACAAGGACGACTGCCAGTTCAGTTTCGAACAGTTCCAGTTCATGGCGAATTGCTGCCCGAACGACTTCAGATCCGCCGACTCGCTCTCGAGACACGAAACCGAAGTCTGCTTTGTTCTCCTTGACCGCGGCAACGAGGATTTCGGCGGCGGCATCGATGATGTGGTCGAAAACTTCCGGGTCACGTTGCGCATCTCGGATCATTTCGCGCAATGTCCCAAAGCACCGCTCGACTAGGGCCAGCCCCAACTCGTCCATAGATTCGAAATGTCGATAGAACGCCGCCGGCACTACGCCGGCACGCTTGGCGACCTGCCGAAGACTTGTTTGGGCGAAGCCTTGCTCCTGGCTCAACTCAAGCGCAGCAGTCAACAGTGCAGAGCGAGTGCGCTCTTTCTGCTGCTGCCTGGTGCTTGCTGCCGTCGCGGTCACAGCCTAAGCCTAGAGCCACCGGCACTTAGAGTTTCAGTGAACACGTGTTCCGAAACACGGCACGCCGTCTTGACTTGCACGTCAATGAAATGACATTCTCTAGTGAACGTGCGTTCACTGAACGCCAACTTGCACACTTTGATGTTGGAGCACCATGGGATTGATCCGAACCGCCTTAGCCTCGCCTGCTGTCGCGAAAATGACCTCGCCGCACACCCCAGACGACTATTTGGGCCTGCTGCACCCCATGCTCACCGTCAGCGCCGTTCGCGGAAAGGTCGTTTCCGTTGAAGCGGAGACCGGATCGGCCAGCACGGTCCTGATCAAGCCAAACGGCACTTGGCGTGGCTTCCGCCCCGGCCAACACGTCGAGTTCGGGGTCGAAGTAGAGGGAACCCGCCGCGTTCGAGTTTTCAGTGTTGCCAGTTCAGCAGAGCGAAAAGACGGACTGTTCACCGTCTCAGTCAAAGCTCATCCCGACGGCTATGTCTCCCAGTTCCTGCACGCGGGCCAACTAAAGCCTGGCACGGTCGTCTTCCTCTCCCCTGCAACCGGCGACTTCGTCCTCCCCAAAGTCGTGCCCAGCAATCTGCTGCTGATTAGTGGTGGCTCTGGGATCACGCCAGTGATGAGCATGCTGCGCACCTTGGCCGACAAGTCGCACACCGGAAACGTCACCTTCTTGCACTACGCCAGATCGGCAGAAGACGAGATGTTCTCGGCCGAGTTGGACGAACTGGCCGCACTAGATTTCGTGAACATGGTGCGGGTCTACACCCGCGAACCCGAACCCGATGCCGAATTGGCCGGCCGCGTGACCGCCGAACACTTGGCAAAACTCGGAATCGACCTCGCGACGACGCCGACCTGGGTGTGCGGTCCGGCCGGGCTCATCCAAAAGG
>Ga0209608_1002874_pt1 | contig 11573 bp, 10 predicted proteins | sample AD_UKC130_MetaG_FD_184428 | JGI IMG/M metagenome (GOLD analysis project Ga0209608, IMG submission 184428) | Active sludge microbial communities of municipal wastewater-treating anaerobic digesters from Canada - AD_UKC130_MetaG (SPAdes) (version 2) | ecosystem: Engineered > Bioreactor > Anaerobic... | reverse complement strand
CGTGGCCTGCATCTTGTTGTGATCAACGATGGCAATGAGGCGGTCGGTTTTGTAAAAAGCGGCGGCGGTGGCCGCTTCCCAGACCTGTCCTTCCGCCAGTTCCGCATCGCCTAAAATGACATAGACTCTGTAGTCCCGCCTATCCAGCCGGCCAGCCAAGGCCAGCCCCAAGCCGATGGAGAGCCCCTGGCCGAGACTGCCGGTGTTGGCCTCGACGCCAGGGGTGCGATCCCGCTCGGGGTGCCCCTGGAGAAAAGAGCCCAGCTGCTTTGTGGTCTCCAGGGCCGCGGGCGGAAAATAACCGCAGTGGGCCAAGGCGGCATACTGGGCCAGTACCGAGTGGCCCTTGCTTAAGATCAGCCGATCCCGGTCCGCATGCTCAGGATCCTCAGGCCAGTGGCGCATTTTGTAAAAATACAGGGCGGTGACCAGATCCGCGCAGGACATGGAACCCCCTAAATGGCCCCGCTGATTGACACCGATGGCCCGGATAATCCCTTCCCTCACCAGGCGCGCTTTAGCTTCTAGGTACTTCACATCTCGTTTTTCCATGGGCCTGCCTCAACTTTCCTGCTTGAGTGACAGCGAGTTCAACTTCTCGTAGAACAGGGCCAGACCGCCATGGTCGCGGTCTCCCAAGCCATCCCCGAGCAAGACCTGGAGCATCTCCATCACCTGTGCGGTGAGGGGTACGGCGACATTCAGCTCCCGGCTGGTTTCCAGGACATTGGCCAGGTCTTTGGCATGGAGGTTAATCCGAAAGCCCGGCGCGAAGTTCCCGGAGAACATGCGGGGGGCCTTATCCTCCAGGCACTGGCTGCCCGCGAGCCCGCCGCGGATGGCCTGGAAGATCCGCTCGGGATCCACCCCCGCCTTCTTGCCCAGGGTCAAGGCTTCCGCGATCACCGCAATATTCACCGCCACGATCATCTGGTTCACCAGCTTGCACATCTGCCCAGCCCCTGCGGGGCCAACCAGGACGATGGAACCGGCCATGGCCCCAAGCACATCCTTCACCGCGGCAAAAGCTTGTTCACTGCCCCCCACCATCACGGCCAAGGTACCCGCCTGGGCCTTCTCCACGCCGCCGGAAACGGGGGCGTCCAGGGCCTCGACCCCCTTTTCCTGCAGCCTTTCCGCGATTTCCTTCGCCGCCAGGGGCGAGATGGAGCTCATGTCCACGAAATACTGGCCGGGGCGCAGCGCCGGGTAAAGGCCGTTTTCGCCAAAAACAACTTCCCGGACATGGGGCGAGTTGGGCAGCATGGTGACAATCACTTCCGCAGCCTCCGCCACCTCCCGGGGCGTCTTCGCCCCCTGGGCCCCTGCCTCCACCAGGGCTGCCACCTTATGCTCATTGCGGTCATACACTGTGAGCGGGTAGCCCGCCTTGAGCAGGTTCAAAGCCATGGGGCGCCCCATGAGCCCCAGACCGATAAACCCGATCTTCCTCAATGCAGCTCCTCCTTTCGCCTGTTTTCCAAGATGGCCTTATAAGTGCGCTCCATGTGGGTGCGCATGGCTTCCGCGGCCAGCTCTTCATCTCCAGCCTTTATGGCCTCCAGAATGGCGCGGTGATCGTTGATGCCCCGTTCTATGGCATCGGCGAAAGCGACGATTTCCAGCTGCTGGGACACCAAGAACACCTCGATGGCTTCGTAGATTTTCACAATTACGTTGTTTTGGGTAGCCAGGACAATCTGCTTGTGGAAGCTGTGATCATGGCGGGCGAACTGCTCACGGTCCTCCCGGGAAGCCTCCATTTTCTCCAGCAGTGCCTCCAGTCCCCCCAGCATCTCGGGGGTAGCCCGGCGGGCCGCCAGCTGGGCGGTGGTCACCTCCACCATGCGCCTGGCTTCCATAATGGCGAACACATCTTCCCGGTCGGCCATCAGCCGGGGCATCAGGGGATGGAGGTAATCCTCCGGCTCGGGATACCAAACGAAATTGCCTTCCCCATGCCGGATCTGGACCAGCCCCCGGGAGCTTAACGAACGCAGCGCCTCCCGGAGTGCGGAGCGGCTTACCCCGAATTCCTTGGCCAGTTCCACTTCACTGGGCAGTCGCTCTCCCTTTTCCCAATGCCCGCTGACAATGAGCCGCTGCAGCTCTTCGGCGACCTCTTCCCACACCTTTTTTCTGCGTATCTTGTTAATTCCCATCTGCATTACCTACCTTCAAAGACTCACCGGTACAAATGACACTTCACCAGCCGATCATCCACCCTATAGTGTTCAGGCTCCTGCCTTTGGCAGATCTCCATCACCCGCGGGCAGCGTCCCGCGAACTTACAGCCCTGCCTGGTGTACTCCCTGGCCTCCAAATCGCTCAAGGCGATATCCTCCGTCCACCTATCCCGGGGATCGGGGGCAGGCACTGAACTTTGCAGGAGCTGACTGTAGGGATGGAGCGGATTGTCCAAAACCTTCTTCACGGAACCGATCTCCACGAACTGGCCCCGGAGCATAATGGCGATGCGATCGCTGATGTAGTAGGCGGTGGCCAGGTCGTGGGTGATGTAGATGATGCTCACCCCCTGCTCTTCTTTCAGGCGCTTGAACAGGTTCACCACCGACATGCGTAGGGAAGCATCGATCATGGAAACCGGTTCATCGGCGATGAGCAGCGATGGATTGGTGATCAGCGCCCTGGCGATGGACGCCCGCTGCAGCTGTCCCCCCGACATCTCACTGGGGTATTTGTCCTTGATCTCCGCGGCGGTGAGCCCCACCAGCTCCAAGGAGCGCTCCGTGAGGGGGTATTGTCCCCGGGGAGGGCTGCCGAAGCTGCGCTCGGTGTCGTGGAAGTAGTTCTGCACCTTTTTGAGGGGGTTGAAGGTCTCGAAGGGGTTCTGGAAGATGGGCTGCACATCCCTGATGAACTCCCTTTTGCCCTTGAGGTGCTCCAGCGGTTGACCTTTGTAGTAGATGCTGCCCGAGGTTGGGGCTTCAAAGCCCAGAATCAGCTTGGCCACAGTGGACTTGCCGCTGCCGCTTTCCCCTGCCAAGGTGAAAATCTCCGGCGGCTGAAGCTCCAGTTCGAAGGAGACCCTGCTCACTGCTTCGATCTTGGATTTGACAAAGCCCTGTCCCTTAGTGAATACCTTGGTAACGTTATCCAGTACAAGCAGCTTGTCGTTGTTCATTGGCCACCCTCCTGCAGGAAACATGCCACTCTGTGCCGATTGCCCACATCCCTCAGGAGAGGCGCTTCCTTGCGGCAGCGCTCCATGGCAAAGGGACAGCGGGGGTGAAACCTGCACCCCGGCGGAGGATCCACCAGGGACGGCGGAGCTCCGGGGGCACTTGCCCGGGGGGAGCTGTCGCCCACCCGGGGCAGGGAGTTGAGCAGCATGGAAGTATAGGGATGTTTAGGATTGCTGAACAGGGTCTGGACATCACCCTCCTCCACTATTTCCCCAGCGTACATCACGGCCAAACGGTCACAGAGATTGGCATGGATGGACATGTCGTGGGTCACGAGGATCAGGGTGTTCTGCTGTTCCTCTTTGATCTTTTTGATCAGCTGAACCACGCCCCGCTGCACCACCACATCCAAGGCGGTGGTGGGTTCATCGGCGAAGATGATATCGGGGCGGAGTATGGTGGACAGGGCGATGGTAATCCGCTGCCGCATCCCGCCGGATAGTTGGTGGGGATAGGTGTGCATCACGGTCCAGTCCAAGCCCAGGGCCTGGAGGTGGTCCCTAACCATCTCCTCGAACTCGCTTTCGCTTACATCCAGGTGGGCATAGACCACATCCTCGAAGGACTTGCGGATGCGGCGCACCGGGTTGAGCACGCTCATGCTGCCCTGGGGGATCAGGGAGATGCGCACTCCCCTAAGCCTGCGCCTCTGCCGATCATCGTTGAGGGACAGGATGTTCAAGCTTTCGTCGGAGAAGTTGTAGCTGACCTCTCCGTCTAGAATCTGCAGGGGCGGCTTGACTAAGCCGCTCACCGCCTTGAGCAGTGTTGACTTGCCGCAGCCCGATTCCCCGGCGATCCCGTAGATCTCGTTCTTGTTCACCTCGAAGGAAACACCATCTACAGCCCGCACCGTGCTGCTGCGCCCGTATTTGTGGGTTATATAGTAGGCTTTGAGGTTTTTGACTTCCAAAATGGCCATGTGCTCACCTCTTTCTGATCATCTGCAGCCGCGTGCGGGGATCCAGGTACTCGCTGATACTGGTGGAAAGCATGTAGAGCGCCAGGATCAAAACGACGCAGATAATGACCGGGGTTAGAATCCAGTTCCACCTTTCCAGGAAGATCGCTTGGTACTGCAAAGCCCAGTAGATCATGGTGCCAATGGTGGGCGTGTTCAGGTTGGACAGTCCCAGCATGGAAAGGGTCACCTCCATGCCGATCACCCAAATCACGTTGTTGATGGTGGTGGCCATGACCAGCGGAACGATGTAGGGCAAATGCTCCATGGTAACGATCTTAAAGGTCTTCAGGCCGGAAAAAACCGCCGTTCTCGTGAACTCCCGCTCCTTGAGGCTGAGAATCTGGGAGCGGAACAGCCTGGCGTCCCAGGCCCAGCCAAAGAGGCCGATCACGATGCCCAGCACCACCATGTTCAGTGAGCTGCGCAGGATCGTGGCGATCAGGATCAGAATGGGAAAGAGGGGTATGATGATAAAACTGTCTGTAAGCACCATGACCACACGGTCAAACAGCCCCCCTTTATACCCGCTCAGAAGGCCCACCACAATGGCGATCACCCGGGAGATGGCCGCGGCGATCACCCCCAAAAGCAGGGAATTCTTGATGGCGGCCATGGCCTTCCACATAATGTCCTGCCCAATGGAGTTGGTACCAAGGGGATGCTGCAGGCTCGGCCGCAGGTCCCGGGGTACTGTGTTCCACGCCCGCATATCGTAGGGCGCAAAGCGGGAGACAAAGGCGATGATCACAAAGAAGGCCAGCACAGTGAAGCCGAAGGCGAATCTTTTGTCGTTTCTGTAAAGATCACGGATAACTGCAAACACCTGTCTTACCCCCTCATGAATACCTGACCCTGGGATCAAGCAGCGGATAAACCAGGTCCACCACGAGCATGGCCGTGGAAACACCAATAATGGAAAAGACGTTGATGCCCATGATCAGGTTGTAATCTCCTGCCAAGATCGCGGAGTACAGCAGATAGCCCATGCCGGGGTAGGCAAAAACGATCTCGGTAATCAAGGCGCCGCCAAAGATAAAACCGAGATTGAGGGCAAAACCCGTGATCTGCGGGATGATGGCATTGCGCATGATATACATAAACACGATTTTCGCTTTGGGCAGGCCCGAGGCTTCCGCATAAACCACGTAATCCTCTTCGATGATGTTAGAAGCCACATTGCGCATCTGCAGAAACCAGCCGCCGATTTCAATGATCACCATGGACAAAACGGGTAGAAAAGCGTGGCGCAAAAGGCTCAGGATGAACCGGGCATTGAAGCCTATTTTCACACCCATGCTGTAGCCGCCGGCCATGGGGAACACGGGAACCAGGAAGGCGAAGAGAATGAGCAGCACCAAAGCTACAATATAATAGGGAATCGGTCTGACTCCCATGATGACAAGCTCAATGAGCCTGGCCAGCCTGGAGTGGGGGAAGCTGACCCTGATGCCCCCCAGGATCGTGCCGATCAGCCATGAGATGGTCAAGGAGACAAGCAGAAGCCCCACCGTCCACGGCAGTGACTGCTTGATCAGGGTCATAACGGGAGTGGGAAACTGGGTAAAGGAAGGGCCCAAATCCCCTGTGAACAACCTCTTGAAGTAAGAGATGTACTGCTGGAACATGCCCCCTTCGAGGCCGTACAGCTGCTGCAGCGTTTCTCTGATCTGCTCGATGGCCGCGGGATCCAGATACTGTCCTTGCGCCATCATTCTGCTCAATTGGCTTTCCACGGGGTTGGAAGGCAGCAGACGGGGAATCACAAAGACCAGAGTCAGCCCGATGAATACCACCGTGAAATACTGGATGAGCCGCGGGATATAGTACTTCTTCAGCAAGGCGAACCCCCCACACTGGAAATGTTCAACGGTATTTCAAGAAGCCTCCCTGGAAAGGGAGGCTTCTCAGGGTCATTAATGCCTTCCCGTTGGCTGGAGGAAAGGCAGGACGAACTTGAAGTTCGGCCAGTGATACCAAGGCACAGCATAGGGGTTGTCGCCGGTGGGATAGTTCGTCCAGTAGTAGTTGTCGAGGCCCATAAAGCCCGGGAAGGAAGCCAACGAGACGCCGGGCTGCCCGTCAATGAGCCGCTTAGCAACTTCGATGGCCAGCTCGATGTTCTTCGGATCGCTGTAGTCGGTCTGCTCCATCTGGTCGATGAAGTAGTCGATCTCTTCATTCACCCACCTGGACTGGTGGCCGACGAGTTTCTCGCCGATGGGCTTCCAGTACTGGGAATGGAACACGTTCAGACCCCTGTACAGGTCGATACCTGCGCCGAAGGGCTCAGCTGCCGGCTGGCCGCCCACAACCTGGTAGTCACCGGTCTCGGTGAGGGATTCAACCACCTCAGTGGGTATAGCTTCGCAGTCAATGCCGAAGGCCGACCACTGGTTGGCGATGGCAAAGGCCCACTTGAAGGAGGGGTTGGTGGCCGCGGTCAAGCAGACGATCTCAATCTTCCACGGCGTGCCATCGGGCAGCAGCCATTTGCCGTCTCTGCCTCTGGTGAAGCCGTTCTTCAGTAGGAGCTTCTCGGCCAGCTCAGGTGAATGCTTCCACCAGCCATAGCCGAACATGATCCGGATCTCTTCCTCTGTTTCAGGCACATCGTACCCTCTGCGCCTGGCCTCCTCTGCCATCTCGAAGGGCAGGTTGGAATTGAAGATCTTATACTCCTCGCCGTCGATCTCCAGCGTATACTCCTCCAGGTAGGGCAGCATCCGCTCATAGTAGAGTTCGTAGTCCTTGGTGGTCATCAATAGCAGGGCCCGCATGCCCTTGATTTTGGGTATCACCACCATCACCGACCCGCAGGGCTTCCCGGTGTATAACTTGACCTTAACGGCGAGCTTCTTCACCATTCTGCCCCTGCTCATCATGTTCGTCTCGCTGCAGAGGTACTTCAAACCCCAGATCTACATGCGCTGAGAGCCCTCCCCAAGAAATGGCGAGAAAGCCGCTAGCCCAGCGGCTTTCTTTTTTTGAACAGCTCGCTGACCTCGTTACCTCTGCTTCCCCAAAATTCCGTTCACTTTCGCCTTGGCCCAGAACGAGTGTGAAAACGCTTTCATCCGTTTGCTAAGCACGGCTACTTATCTGCGCGTTATAAGAAAACACTGCTCGATAATGATTGCCAAGTTGTTAACCCAACCGTTGACCGAGATGAGCGTTTTGTGATATAAGTATTATTGAAAGCGCTTACAGCATGAGTGAGTATTGAAGTGAGGTCAACCCATGCAGAAGGTAGTTACCCTCAAAGATGTGGCGAGCGTGGCTGGTGTTTCCCTGGCCACGGCCTCCCGGGTGATCAACGGGCATGCCGGCGTATCGGCGCAGAACAGGGCGAAGGTTGAGGAAGCCATCCGCAAGTTGAACTACAGCCCCAACGCCATTGCCCGGAGTCTAGCTACAGGGAGAACCGGCACGATCTCCCTGATCATCGTCCAGGAGGACCCCATCGTCCCCACCACCTGGTCCCACGAGCTGCCCATCATCCAAGCAATCCACGACACGGTGAAAACCCAGAACTGGGAACTTCAGATCACCATGTGTTCCTATAGGGAATTCCGGCAGCCTTCCTTTCTCCCCCATCACCTAAGCCGCGGGACGGTTGACGGGGTGTTGATTTTGTCTGCCTGGTTAGTGGAGCGGCATGTTGTTGCAGAGCTGAAGGCCAAAGGCCTTCCCTTTGTGATCATCGGAGCCCATGATCCTGATTACGAGGCGTTCTGCGTTGAATTTGACAACACAGAGGCTGTCCGCAGCCTGGTCAAGCACCTGCGGAGCGAAGGGCATGAGACCTTTGCCCTCATCGGTGGAGCCCCGGACCAGCTGCACATGGAGGCCCGCGTGCAGGGATTTGTCTCTGCGCTGCAAGACTGCGGTCTGCCCATCTGGAACCAGCTGATCGAATATGGCGACTGGAACGTTGAGAGTGGTTACGCGTTGATGCAGAAGCTGATCCAGAGAAAGCCGAGACCCACCGCGGTTATCTGCGGCAACGATTATCTGGCCGTCGGCGCCATGCAGGCCATTGCCGAAAGCGGGCTGCGCATCCCAGAAGACATAGCGGTGGTGGGTTTCGATGACACCGTGGTGGGGCGGGTGACCCTCCCCAAGCTTACCACCGTCAGGCCGCCCCTCACGCAGTTGGGGAGACTTGGCGCAGAAAGGCTAGTCCAAGAACTGGTTGGCTCAGCGGCTGATGGCGACAGGAGGGTGGTACTGCCATGTGAAGTTGTAATTCGGGCATCGTCCAAAGTCCAGACGAATCAAACGAACCAGAAGGAGGCCTACCGCCCATGAACGCAAGCCAGATAAGATCAACTGTTGAGCAGCTCTACCCGGCATTCCTTCGTGATCTGGAGGCCCTGGTGAACATAGACAGCGGCAGCGAAAATGTGGAAGGACTGCGCCGGGTGGTGGATTACCTCATCCCCCGCCTGGAGGACATGGGCCTGTCCACAGCCGTGGAATGGCATGATCGTTACGGGCCCTTTTTGACCGCCCGCACCAGGGGTAAGGGTAAGGCCACCATACTCTTTTTGGCTCACCTGGATACCGTGTGGCCTCCCGGGACCGCAGAGGAGCGGCCCTTCAGAATTGAGGAACCCTATGCCTATGGCCCCGGAGTGAATGACTGCCGTTCTGGCATGCTCTGCCAGGTTTACACGGTCAAGGTGCTCCAGGAGCTCGGTTTCCAAAACTACGGCGAGCTGATCCTCGTGTTCAACCCCGATGAGGAATTAGGTGCCCCCTGGTCCGGCAAGCTCATCACCGAGCTCGCCCGGGAAGCGGATGTGGCCCTGGTGATGGAAGGGCCTACGTTCCCGGATGAGTTTATCATGAGCCGAGCTGGCACCATGAACTACACCCTGGAGGTAATCGGCCGCCCGATCCATTCTGGAGTAGCGCCAGAGCAGGGACGCAACGCCATCTTGGAGCTTGTCCATAAGCTGCTGAAGATTCAGCGGCTGGAAAGCTGCGACGGCATCAAAGTAAACCTTGCCACCATCACCGGCGGCGAAAAACAGGGGATCGTTGCCGGTTACGCCAAGGCCGATCTTGATTTCCGCATCAGGCATTGGGATGCTGTCCGCACCATAGAAGAAAAGCTGCCACAGATAGTTGAGGAACGGACGATCCCGGACACGGTGGCAAAACTGAGTGGTGGTTTAGGGCATCCCCCCTTCCCAGAGCACCCCATGACGGGTGAACTGGTGGAGCTGGTCCAGGCATGCGGCCGTGAGCTTGGCCTTTCCTTAACGCCGAAGTTCTGCGGTGGAGCCTCCGATGCTTCCTATGCCGCCCTGGGTGGAGCGCTGACGTTGGATGGTCTTCCCCCGTGGGGCACTTTGTACCACACAGACCAAGAACATGTGGATCTGCGGACAATTATCCCCCGGGTGGCGTTGGTCAGCTCACTGGCCGTGCAGATCTCACAGGACGACAAATGGTTGAGGAACAGGGAGTGATAGCTCCCAGTTCAGGCAATGATCTGAAGGAGGTATGATCATGGTTAATCTCTTTGCAGGGCTAAAGGGGAAAACACTACCGGAGGGCTTTACTTGGCTGAATGAACCAGCTGAGTGGACCTTTACAGAGGAAGGGCTGGTGGTACAGGCGGAGCCCCAAACCGATTATTTCATCGACCCTGCCGGTACTGCCGTTAAGGACAACGGACACTTTTTGTATTCGCTGCAAGAGGGCGATTTCACACTCAGCACCTACGTCCAAGTGGGCATGCTGGATGATTACGATGCAGCGGTGATGATGATCATGGTGGATGACAGGCACTGGGCCAAGCTCTGCTATGAATACACCTACAAAAGGCCCATGATCGTCAGCGTGGTTACCCAGGGAGTATCCGATGACTGCAACTCCCTGGCTGTGCCTGAAACCGGTATTTACCTGCGCATTACCCGCTTTGGGGACTGCTTCGCTCTGCACTACTCCCACGATGCCAAGTGGTGGGAGATGGTGCGCTACTTCCGCCTAGAGAGCTCCGGACCCGTAAAGGTGGGCGTGGTAGCTCAGTCACCCACAGGAGATGGCTGTCAAGTAATCTTTAAGCACCTCAACTACTCACCGGAGCCAGTTACCGAGATAAGGTCAGGTAAATAGGGGGAAGCGGCTGCGGCCTGCCACAATGAAAAGAGCCTGCCGGAGCGTGAAGGACTCGCGCACTCCGGCAGGCCCTTTGCTACCTTCACCAAACAGCGATCACTGCATCCATCAGTTCAGTCTTGCGGACGAGATACGTCTCCTCCCAGGGCTCGCTGCCCTGGATCGTCTTCACTTCCACAAGGCCGAATTCGGCCAGGCAGCGGCTGATGATGCGGTGGTACACCGACGAGCTGAAGCCCTTTCTCGCCCTCTCCTCCGAGCCATACCGCTCTATGTCGTCCTCCAGCAAATGGGGATAGGCTTGGGCCAGTTGATCCGAGTAGAAACTGGAATCCCGCTCCTCACTTCCAAACCGGTGGAGCAGCTGCATGATCTTCCCAATGTAGAACGGGTGCAAAGGCGCGTAGCCGTCGACATAATCAAGCAGATACTGGTGGAGAAAAGCCCTCCACAAGCTTAAGTAAGCTTCCTCCGGAGGGGCTTCCAAGATGGCTACGCCCCGCTTGGTGAGCCCTATTTGTCCCTTGCGTCTAAACACAAACCCCGCAAGGCGCGCCTGCTCATGGAGCTCCCGCAAAAACCAGGCATCATCCTCTTTCCTCACCCGATCATAGGGGATGGCATCGAGGTAGTTAAATCCCCGCTGGTACAGCTCCATCACCAGCTTGGCCGGGAGATTACCTTTCGCGGTGGCTTTGAGGGGGCCGCGTTCCTTTACCACCCTCAGAAAGTCTAGGAAGTAGCGGAGCTTGTGGGTCTCCAGCAGAGCTTCCCCGGGAATCCGGGCCTTAAACGCCATGCGAACTGCGGCGGGAAAGACCAGCTCCGTAATTTCCCGCGCGTATTCCTCCACTTTGCTTCCACCTAAAGGGAGCTTCCAGCGCAGGGTCTGGTTAGCCCGATCCAAGTCGAAGGAGTCGGTGAAACCCTGCATCCTTCCCCAGGCCACAGCGCTTTCGTGTTCTTCATGGTTGGGATCGTGCCAGGCCTCTAGGAAATCCATGAAACCATAGGGCCCACCCACATCCTCCGGCGGGCAGGCCCCGCCGGCGCCAATGCACACCGGAAACGGTTCGGTAAGTTCAACAGCCTCTTCCAGGACCACGTCGTGCTCCCAGTTGTCGCCCAGATCATACACATAGGTAAGGTGTCGGGAGCGCTGCAGCACAGCATCGATCTTTACTTCGGCACTGGACTGCATGGGAGACTCCAGGATCCGCTGCACATACTCATGACCTGGACTCCCGGGCTGCTTAGCGTAATACTGGTATTCC
>Ga0209608_1002870_pt1 | contig 11587 bp, 16 predicted proteins | sample AD_UKC130_MetaG_FD_184428 | JGI IMG/M metagenome (GOLD analysis project Ga0209608, IMG submission 184428) | Active sludge microbial communities of municipal wastewater-treating anaerobic digesters from Canada - AD_UKC130_MetaG (SPAdes) (version 2) | ecosystem: Engineered > Bioreactor > Anaerobic... | reverse complement strand
ACTGTATCTACTACCAGAACCAGAACATCCAAGAAAGAGAATCCAGATTTAGTATTTTATGTGTTTGATATCATTCCAATTGAAAACTTTAAGAAGAAGTCATATGATGCTACACTAGATGAACGAAAAAAGTTGTTAGATAAATTATTATCTAATACCAAGCATGTTAAGAAAGTCAAATATCATAAGATAAAAGATGTGGATGAAGCGTTAGATATATATAAAAATGAAATTGAAAATGGTCTTGAAGGTATTATGTTAAAGAGAATTGACACTCCTTATAGGTTCAGAAGAACTCCTGATTGGCTCAAGGTTAAGAATATATTATCTGATGAGTTCAAAGTTGTAGATGTCTTTGAAGGTACTGGTAAATATGGTGTTGTAATTAAATTACCCAATGGGGATACTATGAAAGTTGGTTCTGGTTTTACTGATGAGGAAAGGGATAAGTATTGGAAGAATCCCAAATCTATCATAGGTAAGACTATAGAAGTAGCATATCAGGAGAAAACTAAAGATGGTAAACTGAGGAATCCAAGGTTCTTAAGAATACGAATGGATTGATAATAAATTAACTAAATAATTTGACTTAACATTTGATCTTAAAACTTATGACTATATGATAATTATCTGGAGTAAACTTCAATGTTTAGATTTAATAAGGATATAGGATTATTTACATTAGATAGGGGCAAAGATACATGTAAATATTCTACTGAATTTTGTAGATTACATTGCTATAATAATAAAATGTATAAAGCATTTGGAAAGCGTATGCGTGAAAGGGATATAAAAAATGAACAGTATTGGCAAACAGCTATAGGTGAAGATATTTATAAAACTCTTCAACATAAACAATATGATATCTCTAGAATAAGATTATGTTCAAGAGGTGAAGCATTTCTTGATGCCCATGATGTTGAAAGAGTAGCATCATGGGCATCTTATCTTTCTCAATATGATATTAACATTTTGGTATTCACTAAAGCATGGAGAGATGATGATATTAGGTCTTTAATAGAAAAAGATCTGTTTTTATACTCTAATTTATATATCATAGCTTCATTAGATCCAGATACTCTGCAATACTATGATTCTTTAAAAAATAATAAATGGATAGTATCTTTCTTTGGAAATGATTCATTTGACCATCCAAACTTTATCAAATGTCCAAAGACATGGAAACATTTAAAGAGTTATTGTATTAAATGTAATGAAGGATGCTTCTTGAGATGTAAAGATATACATTTCAAGATGCATTAAAGGCTGTGATGACAAATATTGAATTTAAAATTATATCTTCAGATCAAGATGAATATAAATAATATACTATAACTATCTTATTGGTATAAGAGAAAATATACTTAATACAAAACATGTTATCATTAGTAGACGTATTAAATGATTATTATTATGATTAAAGGGAGGTTAAAGATAATGTTAGTTATTAAGACAGAACATGTGTATTTAAATAATGAGGATGTTGTAAAGCGTGTTGTTGAGATAAAACATGATACTACTTATACTAACAATCGTTCATTATCATCTGATGCAATTATTACGTATAATGGTATACTTCTCAAAGATATAGATGACACATATCTTGTTGTTAAAGATCAAATATATGATCATGCATATTTGAAGAATGTAATACAATTATTGCAACAAAAGTTGAAAGAAAAAGTATGTATGATAAAAGTATAATAAATTATTATAATAAATAATCATTATGGAGGATGATAATATGATAGTTATTAGGACAAATAATGTTATGGTAAATAATAGTATGATTTTTCAAAAGATTATTGATATTAAGCATACTGAAAGTAAGAAAAAGCAACCTGTTATGATGAAAAAACAATTAGTAGTATCAGATAGTATGATTCTGTTGGTAGATGAAGAGAATAGTTATTATTTAATTAAAGATAGTGTATACGATGATACATATATGCAACGAATTGTACAACTACTTAGAGAACATACAAATGAAAAAGTGAGAGTAATAAATATCTAGATCTAATAACAATGGAGAGAGATGACTTGTCTCTCTCCATTAATGATTTATCATGAAAAAGGGAGGGATATAGATATGACTATAATCACTACTCTACGCAAAGAATTAGAAAAGGTTGGATTTGATTTTGAAAATGGTAGAATAATATATCAGGAAGTTATCAGAGATCTCAAACCAGGAGAAGCAAGCGATATAAAAGATGATATTATAACAACCAAATATATTGATGTTAATGATAGAATATTAGATAGAAAATTTGATGCTGATTTTGGGTCTCCTAATATGCCAAGATTTGTGGCTGAGGACAACGAAAAAATCTATTTTCCTCTAACCTATGATGGTTCCACATACATAGGTTGGGTATATAAAGATATACATCAGTATATAGCTAGAAATGAACTTACACCATATTGGGGTAATTAGAAAACAAATATTAATAAATAATTAGGAGGTATACTTTATGCAAGATACTGATAGAAAATCATTAAAATTAAGCTTGTCATTTTCTTGTGATTGGATAGATATGTTCAGAGCTATTAAAGATAAATCTTATATCTTTGATCTTACTATTGTGAATTTTTCATGGTCATATGATCCAGGTATATTGGCTTTTTATATAAGTCTGCTTGGGTTTGGTGTTTTGATTGAGATTTTTTTAAAAGGTGGTGATACTGATATGATAAACGAAGAGGATGATGATTAAATATGCGTATTCATACGAGTAAACACAATATATACGAATGGTTAACTATATCTTCAAATGATGGGCACAAGTTTGTTGTGTTAGGATTGAACAATCCTTTTAAAAAATCAGCAATATTATTTAATATATCATGTTCCTTTTCCAAATACACCGAGTTTGTAGAAATAATATTGATATTTTTACATATATTCTTTAGATATAATACTAAGGAGGGGAGTAAAGCAATTGATGAATTAATAGAACAAGCTAATAAAGAATATGAAGAAGGGCAATATGTTACTTACGAAGGTAATGATTATATTACTTTTAAGATAGGAGGTAGTGATTAATGAAATATATTACAGTAATTGTTGATGAAATACCTGGTGAGTATGAATGTCCCATATGCAAAGACATAGTAAGGGTAGAAGAAAGCATGGAGGATAATGAAAACTACGTAGAAGTTATAGGATGTAAGCATGCATTTATAAATGTAGATATAAATGATGATATCATTCTAGAGTTTTACGATGATGTTTAATCTTAATTAATAGAGATTGGAGTGATTTATTTGAGTAGAAAGACTATCAAAACTGGAGATGAGAATGGGAAACATACTAGGGTAAAATATAAAACAAAGAAAAGAGAGACATTGAAAGTTATTGCTTTTGTATTTATAATGGCAGCTGCATTATTTGTATTTTTCATATATACTGCACAAGATACACCATTAATACAAACGTTAAATAAAGACATTCCTTCAAAACCTAATACTACAGTAATTAAGAAGCAATCAGTTTCATCTATAGTAGATCAATGGTATAAGATATCATATGATATTATTGTTAAATATTTCTTAAATAAAAATGCATTCCTACCTGTACAAGAAGCTGAAGAATATGCTACGTATGTGATTGAACATGCTAAATATTATAATTTGGATCCATTTATTGTAGCAGCTATTATAGGGAAGGAATCTACAGTTGACTTTATGGCCAGATCAAAAGTAGCACATGGCTTAATGCAGATTAATTGGAATGTGCATAAAGATAATATATTAAAATCATTTGGCAGTAGAGTAAAGACTTTACGTGATCTTTATTATCCTTCTACTAACATTTTGATAGGTTGCTGGATATTCTCAGATTGTATGAATAAAGCTAATTATAAAGTATCAGCTGCATTAAGTAAGTATTATGGTGCCAAAAGTAATGGATATATAAACACTATCTTATCAGATTACTCAGAAATGGTTTCTTTATTTTATAGGGAAGTCAGCAATATAATAGAACACACATCTTAAATAAAATTAATAATAGGAGGTAAATTATTATGATTAAAGATTATGATTTTGATGTTAAGTTGGTTCCTGCGTTTATTAAGGATGCAGAGGGAAAGCTTGTACAAGTCTCTAATAGGCAATTTGTGTATTCTGATATACTTGATAATGAAGTATATGATTGTGTATCACCACAGTATGAGTTAATTCATCATAAAGATGTTGTAGATATTGTTAAAAATGAATTGATCCCAGCACTTGGATGGAAGATAAGTAAAGAAACCTTATATCTTTATGATAAAGGTGCTATTCTCTTTAATATGTTTACAATAAGTAAAACCTATAATCTTGATGATCTTGCTTTACACCCTGTGATAACTGCAGTTAATTCATATAATAGAGTTACAAGGGCAGGTGTACATGTATCACTTGTTGATTCCAACAATAACTTATTAGTTCCACCTTCTAAACAAGTTATCTATGTATTTTCTGGACTGGTACATAAACGTGGTACAGCAAGTATATCTAATTTTAAGAACTTAGCTAATACTATTCCAACAGTCATTAACAATGCAGTTGAGCAATGGTCCAAATGGTCAAAAGATTATATCCATATTGACAGATTGAAAATAATGCTGCAATTGTTTAATGTTAGGTTAGCTAAGAATATATTATCTACAGCTGAATATAAAAACATTACCAGATTTGGTTTGTATCAGATGGTTTGTAACTATATATTAAATCATGAGAACATGGCTAAGAGTGGATTTTACTATATGATGCAGATAAATAAAATATTAAACTTCATTCAAAATGATAATCTCTTTACATGTTCATTATCTGAATTGTCAAATTATGTTAAGAAACATTCTAAATTTGATTGGGATCAGCAGAATGCTAAAAGCAAAGATGGTAACGATATAATCATCAATACAAAGGAGAATGATAAAGATAATAAACCAGCATTGGAGGACATACTGTCAGTATTGAATATTTAAAAAGTTTATAGATAAATACCATAAATCTATGATAATTATTCTAGTATAATATTTGATATCTGGGACAAGATGGGTGTATAACATTACTCATCTTGTCCCAGGTTATATTATTTGATGAACATCATTGGAGGTAAGATACTATGATCATTCATTTATCACATAATGATTTGGATGGTATAACATCAATTCTCTTATCAAGACAGTTTAACATAAGGCATTATTTCCCTTGTTCATATGATAAAAGTACTAAAACATATTTTTTAAATATTATGAATTATTTTATATCCAAATATGGTTCCAAGATCACACATATCATCATTACAGACATTAATCTCTCAAAGGAAATGTTAACCTACTTGGATAATAGTATGAATTCTATAAACCCATCATATAAATGTTTATATATTGATCATCATAGTAATACAATAAAAGATTTAATAGAAACTAAAACAAATTATACTTGTGTAATAAATAAAGACTATTCTGCTACAAAGTTATATGCAGATATGCTTTCTTCTATTAATGATGAAAGAATCTTTAAATATAAAGATCTAATTAATGCAGTTGATGGATGGGATATGTGGGACTTTAGTAGATCCCCATTCTCTTTGGATTTACAGAGAGCGTTTTATTATCATGTTTTTAGTAGAAATACATATGAAAAGTTTCATGAACGTTTGTATTCTTTTATAAAATTACTTGAGAAAGACCCACCAACAAACGATTATAAACCAAATTGGTATAATAAGTTATTAGACTTATATCATATTGCATATCAATATACAATTGACAAAGCCATGGAACATGTATATAATGTTGATAATATATATTGTCTTGAGTTTTTTAATGAAATGAAGTATATCCCAGCATTCGAAATAACATTGAGATTACAACAAATGAATCCAAATATAAAATATTTCATTTATGCATTTGAATCAAATAACGATCATATAAAAATATCTTTGAGAACAAATAATAGTAATAACAGTACTTTAAACCTATCCTCTATTGCTGAAGTTTATGGTGGGAGTGGGCATGAGGACGCAGCTTCTTTTGTTATCTTAAAATCAGATTTTCGTTTAACATTAGAAAAGATAATAAAAGAACTGGTGTCCACCAATGTCTAGTGTAATATTATTAATAGGATTGATCATTATATTATATATGAGTTTAAGATCTAAAACACATGAAGGACTATCATTATATAATATTGGAAAGAAACATCAGAAGTTCGTTTATGGATATTATATAAGTTCTTTTTGTTCTTCATGTGTTAGTTTTATATCTAAACGTTCCTCTCCACCATATGAGCTCAATGGGATACAGCATGAAGGAATTGGTATTATAGTATATGTGTATGAAATGCGAGATGGGTTATATAAACACGTTGTTAAAATATATGCCAATCAAGAATATATTGATTATCTTCCAGCTATATGTGAATATATTTCGTCTTTATATTTATATTAAGAGAAATAATTTATCATTAGTATTTAAAAGGAGAGAAAACTTATGATCATTAAGACGTTTTTCGATAATAGTGGAGCAATACAGATGAAATTTGATGTTCTTGAAGAGCGTATTTATATTGCAGTTGCAAGACCATTACCCAATCAATCTGCCAAATCTAAGTATGATTGGAAGAATAGTTTAGTATTTACATTATCTACAGAAAACTATATTCCTTTCCTTGCTGAGATTAAACAAGTGCTTGATGGTAAAATGAAAAATACTTCTGTATTAAGTTATAATACACCAAATGCTAAGAAGGGTATGGCATTTGGTGAACGTCAAGCATCATATTCGCTATTAATATTTAAGGACAAAGATAAAATAATGGTTAATATAACCAAACCAAATGTTATTCAAATGTGTCACTATATACAGACATTCTTTCAAAATAATCTAATAGTTAGATTGATCATTGATGCCTTATCTACATCCAAATCATCTCAACAAACAAATCCTTCTCAGCAAACTTCTACTGCTGAAGTAGAAGAAGAGCCTAGACCTAATGCTGATCAAGATACGAATGTATTATCATTATTTGAAGATAATGGGACAAATAATGTAGTACCACCAGAATTATTCTAAAAGATAAAGTGAGCAGTAGATTTAAATGTCTACTGCTCACTTGTCTGGAGGTTAAATGATAACAATGAATGTAGAGAATATGTATGTAAAATATCGACATGTTGTACCAATGCCAGATGTGATCAAAACAGGTGCAGAGTTCAAAGAGAGCATATTTGTGAAACATATTGATGAGATTATGGAAGGAAAATCTCAGGTATTATTATCGCCAGTATATGAGGATAAAGATAAGCGTAAGAAATACCTACAACCTATATTTGACTTTGATGGTAAGAAAGCGTCTTTATTAAAAGCATTTGAAGAAGCTAAATTGGTAAAATCAAAGATACAATTTGATAGTATCTTTGAACAGACCAACAATGGTGTACATCTTGTATTTTTGATAGCATTAGATATAGAACCAGAAGATATGAGAAAAGAATTAACTGGATTATTTAATTCATTGGATGTATCATCATCATTTAGAGATATGCCTATTTTCAGATCTGGAAGTTATAGAGAAGAAAACTATACTATGGTACCTAGAAATACTATAAGTAAAGATTATATTAAGGAGATTAGAGGTAAGAAACCTGGAGAAATATATTCTCCAGAGAAATGGATTGAACTGTGGAATAAATATTTATTCCCAAAACGTATTGTGGATGCAGAGTCTTTCATTAGACAACTTAAAAATATAGTACATCATGGAGGGTAATATATGTGTTTGAATTAGTTAAAAATAAAAAACAATATTCTATAATATATCATAATAAGACATATAACAACAAACAGGTATTTACAGTCAATATAGCTGCTATTTATAATAAGTTTAATGATGTGTTTGATATAGTTAATTTTATACTTGACTCTAATTCAGAATTGCAACAAATATATGACGATCTCTTATCTCTTATTTTTAATAAATCAGTATCATCTAATCAAAAGTTTCCCTTTATTTTGGAAAAAACTCCACTTATCATTAAACATATTGATGCCTTTATAGATGAACATAATCTGCTAGATGGTATTAATGTAGTGGAAGATAGTTCCTATAGTCTTAATATAAATGCAGCAGAGACAAAGTTAATATATAAAGCATCTATACGTACAAGATTCTTCATACCTGTGTATTTGACAAATGAATATTCGCTTTCTGATTTACAGATGAAAGAGATACATACTATTATATGCAATGAATTATTAACATCAGGCATTATAGATAAATTATTTAGAATAATAGATTCCATGATTCTTCAAACTAGTCCAGAACGAAAAGGCAAACGTTTATGGGATATGTTATCAGCATCACAAGGATATGCTAGTGATACTCATAATCTTGAATTGATCAACTCACTATTTTATAAAGCTTTACCTTCATTAAAATTACCTTTTCTAGATACAACAGATGAGATTATTAATCCAATTGCATATCTCATCTCAGTTGCAAAGAATGAATTACAGTGGTTATTACAGACATCATTCTCTTATATTTGTATACCATCTTCTTTAAATTTAATAAATAACATTCCTTCGCCTAAAAGTAATATTATTGAACAGGAAGTATTTTATAGGACAGTAACTAAGAATATATTTAGCTATATTGCTAAGAACTATTCTAATTTCTCTGATATTTATCATTATAATGTATATCCAATACTATATAACATATCGCAACCTTTTATAATTAGAGTATTTTCTTTACCTATAAAATACTTTTATACTACACCTCATTTGATGAATCTATTTGTTTATGACTGTATAAACAAAGTTGATCCTCAAAAAGAGACATTATTAACAATGTTAAGATCAGGTGTAGTATTTGATAAGCAGAAAACACGATCAGACTATCCAACATTACCTAATACGCTCATGAAATCATTATATAAAACAGTTATGAATAAGAAGTTTGATAAACACATATCAGATAAAACACAAAATACAATTAGAAAGCTGTTTACTAAAAGTATACTTAACTTATACAGATATAAATACATTGATCCAAGAAATGGGTCAACATATAATATCAAGTGGAAAAACTTCATTGAGGATGAATATGTTGATTATATTTACAACTTAGTAACAACGAAATATGATGATATCATCAATGAGAAAAAAGAAGAGCTGAAAACTCTTATTCGTTAATTATAACATTTGATTTAATATATGACTTTAATAATGGAGTGAGGTTAAATATGCTGGCATTCCCAGTATCTATGACAAAAAAGATACAAAAGAGATCAATGTATACACCATATTTGGATATATTGGATATTAGTCCATTGATTGATATATTTAGATCCATTGGTTCTGATGTTATATGTTGTTATGATAAGGAAAATGGATACATATTTCCTTATTGCAGTGAATTGGAATATAGTGCTGGAGAAGTGTATGATGATTCAGAAGAAGATGAAAGAACTAAGATTACTATATATAAAACACCCTTGGTTGAAGATCTCCTATATGGTTTGTCTACTATAATAAAAGTAGTGGATATAGAATATAATAATGATTTTGTAATATGTTCAGCTAGTTCAAGTATAAAAATTCCATTTGGTAAAATAGATACTATTACTCTAGTTGCTGAAAAAATGAATATTATGGATATTACTGAGTTATTAGAAGTAATTTTAGAAAACACTGATATAAAGGACCAGGTTACTAAAGAAATAATGAATAATCAATTCTTTGCAGATCAATTTGGTTACATTGTAAGCATGCCTAATATTGTTTCTAATGTATATGATGAAGCAATTGAAACTATATTAAAAGAAATAACATTTATGAACTAACCAACAATATATAATATGTATAATTGGAGATGATATTTATGCCTGCAGTAGTTGTTAAGTTACTAGCAGTAGTAAGCAAAGGTGAAGAAGAATACTTAAAAGTATTTCTTGAAAAACATGGTTTCAATATTAATGATGATTATTATCAGAAGATAAATGATTATATTAATAACTTCTTAGATTTATTAATAACTAAACAAAATAATTTAAAAAGAGAAGAAGTTGCATCAACTGTTTACTCATTTATAGCAGTTGCTATTGAAAATACTTTTCATAAATATGGTATCACATTAAATAAACCTATGTCATGGACAGTACGAAAAATAAGACGACATCAACCAGAAGCAACAGATGTACTTATAAATAATATGCAAAATGCATTCAAAGAATTAGATGAAATGTATAAAAATATGCAAGATAGTATGACTAGTCAACTACCCACCGCTTATAGAAGCGGAGGCTTGGAAAAGCCTTAGTTGACTACCCTAAGTCTTAACTGACTACGTTGGAATAATTATCTTACCCTGAAATGATGCCCAAGTTTCAGGCTCTAAGGTGGCTCTGTAAAAGTTCTGATGGGTAGGAACGGTCAACCACAATTGGCAGTTATACTGCAAAGTTATTCCAACATTGGGGATGGGCAAATAACTCCGAAAGGAGGGCTTATAGCCAAAATGTTAGTATATGTTATTTCAGTTGAAGGAAAACCCTTAATGCCTTGCAAGCCTGCTAAGGCAAGAAAATTGCTGAAAAACAAGAAGGCTAAAATAGTAAAGTACGAACCTTTCACTATTCAATTATTATTTGAGTGTGAAAACCAAGTGCAAGATTGTATATTAGGAATTGACGCAGGAAGTAAACATATAGGAATGGCAGTAACAACAGAACAAGGTAATGTGCTTTATCGTGCCGAAGCAGAATTAAGGCAAGATATAAAAGAAAATATTGAAACAAGGAAACGGCTTCGGCGAGCAAGACGTAATAGAAAAACAAGATATAGAAAACCTAGATTTCTAAATAGAAAAAGGAAAGAAGGATGGCTACCACCAAGTATACAATCAAGGATTAATGCTCATATAAGACTAGTAAATGATATTGTAAAAATTTTACCAATAAACAGAATAAGAGTAGAAGTAGGGCAATTTGATACACAGGCATTAGTTAATCCAGATATTAATGGTATAGAATATCAACAGGGAGAAATGTATGGATATGATAGCGTAAAAGAATATGTAAAAATACGAGATAATTTTACTTGTCATTATGCAAAATTAAGACCAGACATACCTTGCAATGATATTCTTGAAGTAGACCATATTATACCAAGAAGCAAGGGTGGTAGCAATAATCCAAGCAATTTGGTATGTAGTTGTGAAGCACATAATAAAGCAAAAGGCAACATGGAATACAAAGAATTTACAGGTAAAAATCTACCTAAGATAAAGCAATTTCAGGAAACGGCATTTATGAATGTTCTTAAAGATTATCTTGTGCCTAAACTACAAGAAATAATACCAACGCAGTATACTTTTGGACTATACACACGCAGAAAGCGTAAAGAGTGGAATATAGAAAAGTCGCATATAAACGATGCAGTAGTAATTGCAAATATAAAACCAATGAAGTATAGCGATAATATATATTATATAAAGCAAGTACGCAAAAAGAAACGTAATTTGCATGAAGAAATACCGCGTAAAGGTAGAAAAGAACCTAATAGGAAAGCAAAAAGAAATAGCAAAAATA
>Ga0209608_1002868_pt1 | contig 11588 bp, 11 predicted proteins | sample AD_UKC130_MetaG_FD_184428 | JGI IMG/M metagenome (GOLD analysis project Ga0209608, IMG submission 184428) | Active sludge microbial communities of municipal wastewater-treating anaerobic digesters from Canada - AD_UKC130_MetaG (SPAdes) (version 2) | ecosystem: Engineered > Bioreactor > Anaerobic... | reverse complement strand
CCCAGCCCCCCACGCCCAAAAAAACTGGAAAATCTTAAAGAAAAAATATTAAACCTATAAAAAAATATCACAACTCATCACAGACGATATCAAAAAATTCATCATAGAACACCAAACATACATTCCAAGAGACATTATAGATATTTTACTTATTGTTTTTGGATACGTGTCAAAAGGAGGTGCTAGTGTAATATTAGTGCCAATTGGGTCTTGTATGTGGATAGGTGAGAACATATTGAGATTTAGAGATCATTATCTTCCAAAAGAGTACTGGAAGTATATTTCGATTCATCGTAGCTGGGCTTATGGTTATGAGTTGAGATGTTATGTTGGTGAGGATCATTGTATACACTATATTGAAATACCGAAGAATCCTGATGGTAGTTTGAGGTGGGATGAAGCAGTATATATCTAAAGTGGAGGGGATCTTATTGGATTATGAATCTTGGTATAAGAGGGCTTATCCTCTTATCTGCATAGTTATGTTCCTATGTATTCTTGCGCTTAAGTATCATTGTGATGTTTTGTCCCTAATAGCAGCCCCTTTAGGCTTGTTCACTCTTCTCCTTTTATGCTGGCTCTACTACGAGTTGAAGGAAAAAGAGTATGAAATAAGATGGATGATGGTAATGCTCCTTATAGTGGGTTTAATTGCATCTCCAGGGGTATAACAGGGCTATTTAATTATTGTCGGGACATCAAACCCCTCAGAGTTCAATGCAACGCCTATTCCCATACAATGGAAGCCTCGACAATATAGGGGATATCATGGAAGGTGCTGCGATCACAAGCATAGCATACAGGCTCCTGAACGGAGAAAAAACTAAATATTACAAAAGCTGGGAACTACACCATAATAGGCTATGATAATGACTATCTAGTCATTGACTCGGCAACAGGAATATTAAGGAATGTCAGAGTCTTTAATAGTATCTATGGGGCTTACTGTTTCAGCCACCTCCAGACAGAATGGGCAGCCAACCTCGCAAAAGAACTACTGAATAGGAGCAGTTGGTGGAAGTTCATTGGGTTCGCTGGTGTTTCAACGGCCGAAGCAGCTGCACTTGAATTGGGTGTGCTTTCAGCCCCAGAAACACTAGGTTTAGGCTTGGTAGTTGCAGTAGTCGCTTGTATCCTCATTGAGCACCCTGAGTGGCTCCCATACATCGAAGATACTATTATTCAGGGAGATCTTTCCGCTTCTGGGCGTGCTCCTGGACCGCGCATCGAGGGTGGCACTTGCAGCATCCTTCAACACACTGATGGCAGCTATAAATCAGAAAACAGCAGATAACAGGACAAAACTCCTCGCCGCACTCAACGCTTCGGTTTCAAGCATCCAGAAAGCCGGACTCTTCATTCCTGGCAGCGACCCACTTGATAAGAACCCCATTGCAGTTCACTGGCTCTCAGACGTTAAGGCGCTCATTAAACTTGGAATGAAACCCGAGGACGCTGGAATCGCCGCAATATCCAGGCTATTTGGACCATCCCTTGGTAACTATGGCACCAGACTCCCTGAGGCTGTTCAGCAGGACTGGACATGGGATGAGAGACTGGACCTTGGAAAACTCTACATCGATAGCATGAAGTATGCGCTGAGCGAGAATGGCTGGGGAGTGGACCTTGAAGAGGTTCTAACAATGAGGCTACGTGACGTTGAGGGTGTCTACCACTCAAGGTCAACAAATTTCTATGGCGTTGTGGACGTGGACCATAACTTCGAGTTCCTCGGTGGTTTCAGGCTTGCAGTGGAGGCTGCAGAGGGCAATGTGTCTTTTGATTGCATCAGGCAGTTCCCTTTCATGTAGGGATAGATTGTTTTTGAGTTCTTCTTCAACTTCCATTTTAAATCTTTTTTTCTTAGCATAGTATCATCTTTTCCTATGGTATTCCATATAGTGCTTCTTTGAGCTTCTTCAAGCTTGGAAATATGTTAAACAGGTTTTTAACCTCTTCATCATCAAGTGAATCGAAGAGAGATTTAACTATGAGAGCGTCACTCTCATCTCTGCCATCCCGGAATTCATAGACTCTCTGCCGGCTCTAAGCGCAGGATCCTTCTGTTTTCAGGACCATGTTTTATTTTTATGAGTCTCGCATCCTCGAGGCTAACTACTAGCTGCTTGACGTTCTCGTGGTGATCATGGCATTGGCCATTTTATTCATTGAGGGTGGCCTTTTAAACACGTTCCCAAGGATCACCAGAAAAACCACTGCTTTGCTGTTATGTCATCTTCAAGGAACTCGCGGCTCACTATAGCTCCAGCGCTGCTCGATGAGGAAGTGAGCTACAAGTATGTACCTCTCAAGGAATCTCCTGTTTCTCTGTGTTCATCTCTTAGTTCTTGCATATCCTTCATCAGCTCTCAACTCCTATTGTCGTTCCACCGTAGAAACTCCATGTGACACCTATGCCTGTGACAGTGAGGACTAAAAGAAAGAGGTCTGCCCCGAGCTAAAGGAGACCCCCTTCATGGCCATGAAGGCCACCATTAAGATTATGGCTGTTCCCAGTAGCGATACCTTAACAAGGAATACATGTGCGAGATGTAGTCTCACCTTTTCTTTTCAGCAGGAGATATGATGTTAGGATGGCCACTGGGACCACCACGCCAAGGTGGAGTGCCTGTATGACGAGGGTTGTGTACCCCTCTAAGGTCCCAGGTGCATGCCTGTTATTAGGGAATCTATAATCATCTTAATTCACGTGCTTCCAAGCATCAGGCCGTTGAAAGTCAGGTAGAGTGCTGTGGCCCATGATTTGCTGTCATCAACCTTAACCCTGGCAGTCGTTGTGAATAGTTCCCCATAGTCTGTACAGTAATAAAGTTAGCATGCCTACATAGGAGGAACTGCTGTTAGAGATGCTAGGATGGCCATGGGGGCATAGTTATAGGTGAAGTAGAACATTTCCCCTCTAGAGCAGCCGGCTTTAGCTGAGGTATGCTGAGATAATTATAAAGGGCATGCCTATGGTAAGTGTTACAAGGTTCTGGCCCATCTGTGCGGCGGCTGATAAAGAGTCCTTAAGGCACGTTCTCCGGTTCAAAAAGGTCTGATAATGTTGTAATAAGCCCTATAAGTGCTATGAGATCTGTTAGTGTGTATATTTTATTTATTTTCATCTTCTCAAAAACCGTCCGGTAATATATTACATATTTAGGTAATATATTACATTTTTCTATATATCTTTCGGCGTGCTTTAAGTTAGGATGATCAAAATGTCCAATAAGGTGATTTAATGGAACTTAAAAATTCTCACATGGAATCGGGCATCTTTCACCTGGAGGAACCTCTGGGGGTATGGGGGGAACTGGAATTCGATGCAGGATTTTTTCAGGGACCTAGACGATACTCAACGAGATATTACAATTTTCCTTGCTATCTTGGTATATAACTTGGATAACATGGGGGCGGTTAAACCATCAAATGGTTACTTGACGTTGGCGTGGGAATAGATGAAAAATAGAGATATGTCTGTAGGTTCTTTTAATAAACTAGCATCAATTGCAACTCTTGGAATTGGAAGCTGGGAATAACAGGCACAGAGATCGCTTTAAAAATATTTGGAAAGTTCTGAGTAAAAACATGACAGGTCTTATGAAATATGCGCTGAGAGTAAGTGAACTTTTTTAAAAATGTTCCTAATCATTTCAATGTTTTAAAACTTGCTGGAATTGTTTTAGATATATTAATTATTCTACTGGACTTATTATTATTAGAGTTCTCTGCTCCTGGAGATATAACTTTGCCTTGACCTCTTAAACTATTGGCATGAAATTGAGAATTTTAATTTCAATAATTTTGCTGGAAGTTTTTAAATTACATACCTGTAAATAACATGCCAATAGTCAAATATTTTCATTTTACAAAAAAGAATATAAGAAAGTTTATTTATCTAATTAAATAAAAAACAGTATGACATGTAAAACATTTCATTTCGAGGTGGTGATAATATAAAATGTGTGAAGCACAACGAACTTAAAAAAATAGAAGAATTTAGAGGTTTTCTGTCACCTGGTGCACTAATAGGAGCCCACATGTTTAACATTGCGAAAAAGGTTTTAAAGGTGGATGAAAATGATAAAATCTTTGCAGTATGCGAAGGCTATAATTGCATGATTGATGCTGTTCAAGTCCTCGGAAAAAGTACAGTAGGAAATGGAAGATTAAGAATAAAAGACAGAGGCAAAATGGCAATGACAATTAGCAAAGCCGGTGATGAAGGTAAAATTATCGAAGGCATGAGAATCATCCTTGATCCTCAAAAAACAACCCGTTATCCAAGACTCCATGCATGGTACATGAACTCTAAGAAATTCCCTCCAGAAGAAATCAACGACGAGATCATGAACGCTGGTGAAGATGTATATTCATGGAAAAAAGTCAACTTAAGAGTCCCAGAAAAGGCAGAAAAAAGGGTTAAAATTTGTAAAATATGTGGAGAAGCCTTTTTACAAAATAAAAATGAAAAGACGTGTATTTCATGTAGAAGGTGAGGTTATATGGAAATCCTATTAAAACCTAAGAGTGAATTTCAAATACCTTTAGAAGCAGATGTCATTTCTCCAGACAACTTTGTAGATAAAAGTATCAAGGAAATAGAAGATTTAACGGTGTTGGAAGGAAATGTTGAAAAACCCCTTAAAGATTTTTTTGATGTGTCAATATCCCCGTCAGCCACCTCTCGGATAGTTATAGATGGAGATGTTGAAAGGGTGAACTACATTGGTAAAGAAATGTCCTTTGGTGAGATTGTGATCAATGGCAATGCCGGTTTACAATTAGGGAGTGAAATGAAAGGTGGCATGATCATTGTTAATGGGGATGTATTGTCTTGGCTTGGAATGGGAATGGAAAATGGGAGTATTCATGTTAAAGGTAATGCTGGAGACTATGTAGGATGTGCTTATAGAGGAGAATGGAGAGGAATGAGGGGAGGTGAAATAACCATAGATGGATCAGCAGGCGATAATATTGGAGGAGCAATGATAGATGGCACTATAAGAATCCAGGGAAATGTTGGGGATTTTTGTGGTGTAAACATGAAAGGTGGAGAAATAATCGTAAGGGGTGGCACTGGGAGGGCCGTTGGAGCGGAAATGACCGGTGGAAAAATAATGGTTTTCGGTAAAATATCTAAATTCCTACCGGGTTTTGAATATTCTGAAACCATGAGCATGAAAGGTCAATTATTCTTAGGGTTTAAAGGAGATTATTCAGAAATAAATCCCAATGGGAAACTCTATGTGTCCTATAATGAAAATAAAAACCTTATTATGGATGTTATTACTAAAGAGGAGGATAACGTGGATGAAAGTGGCTTTAAGGCGATTTATAATAGTGGAAGTACTATAACGCAAGGCAGGATAATTAAAGGGGGCAAAAAGCTCACGGAAGAATACATGAAAGAATGTGCAACATGCCACATTAACCCAGCAGATTATGAATCCATGGGAAAACCCTCAAAAGTAGTAATATCGTGTGGAAATAATGAAATAGTCCTGAGAGCAGTGAAAGATGATGGAGTACAACGTGGAAACATATTTATACCTCGAGGCATCTGGGCAAATGCTATAACTCCTGCAGCTACCGAAACTACAGGTTCACCCATGTATAAAGGAGTGGAAGTGGATGTGAAGCCTGCTCCTCCAAGTGCCAAAATATTGTCTGCAGAAGAGATAATCGAAAAAATGAGGTGACCAAAATGAACGTCTATAGGAATATAACTTGTCCAGTCTGCGGAGCTTCATGTGATGATATAGAAGTCCATTATGACGGCAGCAATATAAAGACTAAAAATGCTTGCCGTATGGGAAATGCAAAATTTGAAGAACTAGTAAGCCCTCATAGGATAAAGAACCCTCAAATCAATGAGAATGGATCGTTTAGGGAAGTAGAATGGGACGAAGCAGTAGAAAGAGCAGCTAAAATCCTCGTTGATGCTAAAAAGCCTGGGATATTTCTGGGAAGTGAAATTTCAATAGAAGCCATGAGCGTTGGCCTTGAACTAGGAGAATACATTAGAGGAGTGGTAGATTCCAATGCAACTATTTGTCATGGCCCTACAATTATGGGAATGCAAGAAGCAGGGTTGAGTGGAGCAACCGCAGGTGAAGTGAGAAATAGAGCTGATCTCATTATATATTGGGGTTCGAATCCCATGGATTCCATGCCCCGCCATTTGTCACGTTATACGACCTTCATGAGGGGATTTTTCAGAGAGCGGGGGCGTAGTGATCGCACAATTGTAGTCGTTGATCCACGAGAAACGGCCACTGCTAAGGCAGCAGACATGTTTTTACAATTAAAACCTAATTCCGACTATGAATTGTTTTCAGCACTATTGACTGTCTTAAGAGGAAAGGAGCCGCATAAGAGTATCGAAGAAGTAAGCGGTATTGAAATAGAAAAAATAAAAGAACTTGTCCAGCTCATGAAGACATCCCAATTTGGCGTGATATATGGAGGTCTTGGATTAGCATCTTCCCAGGGAAAACACAGAAACCTTGAGATGGTTCTTAAACTTGTCGCAGCCCTTAATGAACATACAAAGTTTGTGATCGGGGCTTTAAGAGGACATTGCAACGTGGCAGGTTTCAACCAAGTTGCTTCATGGCAATATGGTTATCCATATGGACTAGATTTCACAAGGGAATATCCTCGTTACAATCCTGGTGAAACAACAATAGTGGATTTGCTCCGGAGGAGAGAAGTTGATGCTCTCTTAGTGATATGTGCCGATTTAGCTGCTCATTTACCTAAAGAGTGTGTTGAGTACATGAAAGAAATACCTGTTATCTGTATAGATATAGCTCCATGTCCTACAACTCTTGTTTCTAATGTTCTTTTACCGGGAGTTATAGATGCGATGGAATCAAGTGGCACGTTTTACAGATTTGATAACGTTCCAATACACCATAGAGCCTTCACAGAATCACCGTTCACCTTCACAGAGAGCAATGAGGATACTCTGAATCAGATTTTTGAAAAAGTAAAGATGCTGAAAAAGCAAGATTAAGACCTATTGGGGAGTTATTGCCTACATTTTGGCAAGTTCTACAAATTGTGGATTCGACGGGACTAAACCACAATTATTTCCCCATCCTTTGTTATTCCGACATTAAATTTTTCCACTACGAGTCTATGTCTCATTCTATGCGCTGCTTCGTCACGGATTTTCATAGCTAAAAAGATTCCATCATAAACTATGTGTATATTTTTTCTATTGGCTTCTGAAAATATCTTTTCCATAATCTCATCAAGGTCCATGCCTTTTTTTACAGTGAAACAGATTGGAACTTCAAGTAATCTGACGAACTTAAGTGTATTTTCGGCTTTTTTTATGTTTTTTCGGGCAGCTCTTTCGATTGCAGAAACGTTTTGCCTTGTTGTCCCTAGTTTGTCTGCGATTTCTTGTTGTGTATATCCTTCACTTCTAAGTTTCAATACTTCTATTTGCTTTTTAGTTAAGATTGTATTTTTTGCTTTCATTGTTTTCTCACATCAAATTGTATTGTCAATTATTTATATTTTACTCTAAAAAAAATGAAAATATATATATCTCTGAGCAAATGATAAAACAAAGAAAAAAGGGAAAGAAGAGGGGGTGGGAAATAGATTAGAATAGGTGTTATAGATAAGGTTCTTGGCTCTATTTTCTATTCTCAGAGCGAGCGCATTGATTCTGCATTAAACGTCAAGCAATTTATACCGTACCAAAGTAATGAATACAAAAAGTAAAATTATCTAGATTAGACATGCCGGGCGAACTCAGATCTATAGTTATATGTAGTGGATGTGGAGACATGTACTCGACAGAAAAGAAGTTATCTGATAAACAAAGAAAACATTATGCGAGGGATGTGCAAGCAACTATATTATACCGTCATAGAGAGGAGGTGATGAGTTGACTAGAATGAAACTTATTGAAGACCTGATCGCGTCTCTTAACGTGGATGCTCCGATAAAGGATTTGCATGTTGGTTACACATGGATTGGTGTTTTAAGTAGAAATTGTGGAGTTGCAAAAAATTATGGGACGTCGCATGATCAAAACATAAGAGGATTAGGGGAATTGACAAAAAAAACCGCACTTGAACTTGCAGAATATGCAAAATCATGGAATATGATCGAAGCAGGTTTAGGCCTCGCTGCCATTAATTCATTAATCGAACCAACAGGTGAAAAATTAAACGTTTTTGATTTTCTAATTGAGAACGCCAAAGAAAAAAAAATAGCGATGATTGGCCATTTTCCAAAAGCAGATGAATTCAAAATCCGAAAAAGGGCTGAAAAATTATGGATTATCGAAAAAGAACCAAAAAAAGGGGACTTACCAGACACCGCCGCGGAATACTTCCTTCCTGAAGCTGATATAGTTCTAATAACAAGTTCAGCTATAATAAACAAATCAATTGAACGCTTATTAGAATTAAGTGAAGGCTTCACTATCCTTGCCGGGCCAAGCACGCCAATGTCTCCTATTTTGTTTGAGTATGGTGTGGATATGCTTGCGGGGATAAAAGTATTGGATAATAAGCGCATGATGAGGAAAATTACAGAAGGCGGAGGTCGAGTAAAGCAGTTTGAAGATGTTATTGAATTCTTAGTTATGAGGAAATATTGACCATTTCACGGAAACAGGATGCCTTGATAAATGGTTTATTATTGATTATCTTTTTATCATTTTTCAAGTTTTTTTGTCTTTATCTTATTGCTATTACGTTTTCTGCGGATTTAATACATTCCAGATGGCTTAAGGAGCGAAGAATCGACTTGTTAGTCAATTAACGTTGAATTGGTCAGATCTAGATGGTAAGAAAGTTCTATGAGATGGCCTTGCAATGCCATCGGCACTGATTTACAGATGATTTTGAGAGATCATAGTCCTCGGGCGCTTCTTCTGCAACGTCTTGGGTGGAGATGAACTCCTCATTGGAGGAAATATTCAAAATGACGCAGGCAATCTTCAATGTGGGCGTTATCATATCACTTGAATATATAGCAGACTTTTTAGGTTCATACTGACGTCAGAATAGACAAATTCTTTGAATACTAGTTGATGAATAATCTGGAGGTATTATTGCTAAGACTGCATACTAAGTTGGAGAAAAATGTTTATATCGATTGTATGTGTTTTCATGTTCGCAAAAGAACGTGTGGCCAACGTTGTGAAGATAGTGTGATGAAGTTGTAAAGGTTGTAGTAGATTAGTTCTGCAGTGAATGTGTCAAGAAGTAGGGCAAGCAATTTCCAAAGACTCTGTAAAATATTTACATTTTCTTTAATTTCAAAAGGAAAATTATTTATATTGACTAGGGATAATAGTGGTATCGAAATGAAATCTTCTGCATCTCGAGTGGGAGGAAAAATAGGAGGCCTAATATGAATAGGAAAATATTAAGCAGTATAGTATGTTTAATCATCATAGTAAGCGTGGTTGGAGTTTATATTTATTCAAACACGCCAAAAAATTTGAAAGGTCATGAAATAACTGTTCTATGTGGAGCAGGACTCATGAAGCCTATGAACGAAATAGTAAAAAATTTTGAAAAAGAAACAGGTGCAAAAGTTAATGTACAGTATGGTGGGACAGGTGAGCTTCTTGGGACCCTAATGACATCAAAAAAGGGAGACGTACTTGTTAGTGGGGAATACACCTCCCTAGAAAAGGCCGCTGAGAAAGGCTACATTCTAAATGACACAGTAATTAATATCACATCCCACAAGCCAGTTATCGCCGTCAGAAAAGGAAATCCAAAGAACATAACATCACTTAGGGATCTAGCACGGAACGATATAAAGGTTGCTATTGGGGATCCTAAGGCATGTGCTATCGGTAAGGTGGCTCAGGAGATGTTCAAGGAGCAGAACCTTGATGTGGACAAAAATATCGTGGCAAAAACTCCAACAGTTAACCAGCTTCTTACATACATTCTTACAGGACAAGTAGACGCAGTTATAATATGGGAAGATATGTTAACATGGAATAACAGTAAAGCAAAGCTTGAAGCCATAGAGATTCCTGGCGCAAAAAACCAAACAATACCTGCCGCTGTTACAACGGTATCAGAAGACCCCAAAACAGCTGAAAAGTTCATTGAATATCTTAAAAGTGATGAATCAAGAAAAATATGGGAGAAATGGGGATTTAAACTACTATAAGGGTGAAACTGGAGGAGTTTATCTTGGATGAGTTCATCAGAAGGAAACTTGACAGAATCTTATCACTTTTTGGGATGGGGTCAATGGAGGTACATCTTTCAGTGAAAAATCCATCGTTATCCACAGATGAAATTGAAGATTATCCGTTGATCAAAGGCCGTGAAATGCTTCTACGTGCAACTCTTGCTGATGGTACGATGGGGGAATGTTTCACAGACAAACCTATGAACTTTGAGGGTGCCTTAGAAGATCTTCTTGAAATTGGTACACTTCCTTCCCTGATCGCAGTCCTTAATGCAATTATGAGACACAGAGGACTTATAGAGAAAACGATCCACTGTACCGGAGATAAACCCAGAGAGTGCTCTAGATTGCTCTGTGATTATCTTCGAATAATAGAGCCTGAAAAGATTGGTTTAATAGGCTTTCAACCAGCCTTCATAAAAAGTCTTAAAGAAACATTTGATGGAGATATCATATGCACAGATTTAAATCCCGAGAATGTCAATAAAACGAAGTATGGCGTGAAAATCCTCGATGGAAGAAAATACAATGAAAGAGTCATGGAAAAAGCAGATATAATCCTTGTGACAGGTTCTACAATAGCGAATGGTACTTTCGATGAAATCATGGAGATGGGTGCGAATAAAAGGTTAATATTTTATGGTACCACAATCGCCGGGATTGCAGCACTTAAAGGGGTGGAAAGATTTTGTCCATTGGCAGAGTGAACGTATTCTCCATGATCTGCAGATTCATTACAGTGACTTTTGTTTTAATATTTTTTGCTTCTTGTTTTACTCTATGGATCATTTCAGATCCGCATTCTATTTTAACTTCACTTATAAGCGGAGATATGATTCATTCATTTAAACTTTCCATTATTACAGCATCTGTAGCAACACTACTTGTAGTACCTTCTTCAATTATGATAGGATATACACTTTCTGATGATTCATTTAGAGGGATGTCTGTTGCTAGGACAATACTTGACCTCCCAATTGCTTTTCCGGAACTTTTAATAGGAATTTTACTTCTGATGCTTTTTGGTAACACTCCATTGCGTGACATCTTATTTCATATTGGCATCCAGGTTCCTTTTACAGTAACTGGAATAGTATGTGCTCAATTTTTTGTCGCGCTTCCATATGCCGTTAAGATGTGCTATTCAGCTTTTTCCAAGGTAGATACTCGCCTTAAATTTGTGTCACGCTCCCTTGGATACGGTGAATTTGAAACATTTAGGAACATAACACTCCCCTTATCAAAGGATGGGATTCTTGCAGCAATCATTGTAACATTTTCTAGGTGTATAGGTTGTTTTGGGGCTGTACTGATACTGGGAGGGGGAACTTATCAACGAACGGACACTCTCCCAGTTTCACTTTATCTCAATCTATCCTATGGCAATATTGACA
>Ga0209608_1002865_pt1 | contig 11616 bp, 5 predicted proteins | sample AD_UKC130_MetaG_FD_184428 | JGI IMG/M metagenome (GOLD analysis project Ga0209608, IMG submission 184428) | Active sludge microbial communities of municipal wastewater-treating anaerobic digesters from Canada - AD_UKC130_MetaG (SPAdes) (version 2) | ecosystem: Engineered > Bioreactor > Anaerobic... | reverse complement strand
GTCGCCATTCTCGACGCAAAAATCACGTCACAGCGATTTAAGGAGTTCTTGTCAGAATCCAATAAGGGGCAGGAATTTCGCATCTATAACAACTTTGAGGATGCAGAAGCGTGGTTATTGGGAGAGACCCAACTAATAAGAACAATGCACAACCTGTATTTGGTAAATATAATTAACCGTAAGTGTACCTTTATAAATTATTTAAAACTTTGTCGACTTGTTGTCTCGACAAAAATCAGAGGATGGTTTAAACTGCATTTGGGGTATTGCTTTTCTTCCTCCAGTATAAGTTTTGCTGATACAAATGGGGGGTGAGAATGGATAAAAATGTTTGAGATAGAATGGGATACAGAAAGCGGTGGTATTTTATTAGTAGATTCCTCTACTAATAGCTTTTCTCCTCCAAGACCGGTGTTTTATGAAGAGTTAGACCTTTTAGGTTTTAGCGAATTCTGGGATTATCCTAAGGTGGAAGAACCGCTTCTTTGGAATACTGGAAGGAGATATTATTACAAGGGGAAACTTGTAGCCTCTGCTAAAGGAGGAGGGATTTTTGAAAAGCCAAAGATAAAGTTAGAAGATGGATATAAAAAGCTCTCTTTAGAACCTGTAGATGTTGAATTAATGGTAGAAAAGAATCTCAAAGCTCTGGAAGTCTTAGAGAATGAGGCAATAGATTTTATCCAGGATACTTTTAAAAAATACAAAGATAAAGTAGATCAAGTCACTGTACCATATAGTGGGGGGAAAGATTCGCAGGTAGTTTTAGATTTAGTTTCACGAACTTTATCTCCTGATGATTATATTGTAGTCTTCGCTGATACTACTATGGAAATACCTCCTACTTATGAAATGTATGAGAAAACAAAAGAGTACTACACCAGTATTTATCCTAACCTAAAATTTTATGTGGCAAGAAATGAAAAGCATTCTTTGGAACTCTGGAAAGTTTTTGGGCCTCCTAGTAGAATCCTTAGATGGTGCTGTTCTGTATATAAAACTTCTCCTCAGGTGAGACTGATAAAAGCATTAAATCCCGAGAAAGATAAAATAAAGACCTTGGTTTTTGATGGTGTGAGAGCTGATGAAAGTGCAAGAAGAGGCGGATATGCGAGAATTGCTGACGAGGTTAAGCATATTACTGTCACTAATTTACGCCCAATTATGAACTGGAATACTACTGAAGTTTTTCTCTATATCTTTAAGACAATAAAAAAAGATAAACTAGATTCTTTTATTAATAAAGGTTATAGATATGGATTAGAGAGAGTAGGGTGTAGTATCTGTCCTTTTGGCTCTTTGTGGTCAGAGTTCATAATCTCTTCCAAATTTCCAAATATGACTAATGAATATTTAAACATTATAAGAGAAACTTTATATACTTTAGGTATATATGAAAAGGAAAAGGTAGAAGAGTACATTTACAAGGGACATTGGAAAAAAAGAGCTGGGGGCAAAGGATTAGATTCTTCTTCGTACTTTACAATTTTAAGTGAAAGCCCATTGTTAAAAGTAATTATAAGCAAGACTGATAGTGAAACTAATGATTGGTTAGAATGGTTCAAGGTATTAGGTAGCTTTGATTACAAAATTTACGAGAATAGATTAAAAGGAAATATAAAGATTCAAGATGTTGTACATAGCGTATTGATAGAAAATGATAATTCAAAAATAAAACTTGAAGTAGATAATATATCTAAAAAAAATCTTAGCTTATTTAAAAAAGTGTTAAATAAATTAACTTACTGTTTGAAATGTGGAGTATGTGAAGCTGAATGTGGTAACAATGCTATAGAATTTAAACCGATATTAAAAATAAACCAAAATAAATGTATTCACTGTTACAATTGTCTTAATTTCAATTCTTATGGGTGTTTATTAGCTAAATCAGTAAGTTTACCCTTAGGAGGTAAGCCTTTTATGGAAAAAAATAAAGGTTCTGGCATTGATAGGTATTCTACTTTTGGCTTAAAAGAAGAATGGCTAAAATCATTCTTATTTAATGGAGAAAAATGGTTTACGAATAATAATCTAGGACCTAAACAGTTTAAAGCTTTTATAGTATGGTTAAAAGAAAGTGAAATCTTAAAAAAACAATCTTCAAATTATGAGATGTCTGATTTAGGTATAATATTAAGTAAAATCTTTAACAGAGATGAAATTTTAGTATGGAAAATATTGTGGATAAATCTTTTTTATAATTCTAGAATAGTTAATTGGTATTTAAACAACGTTCGTTGGAACACTCGAAGTTCTAAAAATGAGCTTAAAGAAAAACTTAAGATAAGTTTTCCTCATCTTTCAGAAAATACCCTAAACAACCCATTAGATGCTCTCTTTTACAGTTTTAATAACAATAGAATCTTTAGTGAAGTGTTAAGACTCGGAATAGTTGAAAAAGTAGGAAGAGAAAGATATATAAGAAAAATGGGCAGCAATGATATCCATCCTATGGCTGTTCTTTACTCCCTCTATAGATATGCAATCTCTAAGAATAAATATAAACTTACCGTTTCTGAGCTTTATCGAGAAGAAAATAAAGATGGTGGTCCTTACTTGATCTTTGGTATAGAAAGGTCTGCCTTAGAAAATATCCTCCGGTGGCTACAAGAAAGTAAAAGGGAATTAATAAGAGTAGACCTTGCCGCAGACTTGGATAATATCAACCTTTCTGAGGACATAAAAGATTATACAAAGATATTGGAATGTTACAATGGAAAATGAGATAAAAGGGGGATCTAAATATTATTCTTTTGGTCTAAGAAAAGAGTGGCTGCATCAACTCTTAGCCAAGGAAGAAGACTTCTTTTCCAATAACACCTTAGGTCCAAGACAGCTTGACGCCTTTCTATATTTTCTAAGGGACTGTCAATTGATTGATAAAAAGAAAGATTTTACCCAACTTTTTAGCATATTAAAAGGAATCTTTGAAAGAGAGGGGATTGACTCAAAAATCATATGGGGCATTATTTGGATAGACCTATGTTTTAATTCTCCTCTTTTTAGATGGTGGGCAAATATACCAGAAGGATTTTACACCAGAGAAGATATTATCAATCTTCTTGCAGAGTCATATGGCAAAAGAAACAGGACCATTATCAATTGTTATTCAAGTATTCTTGAGACTTTAGAGAGAAGTCCCATCGGAGTATACTTTGGGCAAGGAGTAGTTAAAAGAGAAGGAAGAGGAAGGACGGTTTTAAAGGAGAGAAGTAGTTCAGATATTCCCTCCCTTTTACCTCTTTACAATCTTTATAAACTTTCCCAAGAAACAGGAGAGTATAGATTTAATATAAAAGATATAGAGGATAATCCTCTTTCTCCTCAAAAAATCTTTTCTTTATCTTCTGAGAAGGTACAGTCTCTTCTTGGTATGTCTCAAACTATAGATTTCTTTGATATAGATTTTCGTGAAAAGAAGAATTATATAGTGCTCAAAAATGATTTAGAGCCTATAGATATATTAAAAATATATTGAGGGGAGATTTAGATGAAATATGAAGAGATTATAGGGCCTTATGAGTATTTTCAACCTGTGGTTGATATTACCGAGGAAAAAGGAGACTATTGGAAACGATTTATCCCTACAAAAGATTTTTTAGAAGTTTTAAGGACTTTTCTAAATGCTTTAGAAGCGAGAGATTCTAATAGAAAATCTATCTGGATTCAAGGCTCTTATGGCACAGGTAAAAGCCACGCGACAAGTGTTATAAAACATCTCTTATGGGACCCCCCAGAAGAAATAGAAGATTTTGTAGAAAAAATAGATCCCCAAATCAGAGAAAGGCTAAGAAATTTTAGGAAAGAGAAAAGAGTTTTTCCTGTGGTTTTAAAAGGAATCTCGGGGTTAAAGGATAGTAAAAGTTTAAATCTTCTTTTAGAGGGGGCTGTCAAAGAATCTTTACAAAAGGAAAATATAGAAGTTAGCACAAAGAGTGAATTTGAAAAGTATATCAAGCATATTGAAAATGCATCTCATGTTAACTATGAAGTCATAATTGAGAACAATCTCGAGTTAAAAAGTAAAGTAAGAAATAAAGAAGGATTATTAAATGCTCTTCAGAGAAAAGATATAGAGATACTAGAGCTACTGGAAGACTCTTTAGATTTTTCTATCCCTCATTCTACTATAGAAGATTGGTTAGTAGAAGTGTCGCGAGAGCTTTTTTCTAAGGGGATATACGCCCTTACTATTTATTGGGACGAGTTTACTTCTTTAATGGAACTTGAAAGCATCTCTACTATTATGAGTATCTTACAGAACATTGCTGAGGAAACCTTTAACAATAATATTTTCCTTTTTATCATAAGTCATAGAGCACCTCAACAAAGTCGTGTTTCCTCTAAAGATTATGAAAAACTTCTGGGAAGATTTCATTTTAAAGAGTACTCTATGGAAAACATAACTACTTTTCATATAGTATCCAATGCCATAAGAAAGATAGATGGTGAGAGATGGGAGAATCTCCGGGAAGAAATTTTTAGAAAGAATCCGGGAATAGAAAAGCTAATCTGGAGAATAGCTAGATATGATAGTCGTTCAATAAGTGCTCTAAAAGACCTCTTCCCCATCCATCCCTATTCTGCCTTTATTGCTACCACTTTATCCCGTTATGTAGGGTCTGCTGAGAGAAGTATCTTCAGTTTCTTGAACGATGAGGAAAAGGGATTTAAAAAATTTATTAGCGAATATCCAAAAAGTAATCTCGATGGCGAAGAATATTTTTTAACTCCCGACATGCTGTGGGATTTCTTCTTAGCTGAGTTTGAAAAAAATCCCGATGAAAAAACAAGCTCGGTCTTAGTAAAGTATAGGCAATGCGAAGAAGTAATTGAGGAGGCAGGAGAGCCTTATCTAGCTGTATTTAAAGGGACGCTTCTGCTAAACATCCTGTATTCTTTAATTAATGTTTCTGGGGAAGAGAGCGATTTATATTCTCCTAGTGAAGAAAATATAACCAATATGTTTATCGGTACAAGTTTCCAGGATTCTGTACCTGAAATCTTAGACTATATAGATAAAAAAGGGTACGTTCCTAAGAATCCCGACGGCTTATTTTTAGTGAGTTATTCTTTTTTACCCGAAAGAGAAGTAACAGAAGAAAAGCAGATAGTTAGTAGGGAATATGAAGATATAACAAAGGCATTGAGTAGGTACCAAGAAAGACTGCATAGAGATTTAACTTCCAATATATTGAGAGAAAATAAGCTCCAGGTATACTGGGCAGGAGTTAAGGACTATGAATTGAAGAGAAAGTTAATAAACGACTTTGAAATTTCTTATTACCTTCCTATTGCTTTATTTATTGCTAAAAATGAAGATGAAATAAAAGAAATAAAAAATATTGTAGAAAAGATGTTTGTAGATAAAGATATTGATTATGAAAATATTGTTTTTGCTATTTCTAATATTCCGCTAACCGAAGAAAAATATGAAAGATTTATAGATTATATTGCTAAATTCAGAGTTGCTAAGAAGTATCAATATGGGGAAGATGCAAAAAACTACGGAGATTATAGTGAAAAAGTTATAGAACGGTGGATTGATGAAGTAAAGAATGGGTATTTTGAGGTGTATTTCAGACAAGAGCTCAAGCAACTTCCGGGAAAAAACTTGGATAGTTACTTAAATGAAGAAGTCTCTCCTAAGATCTTCTGGTGGGGTTTAGAAAACCTTAAAGATTTAACTAGTATTAATGTATGGAAAAGAAGATATTCGGAAAAAGTTTTAGAGATATTTATCTCCGCTCAAGATAGAGATGACCTCGAAGAGAGAACCAAAAACGCACCCTATAGAGATTTAAGGGCTATTCTTATGGATAACAGGGGAAACTATATTGTAGATAAAAAACTTAATTTTCTGTCAATTATAGACATGAACCATCCTACCTATAAGATATGTAGAGATGTAGAAGAGGCAATTAAGAAGTATGAAGGGAAAATCTTTAATCTGGGAGACGAACTTAGATTCTTGCAGTGGCCACCCTATGGAATATACTCCAATATGGCTAATTGTGCGGTTTTAGCTTTTGCGATGAGACCCTTTGTAGATAAACTTTATGAAGAAGGAACAGGACGAAGGATTGATAAAAATTTATTAAAAGAAAAACTTGGTATTTTGTTCAAATACTGGGAAGATGGAAAAAATAGAGATAAACTTAATTTAAGATTGGGCACAGAAGAAGAAAGAAAACTTGCTGACCTCTTAGTAGAGTTGTTCAAATTAAAAGAAGGGGAAAATCTCAACAAAGCCCGATGGGGAATTAGAGAGTGGGTTAAAGAAGCTGGATACCCTATTTGGTCTCTTAAGAGCCATGTTAGAGATGATAAAGAGATGGAAAGATCTATCGATGTGATATTTTCTCTGAGCATGGCCGTCGATGGAGAAATCTCAGAAGAGAGCATAAAAGAGTCCTTCCGTATTTTATCATCTAAGAAAAACGAGCTCGGCACTCTTCTTTCTCCTCAAAAATTAAAAGAAGGATTTAAAAAATGGGTGGAGGAGAAATTAGAAAGAGAAATCACCGAAGAAGATTTTAAGAACCTTATGGGATTCTTACGTGAAAATATGCAGGAAGAAGTCGGTTTATGGACGGAAGTTAAAGTGGAGCTCAAACTTAAGGATTGGGAAGTATATATAAGCAAGGAGAATACAGAGAGAGAATTTGTTAGTTTAATAAGCAAAATTTTCAATTTAGAACCGGTTAATAACTTAGAAGACTTAAAGGGGGAAGTGAAAAATAAAATAAATAATCTGGGCTTTCCTTTATGGACTTTAAAGTACGCCTTTAATACCGAGGATATGAGTATGAGAAAAGCCTTAGATGATATAGATAATTTTGTTAAAGGTATTCCTGTTAATTATGAAGCTCTTACTGAATTTTTAAACGACATAAGACCTTACGAAACTCATATTCATTCTAAATTGACTTCTGAAACAGCTAAACAAGGTTTAGCTGTTTTTCTAAAAGAAAGGTATTCTTTAGATTTAGACCTACATTCATTTATTCCATATTTAAGGAATAGGATTAATAAAGAGCCCTATCTTTGGGACGAAACCGATTTAGAAAGAGTTGTAAGGGAATACAATATTTCAAAAGCCCTAAGAGAGATTTTTGATATTGATGAAATACTTCCTATTGAAGAATTAAAAGTAGAGATTAAAAGGAAAATTGAAAATCTTTCTTATCCTTTCTGGCTCTTAGAGCTTACTGAAGATGGTGGAAGCATATTTACCAATATAGGAGAATTCCTTAGATCTCCATATATCCCCCCGGTAGAGGAATTAGAATCTATTGTGAATGATGTCTCAGGAGAAAAGGCGAGAGAATTTCTGAGAGAAAATAAACTCAAGGAACTTGCTATAAGATGGCTAGACACTCAGCTTAAAGAGCGTTTCGAGCTTAAGGCTTCCTTAGAAGATTATATACTAAATGAAATATTGGAAGAGATGAGGAGAAACATATGTCCGGAGGACTTTTATTGGAATAGAAATGCTGTAGAAAACTGGATATATAAGAACGAAGACTTAAATTATAAAATCTTTAAGAATATTCAAGAGGAAGTAAAGCAGAAGATTGTTTCTTCTACTAAGGATTTAAAAGAGGTTCTTTTGAAGATAGTTGAAGAATATCCAGAGATATGTGTAAAGCTGGAGGAATACTTAGAATGAGTTCCAATTACTTTGTAGAGATACCATTAGGGGGAAATAAGTTAATATCATTGATAAAGGATGACAAGGAAAAATTTGGTATCTATTATGGAAGATATCCTGTAAGATTTATCCTCATAGATAATTTTGAAGACATGAAAAAGATAATAGAAACTATGGCAAAAAATGGAGTAGAAACTTTAGATTTAAGCAGTCTGGAAAATTTTCAAGATAGTAATGGATGGATCTCTGCATATGAGCTTATAGATGTTATAAAGAAACTTCCCGAGGAAAAAGATTATATCGTTTTTCCTATCTCAGAAATTCTGAGGTTTTTAGATAATGATGACTTTTACAGTTTGCTTACCAGCCTTATGGAGATAGAAAATAGTACCTTTAATTCTAAAAGGAGAATATATATTCCCATATTAGGTCTCCTTTCCCGGTTTCGGGATTCTTTCTTAAATAGATATCATAGAAAGTCTGAATTCTCCTTTGTATGGAAGATAGGAAATGGCCACGAGAAATATAATCTTATATTTTGTAAATTCGCTTCAGGAATTGAAGGTTTTACAGTTGTTCATACCACTAAAGATTTTTTAGATCTCTGGAAGAAAGACAGTATCTCTCCTTCCATATTAATATCTTCAGAACTTTTATGTTATTTGTCTAATAGAGCAATAGACGATGAGCTTTTTACTTTAACAAAGATAAAAGATGCCAAGGAGTATATAGAGAAAATTCTTACAATAGATATTCCTATTGAATATAAAGAGTCAGAGGATTCCCTGTGGAGAATCCTTTTAGAGAATATTAAAGGTGTAAATAGTTTTGAGGAATTGGTGAAGAGACATTTAAATGTTATATACTTGGACGATTTGGTAAGGGTTAATCCTCTTTCTCTATGGTTGGACACAAATGAAAGCTTTACCAGATGGATTATAAAGGCTTACTACTCCACTATTAATAAAAATTGTTATACAAAGACCGTATTTAATTCTCTCTCCAGTCTAAGTACTGAAGAGGCTATAAGGGGTTATTATTTGAAAATATTCGATGAAAAATTTAATAAGAATTTTTTGGAAGAACGAAGAACTATTCTCCAAAATGCTCTTAAGGACCGGAACTTAGACCTTAGATTTATAGAAAATGAGCTGGAAGAAAAAATTAGCTCTATGCCTCTTGAGGAAGCAGTAAATTATATTACTAATACCACTTTCTTTGAGAAGAAATGGATCATAGAAAATATAGCACACATTGACAAACGAGATCTTGAAACAATATATCCGGAGCTTTATTTCTATCGGGAAGATGTAACGTATAAAGATTTAAGCCCCGAAAACACCTGGATTGATGAATATTTTAAGGAATATCGGGCCTCCCGGATTGAGAATTCCATATCACCACGATTAGTAGAAATATTAGAAGAAAGGAATGCCAATGAAGAATCTTTCTTTAAATGGTATTACTCTTTTGAGCCGGTTATAAATTACATAGAAGATAATGAATACACAAAAATATGGATAGATGCTTTAGGAGTTGAATTTTTACCTCTTCTAATCTCTTTACTTAGCCAAGAAGGCTTTAAGGTAGATTTCAATATAGGAAGAGTTAATCTACCTTCTACTACTGGATTTAATACTTTTGAAGGAGTAGAAAGGGTATCTGATTTAGATGATTTTATTCACAATCAATATTCTTATTTTTACCCTGACAATCTTATTAGAGAAATAGATATTATTAAAAGTATAGTAGATAAGATAATCAAAACAAAAGAAAGCGTTTTGATATTTTCAGATCACGGTTTTACAGCTTTTGCTAATACAAAATTTGATGGAAAGAAGATTTTAGGGCTTAAATTTGCAGAAAGAGAAGGAAGATATGCAGAGATTACAGATGAAAAGAATATGCCAGTAGAAGATGAAGACTTCTTTGTGTATCCTTCAGAAGAAGGGAAGAAATATCTTATAACTAGTAAACATAAATTCTTTTCAGAAACATCTTGCCGAGAGACACATGGAGGAGCAACTCCTGAAGAGGTGTTGGTCCCTGTCATTTACGCCTCTAAAGTAGAAAAGAGAGTAATAAAAGAAGAATATAAGATTGAGTTATTAACAAAAGAGATTAATATAAGAACTCCTATTTTGGAATTAAAAATAAAACCAGATCCTGAAAAAGTATCTTTTCTGGTTAAAAATAGAGATTTAAATGCAGATTTTGATAGAGATAAAGAAATCTATAAGATAAACTTATCGGGTTATAAAGCAGGAAAATATACTCTTACTGTAAAAATAGGCCTTTGGACGAAAGACTTGGAGTTTAAAATAAGAGGAGGCTTGAGAGAGAGGGATATATTCTCATGAAAAAAGGATTAGACAAAAAGATCCCGGAGGTTTTTCCTGAAGAGTGCGTATATAAGGTGGAAGAAAATTATAGTGTTTTTACAGGGAAAAATCTCCCTTCCTTTATTAAAGACTGGTTGGTTAAAAAATTCACCGATGAAGAAGAAACTTTAGATAAACAGGCTTTATTAAAGTTTATGGAGGATTTTATTCCTCAAAGGGGCTCTGAAAAAAGATTAAAGGGAGATTTAATAAGCAGCAGAAATTCTCGCACTGTTTTAGCAAGAGCGTTAATAGAACCTGATGTTAAAAAGGGGATTTTTAGATTTTCCTTGCCCGAACTTGGTATTAGTTTCCGAGAAGGGAGAGTAGCTCAATATTTAATTGAAAGACATAATGAACTAAAGGGTGGAGAAGTTTGGGGGGTATTTACTCTTGTTTATTCTGACCATGATAAAGATGCTTACATAGAAATTGTGGAATATGCACCTTTTAAGCCTTACGACATTGACCTTGACTATTTTAGAGAAGGAAGAAAGGAGTTTTCCTTAGAAGAGTGGGTTGACCTTTTGATAAGGTCAATGGAGTATAACCCCGATAGTTTCTATGGTTTAGAGCAGAAACTCATTTTTTTGTCCCGTCTTTTAATATTTGTAGAGCCTCGTTTAAATATGATCGAGCTTGCTCCCAAAGGAACAGGCAAAACATATATCTTTAGTAACCTCAGTAAATATGGATGGTGGGTAGGAGGGGGCATTATCACAAGAGCAAAGATGTTTTATGATATTTCTAGAAGTACTTTTGGATTTATAACCAAGTATGATTTTGTTGCTTTAGACGAGATACAGACTATCAAATTTTCTGATGAGAATGAATTAAAAGGAGCTTTTAAGGATTACTTAGAACAGGGAAAGTTTACTGTAGCAAATGTAATGGGAACTTCTAATGCTGGGGTTATTCTTTTGGGTAATATCTCTTTAAATCAATATATGAAACCCATTAATAATATCTACTTTTCAGAACTTCCTGATTTCTTTCATGAATCGGCTCTACTCGACCGTTTTCATGGTTTTATAGAAGGATGGCATCTCCCAAGAATGCGCGAAGATATGAAGGTCAGAGGTTATACCTTGAACGTGGAATATTTTACTGAGGTGTTACACCTGCTTCGTGACAGAGCTGAATTTGCTTCTATTGTAAACGACCTTTTAGACATACCCCGTACCGCTGATACTAGAGATGTAAATGCCATAAAAAGGCTTGCTACAGCGTATTTAAAGTTACTATTTCCTCACGTTAGGCAAGCTTCTGATATTGATAAAGAAGACTTTGAAATATTCTGTTTAAATCCTGCTATTGAAAAAAGAGGCATTATAAGGAAACAGATTCATTTAATAGACCCTGAGTATAAAGAAGAACTACCAGATATAAAAGTGGCGAATTACATTTTTTAATCTCTGCTTTCTGCTCGCTAAATTTCGGTTAAGCTATATCAAATTTGGTGGAGGCGGCGGGAGTCGAACCCGCGTCCGAAACTCGAGAGTTAGAAGAGCCTACGAGTGTAGCCTCTGTTTTTTAGTTTCGTGAATTACCTTCCCAGAGGCAGGAAAGCAACTCACTATC
>Ga0209608_1002862_pt1 | contig 11617 bp, 8 predicted proteins | sample AD_UKC130_MetaG_FD_184428 | JGI IMG/M metagenome (GOLD analysis project Ga0209608, IMG submission 184428) | Active sludge microbial communities of municipal wastewater-treating anaerobic digesters from Canada - AD_UKC130_MetaG (SPAdes) (version 2) | ecosystem: Engineered > Bioreactor > Anaerobic... | reverse complement strand
GAATTCACAATTCAAGACCTGACTCCCTTACAGGGCTATTGGCTGCCGGTATTGGGCGATTATTTTTATTTCCGGGAAGAACCGGCTCATCTTTTTCTGGAGCGGCTTCAGGTTGATCGGCCTGGAGATGGGCGGGAAGGTGTCGTCGAAGTGGTGCAGCAAAATGGACGCCGGCTGCAGTTTCCGAAGCAGGGGCATGGAATAGCGGTCCAGGTCGGAGCGGCCCTGGTACGGGAAGGTGAGCACCTCCGCCCGGCGGGGGTAGTCTTCTTCGGGATCGATGTTAAGGCTGCCCATGTGCATTATGGTTTTCCCCTCCACCCGGATCTGGTAGATGAGTACCTGGCCCGCGGGGTAGCGGCGCATGCTGCCGGCGATTTTCCTCAGGTTGCCAAAGTGGGTGGCCAGCCTGGGGTTTAAAAAGAGGGTCTGCAGGATCAGGGGGAGGTTGAACTTAATATGCCTGCCCCGCAGGATCTTGACCTGGAACGGTCCCAGGGCCAGCTCCTCTCCGGGAACGACGGTGTTTAAAAGACGGGCGGGCACCCCGTCATCCAGCAGCGCTTTTTTTATCGTCTCCGAGCAGTAGACGGGAACGGGGTGGGCGGCGGTAATCTTGGCCAGGTCGGCGGCGTGGTCGAAATGCCCGTGGGTCAGCATGATGGCCCCGGCTTGCCGGAAGTCTTCCTCCCGGCAGCAATCCAGTTCGCGGTTCAAGGGGAAAAAAGGGTCAAAAAGGAGATGGTAGCCTCCCGAACTCATGAGCAGGGCTGCCGTTCCGTACCAGGTAATTTCCATGGCTGCCTCCTTTAAAGAAAGGGGATAAATTGCCTATTTAATCAAAATAATCATAACCCTCCAGCTAATTTTAGGCAAGGCGAAAGCAAAAAGGAAGCATTTCCATTACGGGGAAGTCTGGAAGAACAGGCCTGAATCCAGGTCTTTATTATTTTTAAGTAATGTTTTATGATTGTATAAGATGCCTGGCTTATGCTAAACGCGGCTCCTCATTAATAAAAATAAAAAAGGATATTCTGGGATATTTGTAGAATTCGTTAATTTAAAATTATACCCGAAATAATGCAATCATTCCACGTTCTGGAATCTTGTTGGTTTGCCGGAGCAGTTTTTCTGCCGGCGGAATGCCTGTAAAAGGAGCGAAATCAATTGAACACATGGCTGCCATGGGCACTGGTTCTTGTACCGGCGGCGATTTCCTTAGGCTGCACACCTTATATATCCAGAATGGCTGCCAAAAACGGCGTGGTTGATGCACCGGGTGGGCGTAAAATTCACAAGGAGATCAAGCCCTTGCTGGGCGGTCTCAGTCTCTACCTGGCCTGCGTTGTAGCCATAATTATCTTCATCCCGGTTACGTCCAAGCTGGCGGCCATAATCCTGGGCAGTACGATCATTGTCCTTTTGGGCCTGGTGGATGATATTTATAATATAAACCCCTCCCTCAAGCTGTTCGGTCAGATTCTGGCGGCAGTGGTGCTGGTGTTATTAAACCATCACCATTTTCAGGTTCTCCTCGATTATTTGCAAAAAAAGCTGTACCTGCCGCATCCTGTTTCCCTGGCCTTTATGGTCCTCTGGATCGTGCTCATGACCAATGCCTTTAATCTTATCGACGGCATGGACGGGCTGGCTGTGGGGACGGCGGCCATCATTACCATCGGCATGGCGGTGGTGGCCGGGATCAAGGGGCAATTCTCGCTGATGGCCGTGATGCTGGTTGTTCTGGGGGCCTGTCTTGGCTTCCTCCCTTACAATTTCCCCCCGGCTAAAATTTTCATGGGTGATACCGGGAGCATGCTTCTCGGCTTTCTTCTGAGCACCCTCTATTTGCACCTGATTACTACCGAACCGTTTTCCGCTTCCCTGGTGCTGGCCAGCGCCTTCATCTTTGCCTATCCGGTCATTGATACCGTTTTCGCCATTATCCGACGCCTGCTCAGCGGTCAGCCCATTTTTCAGGGCGACCAGGGGCATATACACCATCTCCTGCTCCGGCTGGGCCTGCCGGAGCGCCGGGTGATAGTCATTTTATACCTGGGGACCCTCCTTTTTTCCGCCCTGGGCGTCCTGCTGCTGTCGGTGAAGGTCCGTGCCCATTTCACCCTGGCCCTGGGCGTTGTGTCCTTTATCGGAGTTGCGCTGCTGATTGTATGGCTGGAGGGGGTTGCCGGAAAAAGAAGCGGGTCCACAGGGATCCAAGGCTGACCGGGCTGTAGGCAGCGGGAGATCCAGTCTTTCAGCGGAAACAAGATGTTTTACGCAGAGGGGCGGCAAGCCCTTTTTTATATTATAATAATATTTTTTGGGGTTACAGGTTTTCCGCTCCAAAGGTAGAATTAGAGATGGTATGAGAAGGAGGTTGAGAAGGTGAAAGTTAAGAAAGCAGTGATCCCGGCTGCCGGCCTCGGCACCCGCTTTCTGCCGGCCACCAAGGCCCAGCCTAAAGAGATGCTTCCCATTGTCGATAAGCCGACCATCCAGTACGTGGTGGAAGAGGCCGTGGCGGCGGGAATCGAGGATATCCTGATTATTACCGGGCGGAACAAGCGGGCCATCGAGGATCATTTTGACTATTGCGTGGAGCTGGAGCATACCCTGGAGAAGAAGGGTAAAAAGGAGGACCTCTCCATTATCCGGGGCATATCCGAGATGGCCGATATTTTCTATGTGCGCCAGAAGGAGCCCTTGGGCCTGGGACATGCCATCGGCTGTGCCCGCAAATTTATAGGCAACGAACCTTTTGCCGTGCTCCTGGGCGATGACATTATTTACGCCGAAGTGCCTTGCATCCGGCAGCTAATCGACGTGTACGAATCCCTGGGGGGGTCGGTACTGGGAGTGCAGCCCGTGGACTGGGGGCAGGTTAATAAGTACGGCATTGTAGAGCCCGGGGAGAAGGCTGCCGGCGGTGCAACGGTTAAGGTTAAGAGCCTGGTGGAGAAGCCTTCCCGGGAAGAAGCTCCTTCGAACCTGGCCGTTCTGGGCCGCTACGTCATCGAACCGGAGATATTCGACATCCTGGAATCCACCCCTCCGGGAGCGGGAGGCGAGATTCAGCTGACGGACGCTTTAAACAGCCTGGCCCAGCTGCGGCCGGTTTGGGCGTATACTTTCCAGGGGCGGCGGTACGACGTGGGCGACCGCCTTGGTTTCCTGGAGGCTACCATAGAATACGCTTTAAGGCGGGAAGATCTGGCCGAAGGCTTGATGCGCTTTCTCAAGCGCCTGGTGGCGGTCGACTAGTTCTTTTTAGGATCACCTGCCGGATGAAGTGCAGTTCCCGGCCTGGAGTGCGGGTTCCCGGCCGCTTCCACGGCTTTCAGGAACAAAAGTGCAGGCAATATGGTTCCATCCATTAAAACTAAAACGGGTGCTTTCCGGCCATTGTCGGTGGCGGCATGGAGATGGGTTCGAGCAAGAACGGGAGGGCGATAAGCTTCCATATGCATATAACTGTAACTGGTGATTATTCATGACGGCTGCAGACCGGCCGGGATTAAGACGCTTCCTTCTCTGGAGCCCCGTGGCCATTCAGATGGCGCTGATCTTCTACTTCTCCCACCAGCCATCCCGCAGCCCGGTACTGGATTGGTTCCCCCTCCCTTTTAGCCTGGGACATTTTCTGGGGTACGCCCTGCTGGGCGCTCTTCTTCACCGGGCTTTTGCCGGCGGATTAAGCTTTTCCTGGAACGCTGCGGCGGCGAGCCGGTCGCTGCTGATTTCCTTGCTTTACGCTTTAAGCGATGAGTTTCACCAGCTTTTTGTTCCCGGCCGGGACGCTTCTTTCCTGGATATTCTCCTGGACGGGGCCGGCGCTGCCGCTTTCCTGTTGTTTTACTGGCTGGTCCTCTCCCTCAGGAGCAGGAGACGCTCCCGCAGGGAGGGACCGCCGGAGCCGGACGCCGCTGATTTGGGATAGGCTTCTTATCATCCTGGCCGGCTATTTTCCGACCCCGGACCGCCACTCTTGGCCGTACACAGCGGCAATTTCCCGCCGGCTCCACAGTTACGGCATAGTCGTCAGGGCATAGTCAGGGCACAGTCAGGACATAGGAGGTGAAGAATAGGGGCAACTTATAAATGTGGGATTTATAAAATGACAGTAACCCCGGTTAAAGCAAGGCAGGCTTTCTACCGATCCGCTCCACAACCCGTTCTTATAATTAAAGCTACCGCTGAAGGGGATACTGTGTTCATAGCGGGCGATTAATAAATGCCGGTGTTCACTTGCACCGGGAAAAGGAGCGATTTCATGAAAAAGATTGTTTTGATTGAGCCTGTCGAGCGAGGGGATCATGTTTTCAGCTGGGTCCGCATGCCGCGCCTGGGTTTGCCCCTGCTGGGAGCCCGGTTGAAAGAAGCCGGCTACCAGGTGGAGCTTTACAAGGATCGCGCCGCGGCGCTCCCATGGCCCCGGATTCTGGCCGCGGACCTGGTGGGGATCTCGACGACCACTTCCACTTGTCACGAAGCCTACCGCATGGCCAGCTACCTGCGTTCCCGCTATCTCCCCGTTATTCTGGGGGGCATTCACGTCACTTTCCTGCCCGAGGAAGGCCTCCAGTATGCCGATTACGTAGTCCGGGGAGAGGCGGACAGCATCATCCTCCCCCTGGTTCGGGCCATCGAGGAGGGCATCCCTCCCGCCCACGTGCCCGGCGTATCCTACCGGCAGGGAAGCAAAATCGTGCATAATCCCTGCCCCACGGAAGCGGAAGACCTGGATCTCAGCCCTTGCCCGGATTTCTCCCTCTTCTACGATCCGAAAAAAATCAGCGGCGTAATCCCCGTGGTCACCTCCCGGGGATGCCCCTACAACTGCACCTTCTGCAGCGTCACCGCCATGTTCGGCCGGCGCTACCGCTTTCGCAGCACGGAGAATGTTCTGCGGGAGTTGGAGCGCTACCGGAACCGCTTTATTTTCTTTTGCGATGACAATTTTACCGCCAATTACCGGCGCACCATCGAGCTGCTGCAGGGGATGCTGGAGCGGAAGATAGATCTCAAGGGCTGGAGCTGCCAGGTGCGGGTGGAGGCGGCCCGCCAGGAGGAGTTGCTGGATTTAATGCGGCGCTCCGGGGCCAAGATCGCCTACGTAGGCTTCGAGTCCATTAATCCGGCCACCCTAGAGGCCCTGAACAAGCAGCAGAGTCCGGAAGATATCAGGCTTTGCATAAAGCAGTTTCATGAATACGGGATCAGGGTCCACGGCATGTTTGTCTTTGGAGAAGACAGCGATACGGTGCAAACCATCCGGGACACGGTGGATTTTGCCTTGGAAACGGGGATCGACACGGTGCAGTTTTTGACCCTGACCCCCCTGCCGGGGACGCCGTTCTTTGAGAAGCTGGAGGAAGAGGGGCGCCTCCTGACCCGGGAGTGGAACCTTTACGACGGGCATCACGCCGTTTTTGAACCGGCCCGGATGTCCCCGGAGCAGCTCCAGCAGGAGACGGAAAACGCCTTTAAGCGCTTCTACTCCTTCCGCCACGCCTGGCAGAACGTGGCCGTAACGGGATGGGGTTCTTCCCTTTACCGCCTTATGGGCTGGTGGCTGGTGCGCCGCTTTGAACAGAAAAACCGCTGGTACTACCGGTTCCTGGAGCATTTCCGGGGCGGCGGCTCCCTGGTGAAAACGGTGTTGAGCCGGAACTTCGAATCTTTGCGCCGCCTCCTGGAGGAAGGCACCAAAAAAGCCTTGCGTCCCGGCCTGTTCAAAGTTTACCTGACGGAGCGGGACGGAGCCCTTTATTTGCGCCTGCGCGGAGTGCTCAATCTGGAAGCGCTGCAAGAGCTGAAAAAGCTGGCCGGGCACCGGGCCCTCCAGGGCTACGGTAAAGTGGTGCTTAACCTGGAAAACCTGCAGTTTAGCTCGGAAAAGGTGATCCGCCCCTTCTCCCATTTCCTGGAGCAGCTGGGGCAAAGAGCCCGCCGCCTCCAGGTGGTCTGCCCCTCGGAAGAAAAGGGCAAAAGCCTCTTCCGCCACCTTAAGAACCCGTGCTTCGAACTGCTCTCGCCCTAGCTACAGGAGCTCTGGACCTTAGCTTTAGCTACCGGGGCTGGACCTGCTGCTTGTGCTCCTTTTTGGGCAGCGGTTCCGGGGAATAAAGCTTCCGGGATACGTAGCGGGTGTGCAGCAGTTTGTGGGCCAGTTCGCTGCCGGGATAGCCCAGGAAATCCTGGTACAGCTTGATTATGGCCGGGTTGTGGTGTGCCTTGCGGTATTCCTTGAGCCGATCCTGGCGGTAGAGGCCGCCGGCCCGGCGGGAGCGGTGGGCTACCTGTTCGTTCCAGTCGTTGGTCTCGTAGTAGATGGGCTGCCCGCCGCCGCCGACGCAGCCGCCGGGGCAGGCCATCACTTCGACGAAATGGTATTCCTTCTCTCCCTTCAAAATGGCTTCGATCAAGCGGCGGGCCGCTCCCGTGCCCCGGGCTACGGCCACTTTAAGGCGGTGCTTGCCCATCTCAATCTCGGCGTCCTTGTAATCCTCGGAGCGAACATCGTGAAACTCCACCCCCTGCAGCTCCCGGCCGGTAATCATCTCGTAGACCGTCCTTAGGCTGGCCTCCATGACCCCGCCCGTGGAGCCGAAGATTACCCCCGCCCCGCTGGCCTGCCCCATGGGTTCGTCAAAATCCTCGGCGGGGAGCTTGCGCAGGTCGATCCCCGCCTGGAAGAGCATCTGGGCCAATTCCCGAGTGCTCAGCTCCGCATCCACGTCCCGGTATCCGCTGGCGTTCATCTCCGGCCGGAGCAGCTCGTATTTCTTGGAGACGCAGGGCATGATGGATACGCAGAAGATCCGGGAGGGGTCCAGCCCCTCCTCCTGGGCCAGGTAGGTCTTGGAGAGGGCCCCGAACATCTGCTGCGGCGATTTGCACTCCGAGAGGTTGTCGATGAGCTGGGGATAGAAGCTTTCGCAGAAGAGCACCCAGCTGGGGCAGCAGGCGGTAAACTGGGGGAAGGGCCCGCCCCTCTCCAGGCGTTCCGCCAGCTCCTTGGCCTCCTCCATTACCGTGACATCGGCCCCGAAGCAGTCGTCGAAAACCCGGTCAAAGCCCAGCCGGCGCAGGGCGGCCACCATCTGCCCCGTGACCAGGGAACCCACGGGGTAGCCGAACTCCTCCCCGATGGTGGAGCGAATGGCGGGAGCGGTCTGGACGATGACAAAGAGGTCGGGATCCTGCAGCGCCTCCCAAACCCGGGCCGTGGAATCCTGCTCCCGCAGCGCCCCCGTGGGACAGACGGTGATGCACTGGCCGCAGTAGATGCAAGGGGTCTCCATGAGGGAGCCGTTAAAGGCGGGCCCCACCACGGCGTTGAAGGAGCGTTCCACCATGCGGTAGATACCCACGGACTGGAAATTCTCGCAGACGGCGATACAGCGGCGGCAGCGGATGCACTTGTCCGGCTCCCGGACCACGGAAGGGGAGAGGTCGTCGATGGGATAATGGTTGCGGCTCCCCTCCAGGTGCAGGTCGCGGATGCCGAACCGCTTGGCCAGCCGCTGCAGCTCGCAGTTCAGGTTCCGCTCGCAGGTCAGGCATTCAAAGGGATGATCCGAGAGAAGCAGCTCCACCATCTGCTTCCTGGCCGCCAGGACAGGGGGAGTGTTGGTGTGGACCACCATCCCCTCGGCGGCGGGGAGGACGCAGGAGGCGTCCATGGTGGGGCGCCCTTCCACCTGGACCAGGCAGACCCGGCAGGAGGCCGGGGCGTTAAGATCTTTTAAATAGCAGAGGGTGGGGATGTCGACACCGATCTTGCGGGCCGCCTCCAGCACGGAGGTGCCCTCCTCCACGGTGACGGTCTGGTTATCGATGGTCAGCGTGGGCATGCTGCACCCCTCCCGTGGCGATGGCGTTGAAGGGACATTCTTCGATGCACTGCCGGCAGGCGTTGCACAGGGCCGGATCGATCCGGTAGGGGACCCCTTTTTCCCCGGTGATGGCGGCGGCGGGACAGACTCGGGCGCAGAGGCCGCAGGAGCGGCATTTCTCTTCCAGGATCCGGGGGCGGTTCAGGGCGGTGCAGACCCCGGCGGGACAGTAGCCTTCCCTGATGTGGGCCAGGTACTCGTCTTTGAAGTGGCGGAGCGTGCTCAGCACGGGGTTGGGGGCGGAGCGGCCCAGGCCGCAGAGGGAGCCGTTCTTCAAAAGCATGCTCAACTGGTACAGCCGCTCCAGGTCTTCTTCTTCCCCCCGGCCGCGGGTGATCCGCTCCAGGATCTCCAGCATCCGCTTGGTTCCCACCCGGCAGGGGGTGCACTTGCCGCAGGATTCGTCCTGGGTAAAATCCAGGTAGAAGCGGGCGATATCCACCATGCAGGTATCTTCGTCCATGATGATTAAGCCTCCGGAGCCCATCATGGAGCCGGCCTGGGCCAGGCTGTCGTAATCCATGGGGATATCCAGGTACTCTTCCCCCAGGCAGCCGCCGGAAGGCCCCCCCGTTTGGGCTGCCTTGAACCGCTTGCCGCCGGGGATGCCGCCTCCGATATCGTAGACCAGGGTGCGCAGGGGCGTCCCCAGGGGCACTTCCACCAGCCCGGTATGCTTCACCTTGCCCGCCAGGGCGAAAACCTTGGTCCCGCTGTTCCCCGGCCGGCCCAATTCCTTGAAGCGCTCCGCGCCGTGGAGAATAATCAGGGGTATGTTGGCCAGGGTCTCCACGTTGTTGATCAGGGTAGGCAGGCCCCAGAGCCCTTTCTGCGCCGGGAAGGGGGGGCGGGGACCCGGGTCTCCCCGGGTGCCTTCCACCGAGGTGATCAGGGCCGTCTCCTCGCCGCAGACAAAAGCCCCGGCGCCAATCCGGACCTCGATGTCGAAGTTGAAGCCCAGTTCCAAGATGTTCTCGCCCAGGAAATTCATCTTCCGGGCCTCGGCGATGGCCTCCTGGGATCTCCGGACGGCCTGGGGGTACTCCGCCCGGACATAGATCAGGCCCTGGCTGGCGCCCACGGCGTAGCCGGCGATGATCATCCCTTCCAGGACGCTGTGAGGATCCCCTTCCAGGATGCTGCGGTCCATGAAGGCGCCGGGGTCCCCCTCGTCGCCGTTGCAGATGACGTACTTGCTCTCCCCCGGGGCGGCGCGGGTCAACTCCCACTTCAGGCCGGTGGGGAAGCCGCCCCCTCCCCGCCCTCTCAGGCCGGAGTTTTTCACTTCCTCGATCACCTGCTCCGGAGTCATCTCCGCCAGGGCCCGGGCCAGGGCGGCGTACCCCCGGTACTTCATGTATTCTTCAATATGCGGAGGTACGACTCCGCAGTTGCGCAATACCAGCCGCACCTGGGAGCGGTAGTAAGGCATCTCCGCCTGTTGGCGGAACCGCTCCTCCGTGTCGGGATCGCGATGGAGCAGCTCTTCCACCACTCGCCCCTGGATAATATGCTCCCGGACGATGGTGGCGGCATCCTCGGGCCGGAGGCGGTAATAGATGATCCCTTCCGGATAGACAATCAGGGAGGGGCCCAGGCTGCAGTCGCCGATGCAGCCTACCTCCTTGACGGGGACCTGCTCCTTTAATCCGTTGCTTTCCAGCTCCTGCTCCAGGGCCTCCTTTACCTTCTTGCAGCCCAGGGAAGTGCAGGGGACGCCCCCGCAGAGCAGGATGCGGTGCTCCGCCTCGGGGGGGATGCGTTCGGCAGCAATCTCTTCCCATAAGGTGGTCATCTTTGCTTCAGTTCCTCCAGCAGCGGGCCGATCCGGTCCCGGGTCATTTTTCCGTGCAACTCTTCCCCTACCTTGAGCACGGGGGCGGCGCTGCAAGCGCCGACGCAGCGGGTGGTGGCAATGCTGAAGAGGCCGTCCTTGGTTACCTCGCCGGGTTCCACGCCCAGCTCTTCCTTTAAGCCCTTAAGGAGCTCTTCGGCCCCTTTCACATAGCAGGCGGTCCCCATGCAGACCTCCAGCCTGATCCGGCCGGTAGGCATGGTGGAGAAGAGGGAGTAAAAGCTGACTACGCTGTATACTTCCGACAGGGGAATGGTCAACTCGTTGGCTACGTGAATCATTACCTTGCGGGGCAGGTAGCCAAAAATCTGCTGCGCCTCCTGCAGGGCGGCAATCAGGACGCCCCGCTTCCCCTTGTACTTTTCCAGGGCCTGGGTCAAGCGTTCATACAGTTCCCTCTCTGCCGCAGCCTTTAGCGACAATGCCGGCGCCCTCCTTCAATGTTCAAGCTAAATACTAACTTGCACTCATTTATCCTAGCCATACCTGGGAAAACAATACAAAAAATATATCAGGAGAACGGTTCTCCCGATATATGCCATTACATATTTCGCGGGACGGTTCTATTGATATATTGCAGTAATAAATAGGAAACGGCCGCTATTTTAAGTTTGTGTAAAAGGTGTATCCTTAGGGACGCTTTTCATTTTCTTTTTGCCAAAGGGAACAGTTCTGAATGAAAACAGGGTTGGTTTTATATATCAGAGGGGCGATTTAGTTAAGTCTGCATAATTGGGGGGCCATCTCTGGTTTCCATCCATTTGAATGTGAAAATATATCAGGGGAACGGTTCTGGCTTTATATCTTTGCAAGATAAAATGTAAACAATGCCAAAGGGGATGGTTTTTAATTGGTTGGGTATAAAAAAGGGACGGTTCCTGATTTGCATTTTTTAAGAACCGTCCCCGTTTACCTTTGTCAGGAGAACCGTCCCCGGGATGTAGTTAACATAATAATCTATCAGGAGGACCGTCCCCCGGTTTGTTTTAGAGGTTGTTGGCCTCGATGATCTGCTCCACCGTTACCCCGTATTTTTGGGAGATGCTCCACAGCGTCTCTCCCTTTTGCACGGTATGCTTAGTAGTCCCTTCCCTGGGAGGCGAAGGGAGCATCTTATCCACCGTGGTTAAGGTGTAGCCTTTTTGCTGCAGCCCTTCGATAATGCGGGGGAGGGCTTCCACGGTATGAGCGCCCCCGATATGCATCAGGACGATGCCCCCGTTGGTGGCATTGTCCAGGACCCGGTTAACCAGGTAATCTGCTGTTACTTCCTGCCCGTTCATCTCCGCGGCCCAGTCGTGGGTATCGATAGTCCACATGATCGTGTACGGGTAGCCCTCTTCGGCCAGGAGGCGCAAAATATCCTGGCTGTAGTTTTCTCCATAAGGCGGCCGGAACATAAAGGGGCGCACCCCGGTAACCTCTTTAATGATCCTGGTAGACTCCCTCATTTCATAGCGCACTTCCTCCAGGGATAGCTGGGTAAATTGTTTGTGTTCCAGGGAGTGATTGCCTATTACATGCCCCCGGCGGGCGATCTCCTTGGCCAGTTCCTTGTGCTCATCGACCCATTTACCCCGGGGGAAGAAGGTGGCCGTAACTCCGTAGCGGTCGAGAACATCCAGGAGGGGGAGGGTATCTTCGAACAACCACCCGGAGTCAAAAGTTAAGGCCATCTGTTTTTTGCCCGAGGGGACCGTTCCGCGGTAGATTACCTGGGAGACGGCGGTTTCGCCGCTGCCGGAAACGGGAATGATCAGGACCTGACCCACCTTGATCACCGGGGTGGGGTCGGGGTCATCGTTTCCGGGCTCATCCTGGGGATCCTCCTGTTCCGGGGGATCGGCGGCCGGCTGCTCCT
>Ga0209608_1002860_pt1 | contig 11623 bp, 9 predicted proteins | sample AD_UKC130_MetaG_FD_184428 | JGI IMG/M metagenome (GOLD analysis project Ga0209608, IMG submission 184428) | Active sludge microbial communities of municipal wastewater-treating anaerobic digesters from Canada - AD_UKC130_MetaG (SPAdes) (version 2) | ecosystem: Engineered > Bioreactor > Anaerobic... | reverse complement strand
AAATTTCAAATTCCAAATTCCTGCTTTTTTTAAATATATTTGCTGTTTTCAAATGTATTTCTAACTAATTAGCCAATATAGTATCTTTTCTTTGAATTCCTCTATGTTAATGTACAATACATAAAATTATTAGTAATTCTACCATTTAAATGTTTCTAAACAAATAATAGAAGTAACTATATAATATATTTTCTGTTATGATATTATTAATCTATGTGCTGTGGTGAGAGGGAGTTTGATACTATTTTGTTAGTAGTATGTAAGCACCTTGGTGGCAAAGTGACTACAATGCGATTTGACAAAAAATAAAAGCAAGTACCTCTGATTTTCGTGAGGTACTTGCTCAATGCAAACGGGTACAATTAGAAATGTTTTTCACTTACCGAGTTTTTCTATCTCTTCCTCTACTTCTTGCGCACCTGCTTTGTAAAATTCCTCTTCATCGGGTGCAAGTTCTTTCAAAAGTCTCAAGAATTCCCCTGCATGAACCTTTTCTTCGTTTGCTATGTCGATTAAAACCTCTTTGGCAAGTTTGTTATCCGTTGACTCTGCGAGTTGAGTGTAGAGTTGAATAGCCTCGTACTCTGCTGCAATCATGAACCGAATAGATCTAACAAGCTCCTCGTGCGTCAATGGCTTTTTCTCAGAAAGTCCTGAGAATGCTGTTGAAAATTCTGGCATATCCGTCACCTCCTATACATGAACTATCTTTATTGTATCACAAAATCATGCTTAAACAAAGTTCATTGAATCTATAATCTGTTTTGCAGAGAAACTTACAACATGCGTACGCTTAAGTATGACTATGCTAATAAGTTTATACTTTGTGAAAAAATATACTTGACATTGTCTGTTATTGTAGTACAATATTATTGTAATTAGATTATATATCGTATGATATAGAGGAGGATGAACATGTCAACAGTATTATATATTAAAGCAAACCCAAAAAGCAACGAAGAATCAAGAACATTCCAGATTTCAGAACACTTTATAGAAACGTACAAAAAGAGCCATCCAGAAGATCAAGTTATCACATTGGATCTCTACAAAGAGGACATCCATTTTTTAACGAAGGAAGATATCTATGCAATTTTTGGTCCAAAGACTGAAGAGTCAAAGAATCATCCGGTGTTGAAGTACACCTATCAATTTGCGCAAGCTGACAAGTATGTCTTTGCAATACCAATGTGGAATCTTAGCGTTCCTGCAATATTGAAGGCGTATTTTGACTATGTCATGGTCTCTGGAATAACCTTCAAGTACACAGAACATGGGGCAGTTGGTCTTTTGAAAAACAAGAAAGCTGTGTGTATATTGACGACCGGTGGAGAATATATGACACCTCCAATGTCAGATTTCGAAATGGCAAATCGATATGTCAATACAATATTGTCATTCATGGGTGTCGAAGATATAAAGACAATAGCTGCACAAAGGCTTGATATTCAAGGTGAAGATGTTCAAAAGATAATGAGTGAGGCACTCAAAGAAGCGGAAGAGGTAGCAAAATCGTTCTGAACTTTGAGATATAAGCACATTATTATATAAGTAATGGGGCCAAGTGGCCCCATTTTTGTTTTCATTGTTACCAGTTTTGCCGTAACTATTTGAACTTAGATAATCTCACAGTTTGAGTTTACTTATCTTGTAGTACAGTGGTTTCATTGTTTGCCACAACTCTCTGTATATATCGTTGTATATCTTCTTGTAGGTGGAATGTTCATTTAAATCTGGGACAAATTGTTTTGAGATGTGTACCATACTCTTAACGGCTGTTTCTACATCTGGATATTCCTTTAGTCCAACGCATCCCGCAATTGCTGCCCCTAGCGATGATGTTTCAGATGTTTGTACTCTGTAGACAGGTACACCGAACATGTTTGACGTGATCTGACAAATTTCATCGCTTACTGCTCCGCCTCCAGAGATACCTATCTTCTTCATCTGGACTTTCGTTTTTTTCTCTATCAGCTCTTTCCCTTCTATGAGTCCGAAATTTATTCCCTCGATTAGTGCGCGATATATGTGTATTCTTGTATGCTTATCGGAAAATCCTATGATTGCACCCCTTGAAAAAGCTTTATCTAAACCTGGTGTCCATGTCGGATGCACGATCAGGCCTTCGGCCCCTGCTGGAATATTTTGCAACCTACGGTCCAAAAGGTCTTCTGCAGGAATTCCCATTTCCCTTGCCTCTATCACCTCATGTTCTGCAAGCTCATTCATAAACCACGAGATAAGCCAATATCCTCTGAATATCTCAACTTCTGGGTTGTATCTGTCTGGAACGATCGAAGGATACGGTGGCATGAATGGCAATATTTCGATATACTTTTCAAACGTTGTCTCTATAGTCGCTGTTGTTCCAAGGCTTATGCTCCCAACATCCGGCGAGAAACAACCAATTGCAAGTGTCTCGCACATTTTATCTGCACCCGCAGCTATTAGAGGCAATCCTTCTCTCAATTTCGTCTGAGCTGCAGCTTCTTTTGTTATGTATCCGAGTAACTCAGTCGGCTTGACAAGGTCCGGCAGTTTTTCACGTTCGATGCCAAACATTCGCCATTTATAGTGCTTGGGATTTTCAAACCACGTGTTGTGTTTGTAGTCGAATGGGATGTATCCAACTTGTGAGGCAACGGAATCTACAAAGTGGTCTGTAAGTTTGTAGGTTAAAAAGCCCGATAAAAGAAGGTACTTGTCCACCTTAGACCACAGCTCTGGTTCGTGCTGTCTCATGTAATTTGCAGTGCTTCTCCTCCAAGCTTTTTCTGCCGCATCCTTCATGCCGATTATTGCGAAGCCTAAGTTTTCCAACCAAGTGAAATTAGGTTTTCCTTGTGCAAGTCTTTGGTCTAACCACAATATCGCATTTCTCACAGGTTCTCCATGTTTGTCTAACACAACTGTCGTCGCACGTTGAGTTGTCAAGGTAACTCCAATGATACTCGAGAACAATTCCGGAACCATTTCAGACAGCTGAGTTGTCGCCTTGCAAAGCGTATTCCAATAAAAATATGGGTCTTGCTCAGCGTAATCAACATCCTTTGAATAATAAGGTGGGTCATATTCAATCTTTACTTTTGCCAGCATCTCGCCATCACTTGAAAAGATTATGGTTCTCAAACTTTGTGTACCACAGTCTATACTTAATATATTCATTTAAATGCCTCCATCCGTCATCCGTTTGTTTTCTTCATTCTGTCGAGCAATTCAGTGAAAACAAATGAAAACAGGTCCTATGATTATTGTAACACATATTACTAAATTATAAGTAATACAGATATAGCTATTGATTTTTGAAATATTGTGATTTGTGGGTTATAATAATACACACATCTACACAATGTTTGTAGTTCAAGAAAAATCTACAAATATCGTAGTAAGGAGGAAGAAAGTTGAAGATTGGCGTTAAACTTTTTGTAATTCTCATCATATCTGGTCTTGTATTGACTTTTTTGCTGTCGTGGTCGATAGAGTACGAAAAGTACAGGAAGAAATTGGTTGATCCAAATGAAATTTCCAAGACGCTGAATTATTTTCAGTCAATAGTGACAGAGGCATATCCGAAAACAGTTGAAAGCAACGATAAAGAGAGAAAATTCATCGAGGCAGTTGACTATGTAAAGAGTAAACTTTCCAAGAAGATGTCGGCAATTGACACGTTCAAAATGGTGCAACCCGTACTCAGCACTTTGGAGGATCAAAATACAAGATTTTATCCACCGTACGATCCAAATTACAAAGTTCTGCCGTTTTCAACTGTAGTGATAGACAAGAGAATTATAGTAACATCAACAGCCAATGAAAAGATACCTGCTGGTGCAGAGGTACTCGAAATAGATGGGAAAAGTGCAGAAGAATTGATAGATTCACTTATTGATTACACATCTGGTGAGAATTATGGATTGAGAGAACAACAAATAGGTGATTTAATCCAGCTTTTGCCTGAGATATTCAGAAATCCTCATCGTCCTAAGGTCGAGGTGCTCTATCGTTCAGAACCACATACCGTTACACTGAGAACTGGTGATAAGACAGAAAAGGTCAACGTTGAAACAGTTAGCATTTTTTCTTATCCAACTTTGAGTTCATCGTACGATGTGTTGCCCAGTAGACAACCATTTGAATATCAGCAAAGTGATGAAGTTGGGATAATGAAATTTGGAACATTCTCACTTTCAGGGACTATGTACAATAGATACAGAGAGTTCCTAACTCAGAAATTCCTTGAGATGAAAGGAATGCATGATTTGCTGATAGATCTTAGAGGCTGTTCAGTAAGTGATTTTACAGTCTTCAAAGAATTCTTTGAGCATTTGATAAGTGAACCTACAACGTCACAAAGAAACGTCTCGGTCGTTTTGAGTGCTTATAACTTGAGCGTTTTGGAAAAATACGGTATTGAGTACAAATCTTCTACGAACGAACTTATAACGACACTGTACACTCAGAAATTTGTACCGAGAACCCCATCTTTCAATGGAAAATTGTGGGTTCTAATCGATAGATATACTTCCGATGCAGCACTCGATTTCGCATACATGTTGATGAAGATGAACAAGGCGCAAATCATAGGTGAGCCTACGTTAACTCCAATAAACCATATGACAGATGTGGTGTATCAATATTCCGAAGGCATGAAAATGACTTATTCCTATCCGAAAGCACGATTCAGCGATAAAGAAGATAATCCAGTATTGGTACCAAGCTATGTTGTCAATGTATCTACGGAAGATAGGATAGAGTATACAAAGGGGACAAGAGACGTCATGCTTGATGAAGCTTTGGAGATCGTTAAGAAAGGCGAATAGGAAAATTCAAAAATCATACTCGATGCAACGAAAGAAACAGATCACAGCGGGAGATACACTTAGATGCTACGTACCATGCTTCGAATATCTGAATCTTCAACAGAAGGCATCATAATCTTAGATCGTTAATCGCCAGAAGAAATATCTATTCATCTATTCACCATATCAAATTGTTTTATCGGACTGCGCGTTCTGTGTGCAGCCTCTTTGTGTTTTTAATAGATTTAACGCATTTTTATCTACAAGACGTGGTACAATGATGTTACAATGAACCTAGAATAAATATCTTATGCATTTATGGGGGTGTGAAAATGTGGTGGGGCACTTGGGGTATTGCGGGATTAGTGCTTGCTAGTTTAACCATATGGCTGAAGTGTTGGCCAAAAGCATCTACGAGACTTAGCCTAATCTCAACGATTTTCAAGGTCATGTCAACCGTTTCATTTTCGCTGCTTACACTATCTGGAGTAACCAATAAGTACGAACTCATAATCGTCTATGGGTTGTTGATATGTGCATTGGGAGATCTCTTTATGGATTATGAGAAGATGTTCATATTTGGCATGTTATCCTTTTTAGTAGGCCAAATTCTCTACATATCTGGCTTTCTTACCTTATATGAGATGCATGGGTGGGATAAGATAGTCTATTTAGTGTTCATCTTGGCAGGAGCACTTTGTTATTATTTCTTTGTCTTGTCCAAAAACTTGGGAAAAGACAAAGTACCCGTATTGATATACTTAATCGCTATATGCACGATGTTGTGGTCTACGATACCTTCGCGAAGTTCTGCAACTGCAGGTGCGTTGCTCTTTGTAATTTCCGATTCTCTACTTGCATATGACAAGTATGTTGGAAGAATAAAGAACAGAGACTTCTTGATATTATCGACTTACTTCGTTGGTCAATTTCTCATCTCGTGGAGCATTGCAATAAAGTAAATGAAACAAATTGAAATATGTTGAGCACGTCAATAGAGAGCAAAAAAGCCTGGCATCGCTGCCAGGCTTTGATTATCATATTTTACTTTTACTTACTTACCATACAACTTAGTACCTTCATATCTTGAACATCGACATTACCTTGGTTAGTTCTTCGACTGCACTTTGCAATTTTTGACTTTCATTTGAAAGCTGTGATGCAGAACTTTCCAATTCCATTATCGAAGACCTTGTTTCTTCGAGTTGTTCGACCTCAGCAGTCAACGTTCTTGCAGATGACTCCACCGCACTCGATATCTCTTCGGATGCTGCGCTCTGCTCTTGTGCTGCCGCCGCCGTCGATTCGATCATGTCCGATATCTTCTTTATCTGTTCCTCTATCTTCTTCAATTCTTCCATAACACTACCTGCAAGTTTTGATGACTGACCTATCGATTCCACTGTCTTTGTTGTCTTCTCATTGACATCCGTCGCTTGCTCTTTTATCGTGCTCAGTATCTGGTTTATATTCTGCGTTGCATTCTTACTCTCTTCCGCAAGCTTTCTTATCTCATCTGCAACTACTGCAAAGCCTCTACCTGCTTCTCCTGCCCTTGCTGCCTCTATCGCTGCATTTAGCGCAAGTAGATTAGTCTGTTCTGCTATACTATTTATCGTATCCACTATCTCACCTATATTCTGTGCATTAGCTGCCAACTGCTCAACTATCTTAGATGTCTCCATTATCTGCTCATAGCTCTTATCAACTTGACTTGCAACCTCTCCAACCTCTTTGACTCCGTTAGTTACTGACACAACAATCTGCTCTGCTTTTGCAGATAACTCTTGAGATGACCTCGAGATAGTTTGAGCAGAAGCAGCCACTTCTTCGACACTCGACGTGACTTCTTCAAGAGATGCAGAGATATTCTGAGAGTCGGAAACTATCCTTTCAAATGTACTACCTACGCTTTCAGAAACAGATTGCAGTTGCTGTGACATTGCTGCCAAGCTTGAAGATGAATTATCAACGGTTCTTGATGAGTTGCTGAGTGATGTGAGACTTTGGTTGAGATTTTTAACCATCTTATTTACACTTTGTGCAATTATACCAAATTCATCAAGGTTCTTTACTTCCAATGTGACGGTGAAATCTCCAGAGGAAATTTTCTCTATACCCTCAGCAACACTTTGAGCTTCTTTCCTGTATAGTCTCATTATGAAAACCAAGAAAATGATATCCGCAACTACAACTATACCAGCGATCAAGAATATGAAGAAAGTCAAACTTCTTATGTGTTCATCAACGATCTTTTCTATATCGGATACACACATTCCAGATGCAATTGTCCAACCGTATGGTTCAAAGAACATGGCATAGGTGTGTTTTAATTCATTTACTTTCGTGTTTGGATTATCCCAGTAGTACTCTAAGGTTGTCTCACCATTCCTCTTAGCTTGATCCACCAACGTCTTGTAAATGTACGTACCATTCTTATCCGCGATGTTTTCAGTGCTTTTTCCTGCCAACGTCGGATGCACAACAGCTACGTAGTTGCTATCGATTATGAATACGTAATATTCTCCTTGATATGTCCAGTTACCAATTGTCTTCTTTATCCTCTGTACAGCCTCATCATGCGTTATCACTCCACTCTTCTCCAATTCATAGATCGAATTTACTTCTTTATATGCTATACCAACTATTTGATTGATCTTTTGAAACTCGAGGTCTTGGAGTGTGGATTTGAAATGAAGAATAGTTGGTATCGTAACGACGAGTGTAACCACGATAACTGATATAACTGCAGCAAGCAAAAATATGGTGAATATACTCCTTTTGCGCATGCTATAACCTCCCCTTTGTAAGTAGTTTTCAAATTAAATCCTCAATAGTATTTTACCAAAAAAATTTGTACAAATAGATGATGTACAAAAATGGTTAATCGACATTCTGTGATAATATGTGACAATAAACGTATAGACAAATACTGTATTTGGTATAATTATACCATTCACTTGCTCAATTCTTCAAATACATTATTCAATTCCATTCTATCTCTATATACTCATTTGGGTGTACAGTAAATCAAAACTGAATAGAATACACTCTTTTTGCGCATTCTATAACCTCTAATTGTAGTTTGTGAAATCTTGCTCATTTAACTTTTTATTGTATCACCGAAGTGCCAAAATTTGTGTAAATTATTCGAGTTGTATTCGTTCGATATTTATATTTTGTATAACGCACGTATTAAGAAATCAAAAGTCCCGGTTTTCACCGGGGCTTTTTGATTCTATTCCTATTTCGCTTAATATTCAATTGATTGAAATTACTAGAAAGAGTTATGACCTCGCCATTTCGTAGTTGTCTTCTTCGCTTGCTTTTTTGCTCAGTTTCTTTATGAGTTCGTTTATTATTGGTCGCCAATCACCGACTATACCGAGGTCTGCAATTTTCATGATCGGTGCATCGGCATCTTTGTTTATAGCCACGATGTACGTGCCTTCCTGAATTCCTGCAAGATGTTGGATTGCTCCAGATATGCCTATCGCTATGTAGAGCTTTGGCTTTACCACTTTGCCAGTTTGACCAACTTGTCTATCTTTGTCAATCCATCCATTATCTACAGCAGCACGGGAACCTGCCACCGTACCACCGAGTAAGTTGGCTAGTTCTCTGAGTTTTTCAAAACCTTCCGCTGATCCAACTCCTCTACCACCACTTACAATTACTTGTGCTTGGGTAATATCTATATCTTCTTTGATCTTCTCAAAGAACTCTTCCACGACAACTCTTGCATCTTCGAAACTAATTGAAGGTGTATACTCTACAATCTCAGCTAACTTCCCTGCATTGGGGGTGTGCAGTTCAAATACACCCGGCCTAACTGTAGCCATCTGGGGTCTGTGGTTTGGACAGACGATCGTCGCCATCAGATTTCCACCAAATGCAGGTCGCGTCATGAGTAGTAGTTTACTCTCCTTATCTATCTCAAGCTGTGTACAATCTGCAGTTAAACCCGTCTTCAATCTTGCAGCAAGTCTTGGTCCCAACTCCCTACCAAGCTGTGTAGCACCGATGAGCAATATCTCAGGTTTTTCTTTCTCCACAACTTCAGAAAGGGCCATTGTATAGAGATCTGAGTTGTACATCTCAAGAAGCTCGCTCTTTATGAGAATAACTCTATCCGCACCATATTGAGTAAGTATGGTTGCCAAGTGGCTTATGTTGCTTCCGACGGTAACTGCCGTTACTTTTGCATCTATATCCTTTGCCAATTCTACTGCTTTGCTCAGTAATTCCAATCCAACTCTATGAAGATTTCCACCATCTTGCTGGCAAAAAACCATTATCATCTCCATCACCTCCACCATTAGTTCCTCGAAGTCAATTTGCATTACGTTAGTCAATGTATGTTAAGCACTTCCGCCAAGGCGTTCATTACCTTTTCGACGGATTCCTCCACACTTCCTTGGAAGACCTTGCCATCACCCTTTGGACCTTTCGTAAACGTTCTTCTCACCTTTGTTGGTGAGCCTACCAGTCCAACCTTTGTCTTGTCAAAATTGAGTACTAAGTTGTTCAATACCCTTATCTCTTTCGAATAGCAACCGAACAGGTCGTACAGATTCATGTACCTTGGTGTGTTCATATCTTTCGAACACGTAATTACACAAGGCATTCTTGTTGAAATGACTTCAACTCTATTGTCAATTTCTCTTTTCACGATGATGCTGTCACCACTGATCGATATGTCCGTTGCGTAAGCCACAACTGGAATTCCAAGATGCTCGGCAATTTCTATCCCAACTTGTGCTGTGTCGCCATCTATTGCCTGCCTACCTGTTAGTATGAGGTCGTATCCAACAAGCTCAGCTGCCTTTGCAAGTATCATACTGGTAACCAACGTATCCGCACCTGCGTACAGAGCATCAGTGATGAGATACGCCTCATCTGCCCCCATGGCAAAACTCTCTCTCAAAATCGCCTCTGCGGCTGGAGGTCCCATCGTGATCACAGTCACAGTTGCGTTGTGAGATTCTTTCAGTCGAAGAGCAGCTTCAAGCGCATTCTTATCTTCCGGGTTCATTATAGACTTAACTCCATCTCTGATGAGTGTTCCCTTTATCGGGTCCACTTTGACTTCAGTTGTATCTGGAACTTGTTTGGCAAAGACTATGATTTTCATCTTCCTGCCTCCTTAACCTATTTTTATTAGCGTCCTTGATTGCAATTATCTTATGTACTGACCTGCAATGACCATCTTTTGAACTTCGTTCGTTCCTTCGTATATTTGAGTTATCTTCGCATCCCGCATCATTCGTTCAACTGGATAATCTTTCGTGTACCCGTAACCACCGAAAATCTGTACTGCTTGTGTTGTAACTTTCATTGCAACATCTGATGCGTACTTCTTTGCCATTGCTGCATCCGCACTGGTAAGAATGCCCCTATCCTTCTTCATAGCTGCATTGTAAACGAGCAATCTTGCAGCTTCTGTTTCAGTTATCATATCCGCGATGTACCATTGCAATCCTTGAAATGCGCCTATCGACTTACCAAATTGCTTTCTCTCTTTCACATATTTCAGTACCTCGTCGATGGCACCTTGGGCTATACCGAGTGCTTGAGCGCCAACGCCTATCCTTCCACCATCCAACGTTTGTAATGCTATTTTGAATCCCATTCCTTCACTACCAAGCAAGTTCTCTTTCGGTACCTTACAATCCTCGAAGATGAGTTCCGTCGTCGAAGAACCTCTAATTCCCATCTTTTCTTCAACCTTACCTATTTTGAAACCATCGAACCCCTTCTCAACTATGAAAGCACTGATGCCTCTCGTTCCTTTACTCTTGTCAGTCATGGCAAAGATGATGAAGACATCTGCCGTCCCACCATTTGTTATGAATATCTTCGAACCGTTGAGTATGTAGAAATCACCATCAAGCCTTGCAACGGTCTGTTGATTCCCTGCATCGCTACCTGCATTGGGCTCAGTCAGTGCAAATGCGCCAAGCTTCTCGCCGCGTGCCAATGGTTTCAGATACTTCTCCTTTTGTTCTGTTGTGCCAAATCTATAAATAGGATCGCAGCAAAGCGATGTGTGTGCCGAGAGAATTATGGAAGTCGTACCGCATACCCTCCCCAATTCCTCAACTGCCATGACGTAAGTCAAATAGTCACCGCCAGCACCACCTAATTCCTTTGGAAAAGGGATACCCATCATGCCTAATTTTGCCATCTTTTCAACCGTCTCGTACGGGAAATACTCTTCCTCATCTACTCTCTGCGCCAATGGCTTAACTTCTTTCTCTGCAAATGTTCTAAACAACTCTCTTGCAAGTAATTGTTCATTTGTTAGAAGATAATCCATACTCAATCCCTCCAACTCTCTTGTAATTTGTCATCACGCATCACCATTTAATCATCTTAATCATTCAACAAATTCGGTTACAAAATATTGACTAAACAAAATCAGATATCTTCAAATATCCGAATTTAAACTGAGAAAATTTTCACATATCCAACTATATTCTACAATAGATTCAGAAATGGTATGTTATATTGTGAAGAATATCACGTTAAAAATATGAGAATTTGATATTTTGAAGGCGGGGGATATTGATTTAGCTGTAATGGGTAAGGGAAAAGATAAAGAACGATGAGAAAGCGGTGAGGATGAGTGATGAAGATAGCTGGCATAGGAGATATAAGGCGTTCAGGAAGTTGAGTATTCAGTGATAAGAGGAGTAATGAGGTAAGATGGGCGTTGATATGTATCTATATGTCTATAAACTTACTCATCAAGGCTTTCGATTTCGTCGATGATGCTTTTGAAATAGATTAATTCAGCGATGAGATCATCTATAGATGTAAACACA